>JACCDR010372034.1_pt1 | contig 27415 bp, 46 predicted proteins | sample 7446431 | NCBI WGS metagenome assembly JACCDR01 (sample SAMN15323443, study PRJNA562643) | freshwater metagenome | isolation source: river surface water | place: USA:Blue River Watershed | collected 2017-08-17 | reverse complement strand
TGTGGGCATACCGTTTTCAAAGGTTATCTCAAACCTTTTTTTTGCGAGACTTATTGTTAGCCCTGCGATCGTGTGTTTGTATGTTGATAAAAGCATGTGTCTCCTTTGTTATGCTGTTATAAATATAGCATAAGCTAATAATGGAGTCAATAAAAAAGATAAATATTTTTATTTTTATTTTTTTACTTTTTTAGTTGACTTTTTAATTGGTTTAGATTAGATTGGTATTGTAAACTTTAACAAAAGAGGGAAAATATGATTTCAAATGATAGTGTTGGCTTGGTAGTAATATTAGCCGTTTTATCTTTGGGGGTTGTTGCCTTGGGTGGTTGGGTGTTAAATATAGTCCAGCTGTTTGGCTTTGATTCAGTAACTCCAATGTTCATAGTAAAAATTGTGGGTGTTTTTGTTGCCCCAATTGGCGCGATTCTCGGAATTGTGGGGGCCGTTTAATGCCGGCAAAAAAAGAAGACGCACTAAGAACAGATCGAAGAAAAGAAGATGGCGAGGCTTCTGTAACTGTTCACATTGCAAAGGATTTGCATAAAGAAATTTGGCAGTATAAAAAGTCTAAAGCAAACAAATACAGTTCTGAGATAAAAAAGATTTATCAGATGATTTTTGAATTAGGCTGGAAACACTTTAAAAAGTAAACGAACAAAAAAGGGAGACGAAAAAAAATGGATGATCTAAAAATTGAGGCTTTTAAAACAGATAAAAGCCACACATTGCTAAAAATTTATTCGGGAAGAATTTTTTTAAACATTTTTCTTACCACCGCAGAAACGGGTCTTTTTATAGATGATCTAAAAAGGCTCGTGGCAGATTTGGAGGTTATGAATGAAGCCCGCTAAAGCACTTGTTAAAAAGTGGCAACTAAAAGCCGATTTATACAATCAGTTATATAAAGAAATCTATCAGATCAAGAAAGTCCTAAAAACCCTTGGGGAAGGCCGACATGAAAGCCTAGGAATAGAAATCACCTCACAAGTGTGTAAAGTGATCGACGGAAAGGCGATGGCTGTAAAAAGCCCAAAAAGCGCAATCTATAAAAACGTAAAGAAAGTAAAGGTTAGTAAGATATGAAAAACTTTGAAGAAACACTAGCAAAGATTGATGAGTTCGGGAAAAAGATAGATAAAGCAGTGGACTTTTATCTTGATGTGAAAATAGCTTTGAGCGCACTAAAAGAAACTTTACTCAAAGAAGCCAAAGAACAGAAGCAGTCTATACAGATGCAAGAGAGAGTTGAAAATTTTATTAGAGAGGTGCTAAACAATGATTAAAGAATTTAAGGCTTTTAAAGGCCGTTTTGAGGGGGTATTACTAGATATATCCGCTATTCTAAATAATGGAGTAGAATTACGTGGGATGCAGTTAAGGAATGGATCTAAGGGTTACTGGGTATCTACTCCAAGCCAAAAGTCAACTAAGGTCGGGGATAATGGAAAACCTGTATATTATCCTCACTATAAGATTCCAAAAGAACTTGAGGCCGATATAATCAAACGAGCAGAAGCGCACTTAGGCCAAGATCAAGATCCTTGGGGGGGAAGATGAGCATTAGAGATAAAATAATTGAAATAGCCCGCAAAGAAGTAGGCTATATTGAACAGGCTGGAAATAAAACCAAGTACGGAAAGTGGTTTGGCTTGGATGGTGTACCTTGGTGTGGCATGTTCGTTTCATGGGTATATGCGAAAGCGGGAGTTCCACTTCCAAAAATAGGCTTTACAAAAGGTTTTGCAGGTTGCCAAACTGCTTATGAGTATTTTAAGAAAAAAGGCATGATTACAGCAGAACCGAAACAAGGCGATATAGTTTTGTTTGATTTTAATGGTGATGGTAGATTTGACCATACAGGAGTTCTCGCTTACCATGCCAGTGTAGTAAATAATATTCATAGGATTTATTCTATAGAGGGCAACACATCTTTAAAAAACCAAACTAATGGAGGTGAGGTCATGGCTAGAGTTAGACTTAAATCGAATTGTGTTTTTGTGAATGTTTTAGGGGAATGATATGGGAATGTATACAGAACTAATCTTTGGTGCGAGTCTTAAAGAAGATACACCTGAAAACGTTATCAATACTTTAAAATATATGATTGGGGAAACAAAAGAAAAACCTATTGATTTTCCTTTATCAACCGAGAGAGCAGACTATCTTTTAAGATCTAGTAGTTATTATTTCGGGGTAAATGAGCCAGTATCATTGCTTCGTCGAGATAAGCTTGATGGTAGCTGGGTTCTTAGCACTCGTTCAAATATTAAAAATTATGATAGTGATATTGAGGCGTTTTTAGAATGGATTAAGCCATACATTACGAGCGGCTCCGGATCGCGAGACATGTACGCAATTGTAATTTATGAGGAACAAAGCGAACCAACTATTTATTACTTAGATAATGATATTAATGAAAGGTGATTAATATGGCGGAAATAAATTTTAAAACATTTTTAAACCGTAGAATCTTAATTAATTTATGTAAAATGCCTATTGAAAAGAAGGTCTTAGAGGTGTCACCTAGTGGGGATTACGTAAAAGTAGAAAATCAAAATGGCAATAAAGAATGGCTAGAGACTAAAAATATCGAAGTCTTAGAGGTTCTTGAGGAAGTTATTGAGGGAAAGCCAGTAAAAGATTTGGAGGAGTGGTTGAAAAAGCAAACAGAAAAAGGAATCACGATACCATGGCAAGAGCCGTATATAGTTCCACCTTACAAAACAGGAGACCCCCCATATATTGGAGGCCCGACCGACCCTAGAACTAGAATAACATACACGGATAAAACAGCATGATTAAAGACCACCATAAAATAATCGAACGCCTGAAAAAAGTCTGGATAGGCGAAGGGCTTAAAATATCGTGGGATATTCATAAACCTGTAATGATTTTAGACCTGTATATATGGAATCCAGATAATATCCAACATGTTGAGGACTTGAGAAAGTCCGCTTTGTGGGAATATGTAAACCTTGAGTCTAGGCTTAATTTTGTGCAATTTTTTATTGATTACAGCGAGTTAGGATTCATAAAAATATCAGATTACGCCAAAGAAAACAAAGTTTTAACTAAACACATACACGATAATAAGCTAAATTATGATTGGGCAATGTGGGAGAGAAAAAGACCTGTTTGGTTAGTGAGGCCTGTAAATGGCAATAAATCAATAATGTATGCACCAAACGAACCTAAGTTAGTGGGGGAGAAGTGAAAACATGAATCATAATTTAAAAATTAAATCGGAATACTTTTCAGCAGTAGTTGAAGGCCTTAAAAAATTTGAGTTAAGAAAAAACGACAGGAACTACCAAGTTGGAGACACAATACAGTTTTTTGAGGTTGACGACCATGGTGTTTATACTGGCGATAGTACTGTACATCCCAAGACAATATTGTATATTTTTCATGGCGGGAAGTATGGTCTAGATAATGGTTATTGTATACTTGGTTTTTAATTTCGCATAATAAATAATATATGAATACATTCACATAACTAAAGAGGGAGAAATGAGAGAAGTAATTCGAAGTGAAAGAGGCTGGGCGGGACATTTTATTTGCGCACACAAGTGCCTATTCAGGCGCAATACTTTACTTGCCTACGGGGAAACTAAGATGGTTGTGTCAACTGTTGGCTTAATGCTAGTTAATGACAGAGAAAATGACCCTAAGAAAAGATTTGATACAGTAGGACACGGACGGCATTTTGAAACAATGGCATTTTATGCTAAGAATGACAAATTCCAAGATGCTGATATAGGCAGGCAAATTGATTTTGAAAATAAATGGAGTATTTCAGACTTAGATAGTGAAATTGAAGCAAATCAAATGCATGAAAATGTAGTCGAGGAATTAAGAAGGAAACTCATTACTGGAACGATAAAGTGAAACAAATAGATTTTGAGTGTGAGTGCAAAGAAAAGTTTAGTTTATCAATAGACAGCGATAATCTGCATTATGAAGGCTACTGTCAAGGAGGAGACGAATATTGCTCCTGTGGTGGGTTTACAACTTATACTTATTGCCCTAAATGTGGCGAAATATGCGAGGATAATTCATGAACCGTCAACAAGCTAAAGACTTTAGAGAACACTACGAAAAGGACGAAAGAGGAGGGTATCATATAAAAGAGCAATACTCTGTATATGTGCCTGAGTTTAAAGACCTTTGTTGTTTTGAGGAGGGGCCAATTAATAATTTTTCAGTAATTGGCGGTCTGTTCACATTTTACCCTTTCCATTGGTGGGATGGGGCAAGCGGGCCCGCCATAGACAAAGTATCGAACATGCGGGCAAGTTTAATTCACGATGCTATATATACTTTAATAGAACTTTCAGAACTGGATGAGAAGAAATATAGGAAGATTGCTGACAGGGTTTTCTTTAGGTTTTTAAAAGAGGATGGCGAGATTAAACCAATTTCTTTGCTATATTACAAAACTGTAAGGATGTTTGGTGGTTTATTTATAAAGGGTAAAAGATGAATAAAAGAAAACTTGCCCCAAGAGGGAATAGGCTTTTACCCTCTAAATCTTTTTATTCTAGTTTTGAGGCCGTATCCGATTTCAACGGCTATTACATTGTACCTCAAGGCGCACACGGTTCAACACACTATCTAGACCCAGCAGATAAATATCATGGATCATTTTCTCACCGTGCAGAAGTGGTGCAAGCAAATGACATAGACAACGATTCAACACCAGAGTATTTACCTCACAGGGCATACCCTACCGTTCAAATGTACAAAACAGGGATTTTTAATACACCTTGCCTAATTACAATGTACGTAAAAGTATCAATGGCACTACAAGAACGTGCGGGAGTGGATGATTGGTTAAGTTTAATAACAACAACATGCACACCTAATGATAACTGGGATAGAACTGTATTGTGCAATCTTACAACTGATGGGTATTTAAGGCTTGTTCACGTCCCAAACCAAGGGGAGCAAACACATATTTACCAAGTCAATTCAACCTTAGACCCATCTGCGCTATTAGTAATGCCTCAAAATACTTGGTTCCGGTTAGATATGTACGTAGACTTTTCTAGCACTTCCGGAAGGGCCATCGTATGGCAAAATAAAATAAGGGTATCGGAGGCCTTGGTTAATGGTGGTAACGGTAATTTAGCCCAATATCATGGGGGGCTGTATTGTGGAGCAGCGATTTCAACAGGTACGGTTTGGAATGATAAGCTTAGAATTTTAGAAGTCAGAGACAGGGCCCACGCTGAAAGCTATGTTGGGGACAGTTATTGAACTTTGCAGTTCGCTCTTAACGCCTCTAATTCAACTGATCTAGAGATGTAATATAAAAATCTGTTCCCGCTGTCTTTTACAAAGTGTACAGCGTTCTTATGTGAATTTACTTTAGTTAAGCTTTTGTAAAGTGTATCTGGAAATTCTTTTTTATAAAAATCTAGTGGGAATGTAGAGGTAACAATCAGAAATGTATTGTCATCAATTAATTTATAAACTTCCTCCCATCCCTTCCCGTTAACTTGGTGGTCAATTATTACTACAGGATAAACTTCTCCTTTTTGAATAAAATCATCTATACTGCTAAAAAAATCTACTGTATGAAGAAAAAACATGTCTTCATAAATATGATGTATTGCTTTTGTATCTTCTATTACTGCAATTTTCATTTTCGGACACTCAAGTAAAAACTTACTATGCCAAGAATGGTCGCTATCGCTCCAATAATGTATAAAAATAGGGATTTTAATTCTTCAACCCCTTGTTTTTTACCATTGTGGTTTTCAATAAATTTTTGAATAACATCAACTTTGGTCTTTAATATTTCAATATCCGCTTTGACGCTAGATATATCTTTATCGTAACCTTCGACACGCACCACGCTACTTTCTAAATGAGCGTTTACGGCACTTTCAAGCCCTGAAAGCTCTTTGTGTAACTGTCTGTTGTACTCAAACAGCTTGGACAAGGTTTCCTCATTCATTTTTTATCGCACCTCGGATACCTATCAATCCAAGCCCTTCGCCTATTTTAGAGTAATCTTTAGAAATTATACCATAGGCGATTAAGGCCATGCCCGCAAGCCATGTAAGGCTTTTGGGCTTTAGGTACTTTTTGATTAAATTAGTATTTCGTTTCTTAAGCATGATTTATACTGCCCATTGATTTTAATATCTGATGCAAGTGACCCACCTGTAGAGTTAAAAACACTAATTGAAAGTGTATCCGCCGCGGTCACTCTAGCAGTTACAAAAACCCTATCCGTATCATAACAGTATACCGTCAAAACAGGCCTATTTTGGGTTAAAATAGCACCAGGCAAACTAAAAGAATACGCTGCTGATGTATTATTTGCTAGTCCAGTTGTTGCTATTGTACCTGTAAAGCTTATAAAATCCCCTTCAGATCCATAATCTTTTTTAGCTTTTAAACCGTAAGATTGACGGCCAGAGTCTTTTATATATACCCCTGCACCACCTTCTATATCTGTTCCGCTTGTATTCACAAAACGCAACGGCCAGTAGTTGGAGTTTTTAACATTGTCAATATTTACATTCGCATAATTAGGGTTTACGGTAATGTCATTATTTGCGTTCTCTCCAGCAAAATCTCCACCCCTTAAATTTATGTTCCCCGTAATATCTCTAGTGTCGAGGAACGATCCGTTTCTTTGGATTTGCAACAAATTCCCAGCGGATGCAGGCACGCTTGTAAAGTCTGTATCTGCTTTAACAAGTTTCCCAGCTCTAGCGTTGTTAGTGCTAAAATCTGTGGATGTGATGGTAAAAGTAGATCCAGTCCAAGAACTGTAAGCTACTGTAGTTATCGTCCCGTCGTCTCTAGTTATATCAAGGTTGCCGCTTGCTTTTGTATGCGCGCCAATAGATCCCTCAACAACTACGCTAGTTTGAGTAGCCGAGTCTAAAGTTGTCGCTATGCTATAATGGTTTTTTATCCCACCAAAAGTTTTAGTCCCGTGGTTAAAACTACTATAGTACACTTTATACGCTGTCCCAGAGTAATAGTACCCACCACCATTAGCGTAAACTCTTAAAAACCCTCTTTCAGGGATTCCGCCTTCAGTAGTAGTTTCCTTTGCTAATACGGTTGAAGCCACTATACTTGTAGTTACACCAGTAAGCCCTGTGGCTAAAGTGCTAGGTTGCTGTAGTAGAACAGGATAATCGGACACGACATTCCCGTATGAAAGAGCATTTGCAAAACGGCAATCAGTAATATTCAGGCCAGAGGGCAATTCTACTGGGGATCCAGGAGTGGCATATTTTATTATAGTGCCTGTCTGTTCAAACCATGTATAAGCTACATTGATGCCCACACACCCAGGGGCAATCTGAAAAACAGCTTTAAGCCCACCAAGATAGCACCGTGTAAAAGATGCTCTAGAATTAGCTCCCATTTGGACTGCAATATTAACATTTTGGAATGTACAATTTATAAAGCTTTGGTCAGGCAGTCCTAGAATAATACCGGTTCCGCAAAAATTAAAATAACAGTTATGGAACTCAAAATCATTACCACCGTTATTACCACCGTCCCCAGGGTTTAAAGCAAAAGGAGTTGAAGATTCATTTGCCAAAAACCAAGTGCCGGTAATTTGACTAAAGTAGTAATGAAAGTGCCCAATATTAGTCCTTCCATAATTCGCCCCCTCATTAGCAAAGCCACGCCCTGATGTAGATTCGGCAACAGATACTGTCCCAGCATACCAGCCCCTTAGTTTTATTTTTTCCATACTTACAAAGGTGAAGTAAGGGTCTGAACACTCAAACATTCTTCCGCTTGCTGGCCCACCCCAATATATTGTGCCATCATCTCCCAACAATTGCCAGTTAGAGCCGTTTTCGAGTTTATCTTTTAAGGTAACGCAATTACCAGCAGTACATACATTTCCTGAAAAATCAGTTGATGCGATTGTAAAAGTATTCCCAGTCCATGAAGTATAGCTTACACTTATGGGGGCACTTTCTCTGGTATCTTTGCTTATGTATAAAGTTCCTGTTTGGGGAGTTTCTTCTAAAATCACATCTACGGTTAAGCTGGTTACAGTACTATTTAAAGTAGTAGCTAACACCATACACCCTGGTATAATGGTAGAGTTAATACCATACCAAGTATCACGGCCAGGAACAAACAGCACCCCAACGGGTAGGGAATTTGTAGCTCTCATCAAAGCTTTAACATTGTTTGTCATGATGGTTTGGCTTTGTGGAAGTGAAGAACTCGACCCCCCTGTCAAACCAAACCAGACGGCGTTAACTCGTTTAGTATCTTCCCTTCTTCTTATCCACCTTCCCGCACTTGCGTACCCATTGGGCTTTAAAATTATCCCTTGGTCGTCATCTGAGGTGCTAGTACTAATCCAGTCAAAAATACCATCTCCACCGTCACCACGGGCAAGCCTTCCAGCTACACGCACAGATTTATATATTCCAGCAGGTAACGCACGTAAAGATGCGTAAGACTCCACCTCAAAAGCCTCTTGGCTTAATCTTAAAAATCTTCCGGTAGCAGGAGCGGAATCAATTTCAATTACATCAAGGCCATCATCTGAAGCGGTAGAAGAGCTATTCCAATAATATGTGGCTGAGAACCCATCCCCCTTAGTATCTTTACCAGATACAAACACATAATCAGACTCCCCAGACTCTAAAGCCTTCATATCGTCAATCGTTGAAACTAATCGGAATTGAAGGAATGTAGATTCGCCTTCGATATTATCTATTGGATACCCTGGCTGGCTTACCCCTAAAGTGTCTTTTAAGTCGAATTTATATGAACCAGAACCAAGCCAAACTACAATAGTACCACTTGAAGGTAATGTCATAGGGTTAGATTGTGCCACAGTTCCGGTAGAGTCCGTATAAAATGCTTTTGGTGTAGTGGTTCCGGCTTCATATCCGTATAATTGGAATCCACTTGCTCCCGTAAGGGTTCCGCTAGTGGTGAAGGCCCTTGCAGGGAAAGTTGCTAGTTTAGCCATTTATTGATCTCCTTGTGTGAAACTTTGTTGTAATGGGATTCTTGCTAGTCCTGGGACAGTTCTTTGTAAAATAGGGTTAGACATAATGTCACCTGCCAAACCTAGCCCAGTGCCAGCGGATTTACCTATCATTTCTGATAATCCTCTTTCTCCTCTTAAAGCCATTGCAGATACCATAGGGCTTGATGCGCCCCAACCAAGAGCAGCGCCAACAGGCCCGCCAACAGTAAAACCACCCAATCCACCAAGTACGGATCTTCCGGTCGGCATAGTGTTAAAAAATGGTATTTTACCCTCTTTGACGGCTTCTTTAGCAAGTGAAGAAAGTTTTATTTGATCTGAAAACCCAGAACCAAAAACATCATCAATATTTTTAATCATCTCTTGGGCATCGTCTTTATTTTTACCATAAAGATTATCTACAAAGCCCTGTATTCTTTTATTCCTTACTAATCCCTTTTTACCAAGGTAGGCATCATATAATTTGTCTCTTGCATCCAATGCCTTAGAATAGTTTTGCATAGTTTCTTTGTAAGGCGTACCAGCACTAGCATCAATAAGGTTGTTTTTGGCTTCTTTTCGGACTGTTTGCATAACATTATCAAAGAACTTTGCACCGTCATTATCAAAATTAATATCAATATCTAACTCTTTCCTAAAATCTCTAAAGTCCTTTGCTGTCATTGTTTTAGGTAATTTAGATAATTGAGCATACTCTTCTTTTAACTGAGGCAGTGCGGCCCGCTGTTCCTTGTTAATAAATACTTTGCCTTCGATTTTTTCAATTTCACTTTTTAATACATCTTTTATTTTCTGGGTGTTAATATCAGGCATGTTTCCAAGAGCCAATTTTAATTGGTCTTCATACTTATAGTTTTTATCAATATTGTCTAACATTCCTATAAGATTATCCCCAATTTCTTTGGTCTTTGCGGAAAAATCTATTAGTTTCTTTCTTCCGCCTTTCTCGCTTAATACGGATAAAGCTTCCCCACTTATTCCTGTCAATTGACTTGCCACACTTTTTAAAGCCGGGTTAACATATTTTTCACTAGCTTTTAAAATTGTTTCTTTAATGGGGTCAGATGCTTTTTTAAAGAAAGGTGCAAACCCAGGCAAAGCAATACTTGCGCCCACATCGGTTAGTACTTGCCCTAAACTAAGTTCTTTTCCCTCTCCTAAATTTGTCAACTGCTGTGTGCCAGCAATAGCACCACCTTCAGCCAGTCCAGCCATCAAAGCACTACCACCGGAAATGGCCGGTAAAAATGGGGTTAAAGCTAACGCTGCCCCAGTGGCTGGACTTCTTCCAATATCACCTAATAGATTTTGCCCTTCAGTTTGTTGTACTGATTGTAAATAATTTTGATATTTTTCTTCTAATGTATTTCCTTGGAAGTCCATTAAAGATGATGCCATTCGACCAGGCAAGGAAAGCATATCCCCAACAGATGCACCTAAAGAACCGCTCTCCTGTCCACTAGCTACTCTTTGCATTTGTCTTGGGGCCATCGCACTCATTAAAGGGTATTCTTCAGCCATAGCCTGCCCTTGGGCTTCTGCTATCAGTTGGGGCCTATTTTGTGCCATCTGAGAGGCTTCAGATCTTAGCTTAGATACTTGGACTTCTTTTTCTCCGATTAACTTTAAAAAGTCAGAGTATGTGCCACCATTTGCTTTTACTTGTTCCGCTAGTTTTGTTTTTACTTCTCTACTTAATGGCATTATCTACCCCCAACACTATTAAATATATCTTGGTTTTCTTTTGTGTCAATCGCTGGAGTTTTTTCAGAAGACTTAAACTCTAAAAGTATACTTTCTTTGTCTAAACCATTTTTTTCTGCAATAGTTCCAAATTGTTTTCTTAGTGCCTCATGGTCGGATCTTGCTTTACTAAAAGTCGAAGCCGCTTGATTCATGAAGCTTTCTCTTTGGTTGGGGTTTAACCTTTCACCATTAAGTGCCCTATTATAGGAGTTTCTAATTCGGTCAGGGATCCCGGCCGCATTTTGAGCGGTTGCAAATTCGCCTTCCCTTACAACTGATCCAGGGTCAAGCATTTTCATAAAACTAAAAATCAATGCTAAATCCCCCGATGCGGTTTGTTCAGCGGACTTTATCCTTGAATACGCGTCTCGAACATCAATAAATGTTTTAGATAGGTTTGTATATTCTTTTCTTAAATCCTGTTCTTGGCCAAATGATTTTTTATTTAGCTCTTTAGCCTGTGTTAAGGCATCTTGAGCCATTTTCTGCAAAGTAAGGGTATAGTCTTTTTCAGCTTGTTTTTTTTCAAATTCAAACTTTGACTTGCTTAGATTAAATGTTTTGTCGAATTTATCTTTTTCAAAAGCCTCCATTCTTTTTTGTTCTAAATACTTAGGCAAGTTATTATTAATAGAATTTGCTTCAATTTCATATTCTTCTTGAGAAATTTCTTTCTTTTTAAATTTGTCATCTAAGTTTTTCAAACTATCTAGCTTTGCCTTTTCTCTCAATTGCTTATCTTCTTCAGATGTAATAGAAAGCCCACGCTCTTTTATTTGCTGTTCTAGAGCTTGCTTTCTTAGCGGGTTTAGCTCAGACTCTTGCTTTGCCCTTTCTATTTCCATAGCTAGTTTTTTAGCGTCTATTTCAGCTTGTAATCGTGCTTGCAGTTTTGAAGCCTCCAACCTATCCCGCTCTAATTGGGATTGCCTTATTTGCTGGATCATGTTAAAGCCTGATTCTATCCCTTGAGCGAGCCCACCTAATGGGCTAGGGGTTGCTACTAATTGTTGCCATGGGTTGTTAAATAATGCCATTATGTACCACCTGTTAGATATGCTGTAATTCCTTTTCCCGCCATACCTAGTATATCGCCAGTTAAAGCCCTTTGGTTTGCACCTCTAGCCCCGTAAGCGTCCGCCCTAGCTTGGCCCCTACCAATAGCTAAATTGCCTAAGAAATCCCCAAACCCTAATCTCGCTTGGTTTTGTCCTTGGATCGCACCCATGCCAAGCTGTCCTAAACCCATTTCGTTCCGGAATTGATCTTGGCCTCTTTGGTAGAACTTGTCATATTGTTGACCAGCTAATCCGCTTGCATATCTAGCGAGTTCTCGCCCACCCCTTCCGCTTCCCATTAACCCCATACTTGAAAGACCCCTTTGGCCCGCTCTCATAGCTTCTTCCATAGCGAATTGGTAGCTAGGATCTGCCGTAAACTGAGAGTAGCTAGGGTTATATGCACCACTCATAAGCCTGCTCCGAGCATCTGTAAGCATGCTTGCCAAACCAGTATAAGGCTGGTAAGATTCAATAGCTTGTCCATAAAATGGGCTGGCTTCCGCCCTAGCTTGTGCAATGGCCCGCTCTTGGCCTTTTAGGCCAGCTCTGATTTTATCGTTCCCCGTAAGTAGGTCCCCTAGACCACGCCAAGCTTTACCAGCTACTCTCCCAACATCTTCCCAATCCATAATTACCTCTTTTCCTTTTCTTTTTCCTCTAAAATTCTAATAGCTTCTGCTTTAGTGTTCATTAATATTTCTATATCCCGAATGCATCTGAAGATATAAGCCTGTAATTGTTCTATTGTCATTTCATTCATACAACCTCTATAATGTTTGTAGGCATTTCATTAGGAGCGGGTGGAGGGACGGCTTTTACACTGTCTGTATATACCTTTGTTGCTCGGTTTCTTTCGGCTACAATTAGTAACTCCTTTAAAATTCTAGTCAAACTAGCTTTAATATATTCCCTTTTTGTCTCTTGGCCTCTTAGTCTGGCAAAAACAGGTATAGTAATAGTATCTTTACCAACATAGGATTCTATACCCTGCACCACTAAATCAACCGATGTATCTTGTAGATTTATGTTTAATTGCATGTTTACCCCTTAGATTGTCATCCAGTTTGCGCCATCACTTTGGAGCCTTAAAACACCGTAGGCAGTTGTTATGGTTTGAGTTGTTGCACCGTCAATAGTTTCAGTTGAATTCCCGTCAACTGTAATAGTATTGGTTCCGCCCTCCACCCGTTTAATTACAAGTATCTTTCCTTTATAACCTACAGCAGTGTGTAGATTTACAGTAAATGCACCGCCAGAAGCGTCACATCGTACCGTTCCATCTGCAATTGCAGTTGTATAGGTAGTGGTTTTTACGTCTGTGACCGACCAAGCAAAACTCCCACCTGTTCGCAAATGCTTATTATCAAATTCCCCATAAATTAAAGGGCTTGTAATATTTGTTGTATTGTGTATAAAAAGAGTATTTGTCCTTGTGTTAAAAGAACCGGCCCCCCATCCAAGATATACACAGTCACTAACTAAAGTATCGCTACCAGCATACCCACCAACCGCAGTAGTTCGAGACATATTAGCAAGTCCTGCGCTTGCGTTCCATACTGAGCGAGTCCCTATAAATACGTTTTCATCTCCAGCGACATTAGAAGATCCAGAGTAAGGCCCGACACATACATTTTCTGTCCCAGTATTCCAGTAACCTGCATACCATCCACAACCGACATTGTATTGCCCACTTATAAGCCTGTAAAGAGAGTTAAATCCTAAAGCTAGGTTTCCACTCCCTGTAGTAAGGTTTGTTAATGCCCCAGAAGAAAAGGCCGTATTATTACTTCCAGTCGTAAGGCTAGGCGCAACGGTAGAACCGATGAGCGAGTTCCCGCTTCCAGTTGTTAATGCACTACCAACACTAAAACCCGCCCCGAAATTATCCTCACCCGTTGTTAAGCTCAAAAAAACACTAATACCAATTCCAGTATTTCGGCTCGCAGTAGTGACTGAATTAAACATATTACCGCCAAAGGCAACATTATATCCATTACCTATACTGCTTGGTGTGTTTGTACCTATTGAGATCCCGCTGTATATGTTCCAGTTATTAGGGTTATTAACCCCAACATTTCGGCCACCAAAAAAACAGTTCGTTCCTGTATTTGTGCCAGCGTTCCCAATTCTTGCGAAGTTAGTCCCGTTTACATCCAGTACGTTTGAATTATCTATTTTATAAGTCTTTGTACTTGCAATATTAAAATTACCAGTTGCGGATAAATCCCCGCTTGATTGGCTTAAAACACTATCACCTAATGCACTTGATCCAGTCCACAAAGGGATATAGTTAGTTGTTCCACTACCACTCACCCCACCACCTGCCACAGTAGCCCAGCTTGAATTTGTGCCGTCAGTAGTTAAGTACTTCCCAGAGTTCCCGCTTTGAGAAGGTAAAACTTGATTAGCTGTAACACTGTGAGGGTTGCTTGTACTTGAAATATGAGTATCTATTTGGGCGTGTGTATTTGTGCCACGATTTAAAATTACTGTGTGGTCTATTGCTGTTTGCGCGTAATGAATCGAAGTGTCCGCAATGTGAGAAACAGAATTACTAATCGCAGTATCAATCTGTGCATGAGTATTAGTCCCCCTGTTTAAAATTGCGGTGTGGTCAATATTCGCTTGCGTGAAGTGAATCGAAGTATCTGCAATGTGGCCGTCTAGTCCTGTGTGGGTAGTAGATCCGCCATTTAAAAAAGCCACGGCTTCAGTATAATCTGCATTTGATAAATGATAATATTCATCAGTAGTACCACCCTGAAGCCCAGTAAGATCGTTATGGTCGGATGCCCCGCCACCACCTCCTCCGGTGCTACTTCCTTTTATACCCACCCACTGCGAACCAGTCCATTTTAAATAATAATATCCACCAGCGGACAAGCTTAAACTTGTTGAGCTTCCGTAATAAGTGTTGCCATTCAAATCAATGGTACACGCGTTAGTAGAATTAATACAGCTTATGCCTAATTGGTGACCAGCTTCATTTCTTTCGGAAAGCGTAAGCGTGACAGCGTTTAAAGTCCCATCCAATACGTAAAAATCTTTATCGACCTCAACCCGTGCGCTTTGGCTTAAAACAACTAAATTAGATCTAGTCAAGTCATCAAACCAATTCCCCCAAACAGTATTAACAACGGCATCACCGCTGATAGGAACGTGTTTAGGGCTTTTTCTCATTAGGCCATGCTCACATATAAAGTTACTGTGATAGAGTTAACACCACCAGTTTCCGTAACTTTTAGTTTAAAAGCATCACAAGGAATTGGAGTAAATGACAAAGCATAACTTCCAACGGTTGCGCCTGATCCTACATCTGTTGCTCCTGTAGGCTCTACATACCCACCTAAACCACCTAAATCTGAATTATCAGTTTGTGTAGTAGGAACTAAGTATTCAATCTTCCCCGTTCCAGATCCTGTAATAACAACAGAAACAGAGCAAACCCCTCTATATCCTTGTTTATATGGTCGCATATCTACTGCATCGGTGGTAAAACTACCACTTGCAGAAATCTGCACCGCATTCATTAATTTTAACATTTATTTCTCCTATGAAATTAAAAGTTCTATATCCATGTACCCACCAATTAAATCAACCTTAATAGGGTCAGTTACACTAAATTCAAAAATTCTATCTCTACCCATTCCCAAAGAATGCCACCTAGCCCTGGCGCTATATTGTCCCATAAGCCCCAAAGATCTCCAATCTTCACCGCTCCAAGTGTACCCGCCATCATCCGAATATCTCATCATTACTTGAGGGTTGGAACCTTGCCCAGAAGGTAACGCAGTCCCTCTTTCAAATTCTAACTCAAGTTTATTATATCGGATATTTTTATTTTCTTGGCTTATGTGTGATGTAGTTCTAAGTCTTTTTATTGGATTCCCATTATCGTAGTAGTAGTTATTGTCAAACCTGTAAATATTATTGTCCCCATTATAGCCCATCCAGTTTACACCATGTGCAAAGGCTGTATAAGTAGATCGGTGGTTAACTAAAACACCATTGTCTAAATATGCTCTTTCATGCCATAAACCGGTCTTTTCGTCATAACAGAAAGTTCCAAGGCCAACAATATTAATTACATAAAAAAAATGCCCATTCTCTTTATATGTGTATGCGGTCGCTGTATCAGTATCAAAGTCATTCCCTATCTTTGCGTTTATAGCGTCAGTAGAGATCATTTCGTTATCATAGCCATTAGATCGGAATACAGCCCCGTAGCCGTCACGGCTTGAACCTAACCAATACACCCTGTCATTCATTTTTTGGATTGTCCAAGGGTTTAGAGTACCGATATTTTGAGATGCCCCGTTTATTCTTTGATATGGGAAATCAGCATTCCCGACATCTTGCCAAACTTCTATGGATCGTTTACCGAATATCCACACGTCAGTGCGTACACTAACCAGACCTAATACAGTATCAGGGCTTGAGGTTATAGTTGCATAGTCCAAACCGTTCCAGCTTGACCCATCCCCATAATTAGAAATTGACCACTCATTAGACCCCGGGAGCGTACAAATAAAATATCCATTATGATATATTACTTGGTTGGCCCCTATAGGAAAGTCTGCATCCGTAATTTCAGCAAAAGTACTTGTACTGAAAGTGTAAATATATCCCTTTGACCCTGTAGTTATAATTAACTGTTCACCATTGTCAGCAAGGGAAACACTACCGACTTCAGTATTCAAAAGAGTACTTGAGTTTATAATATTCGTGTTACTATTAGATAGTATCTCATATACCGTATTACCCCAAACACCAAAAAATCTACCATTTGAAGCTTCATACATTCCACGGCATCCAGTACCACCGCTTGGAGTGACACTAGTAATGTTTCTACTTCCAGGTGTTGGTACTAGGTGGGCTTTATTTTTAGAGTCCCCGCTTTCACTTAAAACGGGATACCAATTAATACACCTTTGGTAATCAAAGCCCCTAGAGTAATCCTCATAAAAAGCATTTACTAAAGGTACTAGCATTCCCAAGCCCTTCGGCGTTGTTCACTAAAACCTAATTCCAAGGTTAATATTTTGTTTTTTGAATTAACCCGCTTCAAAAGAGCTATACTATTTTGAGCTTGGTTTTGTAAAATAGGGTAAAGAGATTCGCTAGGATACATTGGGAACAATTCTAAAGCCAAGTTATCTATGACAGCCTTTTCATATCCTGGGGGGAGTGAAACTGTATCCCCATTGGAAAAAGCACTAAAAGGCTTTTCACTTGCGATTACAACTGAATTAGTGCTAGTGGGTTTCCCCCAAAAATAAACCCTTCCCAAAGGATAACTAGGTTCATAATAAGCCCATGAAGGGGTCTCTTCTGATTCACTTTTGTTTGTGATACGCATCCAATCGGCATAATTAACCAAATCAATTCTATATGTAATCCCGCTTGAATCCGTAGTAATTTCAAGTATCTCAACTGGTCGAACCGTGTTAAAGTCTCCACCACTTCCAATAGTATAAGACTGCTGTCCAGCTACAAAATTAAATGTTTCTCTTTGTATGTAGTATTTTATTAAGCCGTCAGTATTCCACATGCTTAACATGCGGTTAATGTTGTCTAGTCCTTCTGACAGTTGGTTTGCGCTTGGGTCGCCATTAACACCAACTACATTAAGCTTTCTGAAGGTTGCTTTTATTAGGTCGTTAACTGTTGCCACAAGTCCTCTATTGCTTTTTCAACAATTTCCCTAGAGGCTCGCAAGGGTATTTTAACGCCGTGTTTATCGTTTAATTCTTTACCGTACGACCTGAGATCATCCCATGTCATATCCTTTAATATAGGCAAATTTTCGGTTTTATCAAGTGTTTTTTTTGAGTCTTGGATCATTTCCAAAACTTCATAATACTTAATCTCTACGGCCCCAGGTTCTTTAGGTTCCTGCAAAGGGAAAAAATCTTTTATAGCTTGGTGTTCTAACTCACCTTGTACCATACAATAAGATCCGCTCTCACTGTATACGAATTTGGGGTATTCTTGTTTAATGTACATAATAAAAAGGATGGGGATTTCTCCCCACCCAATCCTTTAGGCTCCTTGGACCACACCAGACCAACCATTCTGAAGGGCTCCAATACCCCAAGAACAGTCAAGACGGCATACAGTTTTGAAGTTTTGGACATCACCATCAAGAGTAAGCTTTAATGCAATACCCTTCATTGGCTGACCCTGCATAACCCCTACAGCGTCGTTTCCACCAACGATAATAGGAATTTCTCGGGTTACACCAATGTTTGACAATTGAGCAGAACCAAAAACAAAAGCGTCTCTTTGGAAGAAAAGGTTTTGTCCATAAGTAGTAGAAGCTGAGCCGATAAAAGTAATGGCAGCGTTATCCGCAGGGGCTCCGCTTACATTCTTATAAGGCCCAGAAGTGATAATTTCTTCACCAAGGGTAATAGTCCCAGCACCACCAGCATAATCAGCACCAACTACATAAGTTTTTAGTCGGTTAGTAGCGAGTCCAGTAACGGGATCTACTTCGTACACTCCGGCAATAGTGAATTTTTCACCAGCTTTAGCAGCACCAGTACCAGTATCAACAATCAAAGAAGTTCCAGATTGTGAAGCACCATTTACTAGGTATCCGGTATTTCTAGCACCAGTAGTAATGGGTTGAACATTAGGAGAGCTCCAGAAAGCAAAACCGGCCATAGGTTCAAGTCCACCCTCACGCCATTGCTTAGAAATATCTTGAGCAGGGTTGAAGAATGAAGATTGAGCGTAGTTCAAAAGAGCAGCATCATTAGGATTAAATATTGCATAGCGTTCTTTTGCAGGCGCACGCATATTGTCCAAATGGGCTTTCATTTGAGTTGCAATCTGAGCGGTATTAGGCCCAGTACCGGCTGTACCAAGGGTTTTGGTAGTAAGCTTATTAATTTCCAAGCTAACTCGGGAATCAATGTTAGTAATGATCGCATCAATTGCAGGTTGAAGAAAGTCATCACCCCATCCCTTGAGATAATTTGGGTTCTCAAGTTTGTAGGTAAGTTCTTCAGCAGTAAAATTACAATTGGCTTGTGACCATTTGTTAAGGTTGAGGGTTGCTTCTTTCTCGGTGTAGTCTTGTGCTGAATAAGTTGAAGATTCAACTACAGGAACTACTTGAGCTTTTTTAATACGAATGGAACTTCCGCTCTTTGAGCCAAGAGTTGAAGTAGGAACATTGTATTGGTTATTTAAACAGCTTACAATAGTAGGCTGTGCGTTGAAACGACGGGCAATTTCTTTACTTACCAGGTCGTTAATTTTTAGATCGTTTGCCATGATTTTCTCCTTGCGGCGTTATAGTGAATTCATTAATTTATCGAACTCTTTTTGAGTCATTCCCGCTCTAAAACCTGAGCTAGTATTACCCCTATGATCTGCCGTAGGTTCGGGCTTTATATTAATCGCCTTTTTAGGGAGTGGCTTGCTCCTTTTAATTTCGCTTGAGATACTTCCAATTGCTTGGCCTAGATCTAAAGCGTCCATTTGTGTAAGATCATCTGCTATTTCAAGGTTGTCGGCCAAATATTCTGCTACATCTGGCCCAGCTTTGAAAATAGCTTTTGTTAGTAATTCATTCCCGGTAAGGAAAGGTCGTAAAGATTCAACTTTCTGGTAATACCCAGGGTTTAATTTGGCATATTCAACCTCTTGGCCCTGAAACTTTGTTACTAAAGCTTGTGTTCTTTCGTCAATTTGTGGTTTTGACTCTGCTTTAGCTTTTACCTTTTGATGATATTCAATTGTATCTTGGACGTATTTGTTTGTGTCCTCATAATCCGAGATGTTGGGGGCCACTAAAGGCTTTTCACTTGCCTTTTTTAATTCCTCTATCTCTCTTTTTAAGAGAGCAAAATCAGATTCAAAGCTTTTCCTTTTAGCGACTTCTTTTGCAATCCGCTTGTTCACAGCCTCTTGCATCTTTTCCTGCATGGCTTTTTCACCAGCTCGGAATTCTTCTGATTTTACAGGTTCTTTTACTTCCTCCTGTATTACCTCTTGAACTTCTTCAACCTGTTCAATTGGTTGTTCATTGAGAACTTCTTTTAGTTCGTCTTGTATTTCCATTATTCACCCTCTATGGTTAAGGTATTCCCGTTTGTTTTAGCTTCCAGTTCACTTATTTTTGTTAAAGCAATCTGGACGTTCTGGGCTATTTGTGACAGGATTTGCCCATTATTTTTCATCTCCTGTGTCTGTAATTGGTATTGTCCTTTTACATTTTCTTTTTCAATTTCAGTCTCACTCTTGAGAGTTTGAACATCCATTGCCTTTTGGTAGTCTATCTGCATGGATTTAATTAGCTCCATGGCTTGAGTAAGTTCTGCATCTTTTTGCTGTAAAACTGCTTTTAATTGCATGTTTTCAGAGAATGCCTTTTGCGGGTCATCGTCTTCTAACGATTCCATTAAATCTTGTGGCATCTGAGATTTAAGTAATCTCACTAACTGGTCTCGATCTTTGAAATTGTCTAGGTTGTTAGCGTATAAGTGAACTGCCGATTGCATCTTTTCAGGAAAGAGTCTAGCAAGTTCCATTAGAAATTCGTTGCTTTCTTTTCTCTTATTCTCGTTTGCGCTTCCTATTACAATACTGATTTCATATTCACCCTGAGTGACATCGTTCTCCCCAGATAAAAGAATCTTTTCGGGTTTGTTATTCCCAACTTGCAATACTTCTTCTCGGTCGGTGTCGTAGTAGTTATCAATCGCCTCATTAAGAACAACGCCAAGATATTTCAAAGTGCGTGTAATGAAATTATCTATAAAATGATAGTTATTTTGATTTGCTTGGCTTTGTTTGAGGTCTAAAGCTACTTTGCTTCTTAACTGTGAAGGCCCGCCCATCATGGCATCGTTATAAACACCGCTTATTTCGTCTATATCATTGTTGTAGGCTTGCATTAATGCCTGCAATTGGTTCGCGGGGCCCGAATAAATTAATTGTGTTGGCTCTGGAATTGGGTTTCCTGACTCGTCTTTATGGTTCCACGGCAAAACAGAATGTCTAGTCGTGTTCCTTGTATTCCAAATGTTCTCATGCCCTGCAATGGCTTCAGCGGGGGCTTTTACATCCGTAAGAGTTGCCATAGCTAACTGTTCAACCTCTACAGACTTAGCGTAATCTTTTAATCTTGAAGGTTCTTTTAGGTTTCTTACGAAAGAAATTACGTGTTTCTTTCCATCAACATAATGAACCATACCCTCATAAGGGATGATAGGGATATGCTTTCCTAATAAATCCCTTTCGTCCAAGACATCATCACCGCTAAGCAGATACCAGCATACACTAGGAATAAGGGTTTTTCTTTCTTGTACTACAGACCAGACCTTTTGCCCGTTTAGTTCATATTGTAAAGCCTCTTTTATTCTGGACTCATCCGCCAACCCTTGTACTACTTCTGATCCATCACTAAGTAAAAGAAGTTTTTTAGGTGTTTCTTTAATCTTGTAATAGTCAGCTAAGAAAATAGAATCCATACCATCATAATCTTCAGTGGGGAAAGAGCTAATCGTCTTATCCCCGTATTCTTTTTTAAACATTAATTTAGGCTTTTTAATCTCACACACAGCCCACTTCATATCTAGATAACAAGGGCTTTTTGTGTATGGGTCAGTATGAACGCCCATATTGTTAGGAATGAGTTCAATTTTAGGGACCATGTCCATCGTGTAGGGGTTTTTATAGTCCATGCGGACTTTCATAAACGAGAACCCAGAAGAAAGACCTTGAACAAAACATTGGTCATATATTGTTTCGGCCCCACACTCATCTTGAATTTTCTTTAAAAGTGCTGTTTTGATCTCAGCCTTTTTAATATTGGCGTCACCGACGGGAACGGCTTTTATCTCTGGGTTTAAATCCCTTAGGTCATTTGCTAGTCGGTTTTTCTTTGCTGTGACTGTATTTATGGTAACTCTAGGCTTATCTGCCCTAGATTTCCACATTTTTTCATCCCAAGCATACTCCCCGCCAAGCTCAAATTTGGCATCGTCCCTAGCATGTTCTCGGGAATCCCTATTGTAATTAATGCTTTCTTCTCTTAGCTCTTTGGCTTCTTTTACAATAGTTTCCATAGTCCAAATTTACCTTAAATTAACAATTTGTCAACCACATAATAACAATTTATCAACATCTACCAAACAAACCCACCCCTAGAGGGGGTGACATTTATTGTTTTTTTAGTACTTACCCTTCTTAAACCTTCGCAAGCGTATCTCAAAGCATCAATAAGATGATTATCTTTATCCTTTAACCTTGGAGTAACCAAAGCTGTTAATGGGTCCACCTCATAGCTGTAATGGCTTAATTCATCAATAGTGTGCACACATCTTGGATGAACTATAATATCATAGGTCTTTAAAAACTCTACTCCTTCAATTAAACTATTTGGCCCCTTAACTGCTGGCATTAACTTCGGGAATCCGTGTTTTTGCATGTAGCTTATTGTCTCTGGTCTTGAACTGTCTGCAACTATCGGCCATTTTTCAGATTCAGGAACAGTAAGGAAAAGGGCAGGAGTAGAATCAATCTCACATCCTATTTTATAAACCTCATGGGCGATGTAAAGCGTTCTTCCAATAACGTAGCAATCTATCAACACTGTAGGGTCAACACTAAACCCCCAATCAGCCCCAAACCTATGTACTGCATCCGGTGGTACGTCAAACTCTTCTATTTTCCAATTTTTAAATACTCTAGCTTCTGAATTGGTTGCATACCCGCCAAGCCAAACATGGTTATATTTCTCAACATCCCTTGATCTATCGTATTCCATCTCGTCCTTAAGAACTTCAGGGAACCAAGGATTATCCATATAATTCGCTTGTATTACAACAGAATTGGGGGGAGGGTTCTCTCCTCTTAAAAGAGCGTCTACGGGGTCGGTGCTCTCGTTTGGGTTCCAAGTAAACCAAAGTTCGGAATTAGGCTTCCTTATTGTTGGCCTTAAGAGATCCATACTTCTTTGGCTAAGGCTTTGGGCCTCCTCGACCCACGCCCTATCGTAACCCTCTAGGGATTTAATAGATTCCGCGGTGTGATTCTGCATACCCTGAAAAGTGATTATTCCTTTTCCTATTGTAGATTTTATTAATGGGCCTTGGATATCAAATAAATGGGAGATCCCCATATCACTTATTTTAGCTTCGATTAGTTTCTTTACCGACAGGCTAAGACTCTTTTGAACTTCTCTTATACAAACACTGCATGTATTGGGATCTGCAATATGCTCTTCTAAAAGCATTTCAGCAAAAAGCCAAGATTTTCCGGATCCTCGACCACCATGCACGCCTTTATATCGTGCTGGCTTAAAAAGAGGCTTTGACCACCTAGGGGTGTTGAGTCGGAGGGTTGTCAACGAAAACCCGCTCTATCCGTTTTATGGTGATAGGGTTGTTTTCATCCCCTGAGTGTGTGATCTGCTGGGAATCGTTGTAGCCGTGTTTAGTGAGAATAAGTTTTGAGATGGAAGCGTTATAAGTACCAGAAAGCCCCCCATTTAGAAGCCTTTGCTCTTGCTCTATCAACAATATATCAACAATAACGGAAAATTCGGGGTATTTTTTGCGCCAATCGTTTACTGTGTCCTTATTAACACCTAAATGAAGAGCTAAACCCCCGATGTTTGGTAGTTGCACTTTTGGATAAACTTTGTTATTTACACCATCCCCAATAACTTGAGAACCGTCAACACAAATAGCTAAATACTCTTCAGCTTTTTTTATTGTTTCTGGGGAATAAGTAAGCGGTCTACCTGCTGGCATGACCTAAATATAACGTAGTGTTGATAGTTTGTCAACTAATTTGTTATAAAGTGTTTATAGTTGATAGATTTGTTATTGTTTGTTGATAGATTTTTTTATTTTTATTGTTTTAACTAAAACATGTGGCAATTTTAAATAATCAGAATCATATCCGCTACCTAATACTTTCATATTTATCCTTTCTATTTCTGATAGAATAGTTAACTTTTGTTTAGATTTCATAAATCAACTACCCATTCGTATTTACATCCAATTAGGCTAGGCCTTAAAACTCTTTTATAATCTTTCTTTAGTTTGTCTTTTAAGAATTTAAAGGCTTTTTTTATCTCTGATTTTTTAAAATTCTTTGGGTGGGCACAATAAATCCCTTCAGATCCAAAATATGCATTTTTAGAAGTGTGAACAGTGCATCTAATAAGCCAAACACCTTTCATGTCATGGTAATCAATTGCAATGTGCGCTTTCATTCACAACTCACTTCCTTAACCGCCTCCCCCTGAGTCTCAAAGCAAAGCCCCCACTCTATTGATCTCTGGACTTGAGGCTTCTTACAGGCTAAAAGGAGGCAGAAAGTTAGGCTTAGGCATATAGCCAAGGCGAAGTATAGTTTATCGTTCATTGTGCAATCCATGTTAAAAGTTTGTGAACCCCTAGACCAGCTAGGAAACTGATTATTATAAGGTATAAGTAAAATAGGTATTTCATAGTTTTATGGCCAGCTTAGGGCTTTCCCAATCACGCCCAGGAATAAACCTTGTTATGTAGAACTCATTTTCATGCTGAAAAATATAATCATAGCCAGCGGGTAGACAACGGCCTGCTACTTTCTCTTTCCAAACTTCCTCTAGGGTGGGGGTGGAGAATTTGCCATCTTTCGCATCCCGCATAAGTCGATTAAGATAATCAAACTCGATGGTGCAACGTTCTATTTTTCCTAAAACCTGCTCTATTACCCCTATTACTGTTTCTTTGTTGTATGTCATACCCAAAAACCCCTTTCTTTATATTGTTTTCTTTCCTCAAAAATTTCTTGCAGTATTTTTAACGCAAATTCGTGGCATCTGATATCTTCCGAATAATCAAACAAACCCTCTGATGCGGAGGCCATTTCTAATATACAATCCATTCGGTATTCGATAATATTTTTTAATTCTTGAAATGTTAAGCTCGCGTGCTTAATATTGCAATCACCAATATATTCTCCAGTCATTCCATTGCCTCGTTTTGTTTGATTAGTTCTTCTGCCACCTCTAAAGCTCTTTGGGCCCCACATTCGTAGATCATTACAGCAAATCTACTCGCTATCTCAAGCCTTTTAGCTTTATGTATCTTAGCCATGACTTCAGAATAGGATTCTTTTACTGGGCAGTAGTTTTCTCCGTCAAATTGGCCACGTATGTAGGTTTCCCCATTAATCTGATCGACCGATTCGATAAGATTAACATTTGCTGAAATTTTATTATTTGATTTTAGTGTTAATTCTATAAAGTTCATTTGTTACCTTCGCTTTCTTCTGCCAACTTCATCTCATCCTCCAGTTTTAATACTTTTTCTTTTAACTCATCTTCTTTGCCCATCCATTCAAAGGCACACGCGAAATAGAAGTGGTCTGTCCATTTTCTTTCTGGGTATTTCCACTCTGAGCATTTCCGCAACCTATCAATTAAAGAATAAAAATCAACACTAATATACACCATCACCTACTCCAGTTCTTCAGGGTTGAATGGTTTCCAGTCTGGCAAGTTGGAGTATATTGAATCATAAATTTCTGGTTTCCCATTCACCAAACGCCCAGTACAAACTCTTGGCGTATAGTCAGAATGTCCCGGCTCCTTTACCATAATTACATCACCCTTCTTAGGCATCTCCTGTACTATTTGTTTGCAATTTTCAAAGCTCATTTCTTATTCTCCAAAACTTTAATGGCTTTTTTTAGCTCTCTGATTTGTTTTTTCATTTCAAGAATTTCACTTCCAGAAACGAGATAGTTTTCAATCCGAAACTGCTTCGTGTCTATTCTTTCTTTTAAAAGTTTTAAAACGTATTTCATTCCTCACCTACCTTGTACCAAGTGTTTTCTTTCTCAGAATCTTTTTTATATCCCATGGCCATAAAAATCAAGTCCCACTTAGGCCAACCTTGGTAAAATTCACCTGCCTCCAAAGCTCTCATAAGTACTGATTCTTTATCGCTATTATCATATATAAGTCTCAAGTCGCTCGCTGTATATAACTTCCTAACCTTAACCGCACCTAGGGCCTTTAAACATCCTGTTATAAAAACGTATCCATTTATATCAAAAACCCCATCGTCACCTTCTAAAGTTATGGTCTGCTCTGGTATTTTGATTGTATCACCTGCTTTAAACATTATAACACCTCCATAAGCGCACCAAGTATAAACCCTATTGTGACCCATATTAGGTCTATTGTGTATGAGTAGAATTTATCCCAAGTCATCTTAGGCCACCGCTTCGGTCAAAAAATTATATTCCTTTTCTGTTACCATGTAACCGCCTGAACTAGGATTAATCCCAAGGTCTTCGCAAAAGTTTGAATTTCTAGAAACTATGTTTTTCCAAATATTTCTAGCTTTCACGCCTGTTTGAGGAAATTTCTTAAAAATCTTTTCCCTTAAAGTTTCTTTTTCTTCTTTGCCTAGGTAAATTGTGGCGTTTAACATATTGTCTCCCTTTGTTATAAATATAATTTACTTAAATCCAATCTATTTGTCAATAGTTTTTTATAAAATATTTTATTTATTTTTACCCTTGAAAAGTTTGTAAAAAACACCAGCTTTACTATTCATCCGACACTGGACGTCTTCAATATTTTTGGGTATACAAAGACTTTTCAATCTTTCAAGTTCTTTTTCGGACATTTCCTTAGATTCTTCTGCCCAAATCATTTTACACCTCCAAGATCTTGCAACTTTTAAGCAATTTAACTTTCCCGACCTCTCTGGCCATTATCCTATCTACCATATAAAACCAACCTGTGGCATCGACATTTAGGACTTTAAGCACTCTGACCCTGTTATCCCCCAGATCTTCTGCGTGGGCTGTTACGGGTATCCATTTAAAACCTAGTCGGTTATGGACTTGAGTAGTGTATGTGATAATCATAAATTAAGCTCCAATTGTTCTTGTTTATTGCTGTTAAAAATCCCTTGGGCGCAGTTTAGTATGTGTAGTCCAGTTTCGTAGTGTACACAATTTCTATAAATTTGATCTTTTCTTTGCGTTATCTTTTTCCCAGTAAGGTCTACGCCATGTATATTTTTGTATGATTGCGAAATGCCTCGGTTTATATCCGCATCAATGGGGTTTATTTGACTTATTTTAAAGTTTGACCAAAAATAATGCCTACCCAGTTTGCAATTAGGAAGTATTAAAGGCTCATAAAATGGTATAACATTTTCAACACACCAATACCCATCGTAATAGTGCTTTAAAAAAATTATTTCTTGATAAAGCTTCATATCTGGGTATTTTTTTTCAACTTTATCACTGTCACGAAATCCCCATAGTCTGGCTCTGCTGTGAGTTTGGCATGGTGGGGAAGCCCAAATAAAATCAAAATTTTGGTATTGGTTTAGTAGATATTGGTGTGCGTCCCCCACAACCATTTTATCATTCGGGTAAAAATCTTTATATATATCTGCTATTTCTGGGTTCATTTCCACCGCTGTAATCTCGTGCTCATCCCCCCAAAGTTTACGGTTACCACCTATGCCGGCGTAAAGGTTGAGAATTTTCATGGGTTCATCTCCCAATTCACATATTCAATGAATCTTTCGATCTCTTCTTTAGCTTCCTCAAAACTGTGTGCAAC
>JACCDR010672972.1_pt1 | contig 27444 bp, 32 predicted proteins | sample 7446431 | NCBI WGS metagenome assembly JACCDR01 (sample SAMN15323443, study PRJNA562643) | freshwater metagenome | isolation source: river surface water | place: USA:Blue River Watershed | collected 2017-08-17 | reverse complement strand
GACACCGAGACGTCGTTCTACACCCAGTTCAAGAAGGACAGAGGGATGGCCAAGTCCCTCAAGTTCCAGATGCCGAAGATCTACGGCTACAAGAGCACCGTAAAGGACCCGGTGAACATGGCAGGCCTCCAAGGAAAGCAGTACTCGGCGTGGCGCATCGAGTTCCTCAACAAGATGGCTTCTGACCCCAGGGTCAACAAAGTCTTCGAGGCGATTCGATGGGTCGAGCTCATCCACCGCGTCCACCGGCAGCGGTACTACCAAACCAACGACAAGATCGATCCGAAGGTCATCACGAGGTTGTTCGTGGACCTCGGGAGGGATCACGAGATCTGTCTCTTGTTCCGTAAGGTCATGGCCGCCAAGCGGGTTTTGAAGAAGACTCCGGCCGAGGTTCTCACGGCTGTCAGAGGGCTGATCGAGAATATCGACGAGAACAGGGACACCGACACCCATCCCAGTACGCAAGAAGCAGCGAGGAAGAAGATCCTCGAGAACTACTCCATGCTCGAGTTGCTTGGTGAAGAGAACGGCCTCAAGGCCCTCCTCGAAGATGACCAAGACACGCTCGGCAAGATCATCGAATACGTCAAGCTCGTAGACCGAGCTAAGAAAGGGCTGAACAATGACCAAGGCACCGTCGCACACAGTAACGGACGAATCGATCACCATCGTGTGGAAGGGGAGTCCGCACGTAGTGAAGAAGGGACAACCGAACTTCCTCAACCTGAAGAACGCGATCGAGAAGGCGAAGGAGGACCAAGACTGGTCGAAGATCGAGGACCATCTGTCGGTGGCGAAGACAGTGAGGGGATGGTCGAATGCCAAGTTCGATCTGACCGAGGACTCGGTGACCTTCTCCGGGCAGCCAGTGCCTGAAGCGATTCGGCGTCGGGTGATGCGCCTCTCTTCGGAAGGCAAGAGTCCGAACCCGATGCTTCGCTTCTACGAACGTCTCCAGAAGAACCCGTCCAAGCGGTCGGTCGACCAGCTGTTCCCCTTCCTCGAGAAGATGAACATCCCGATCACCGAGGACGGTTGCTTCCTCGCGTACAAGAAGGTGAACAACGACTACACGGACAAGCACTCGGGGACCATCTCGAATCGTCCGGGTACGACGGTCATTCTCGCTCGCAACCTCGTCTCGGATGACCCGAAAGAGGAGTGTCACTTCGGTCTGCACGTTGGTGCGACGGGATATACCGACACCTTCGGTGGAGCCGGCATCACGGTGGTTTGCAAGGTCGACCCGGAGCACGTGGTCTGTGTTCCGTACGACCACCACTTTCAGAAGATGCGGGTGTGTCAGTACAAGGTCATCGGCAATCGCGGAGACAACTTGCCGACGGACGTGATGGAAGAAGACGAGCTCGAGAACCTGCACGACAACGAGGCTGTGGAGACTGTCGAAGAAGAAATCGACAACACGGAGCAGCTCAAGAAGGGCGACTCCAAGAAGAAGCTCAAGAAGGGGCAGCAGAAAGCGATCACCAAGCGGATCGAGAAGAAGATCGACAAGGGAGGCTACGAGAAGTTCAAGGGCCTGAACGCCAAAGAGCTCCTGGACTTCTCTCTCGACGAGCTCCGCAAGTACGCCACCTACGGCCTCGAGATGGTGGGTGCCTCGAAGATTGCTGGCGGTAAGTCGGCGCTGGTGGCGAAGCTCCTCAAGTACAGGGCCAAGCACGGATGAAGTACCGAGATGAAGACGTAGAGAAGCTCCTCAAGGAGATCGACCAGATGACTCCCTACGTCCAGGCCACCATCGGAGATGGTTGCGTCTTCCCGTCCTCCACTAGAAAAGATTGGGTCGAGATTCATGATGGACGAAGACGTTCATCTGAGCGCCACCTAGAAAGGTTAGTGGAGTTAGTCAAGGAGATCAGAACCAGTGCGGGTAGCGGCAACGGGCCACCGACCTGACAAGATCGGCGGCTACGATTGGTACGCTCCGCAGCGACTCTGGATTCGAGACCAGATCAAGCACGCTCTTGTTGATCTGAAAGCGACGCACGGTATCTCGGGGATGGCACTCGGCGTAGACCAGGACTTCGCCTATGCCTGCATCGAGTTGTCCATCCCCTTTACCGCGGCGGTGCCGTTCGTTGGTCAGGAGAGCTCGTGGCCGAAGCATTCGCAAGACTGGTTCGACTGGCTGCTCGAGAGAGCAGACGAGGTCATCATCGTCAGTTCTGGCGGATACGACGCCTACAAGATGCAAGTCCGCAACGAATGGATGGTCGATCACTGCGACGTTCTGCTAGCAGTGTGGGACGGAACGAAAGGCGGGACGTTCAATTGTCTCTCCTACGCGAAACATCCTAACGTCAACCGAACAATCAGGCCTATCGACCCACGTGATTTCCATGGCAGACAAACCAATCCTCAGTGACCCGCCACGCGTTGGCAGACACGTTCGAGACGGAGGAGAGATGGACAAGGTCTTCGAATCTTGGCCCGATCACATCTTCGTGTTCGGATCAAACCGAGCAGGGATTCATGGAACCGGTGCTGCTCGTTGGGCATACCGGTGGTGCGGAGCTCACTGGGAAGTCGGGGAAGGGATTCAAGGGAACAGCTACGCTCTCCCGACGAAGGACCACAGGATTCAGACGTTGCCTTTGCCGAAGATCAAAGAGCACGTCGACAAATTCCTCGAGTTCGCTCGTCAGAACCACTGCCTCGACTTCTTCGTGACGAGAGTTGGATGCGGTTACGCTGGATACACAGACAGCGACATCGCACCCATGTTCGAGAACGTACCGATCAATGTCGAGCTCCCACACAAGTGGGGCAAGAAGAAGGACCCCATGAACATCGACGGATTCTTTGGACCGCACCGCTACCTCTCGAACTTCTGGCAGGCTGACGTCGAGCTCTACGGCGTCATCTATCCATCTGTCGAGCATGCCTACCAGGCTGCGAAGACGATGGACCCGGAGTACCAGAAGAGGATTCGAGAGGCTTCCACTTCGAGAGAAGCCAAGGACCTCGGGAAGAAGGCGGTGCTTCGTCCAGACTGGGAGCAAGTGAAGGTCGACTTCATGCGCTACCTCGTCTGGAACAAGTTCTCCACCCACGAAGATCTGAGGCTTCGTTTGCTCAACACGGGCGAAGCTGTGCTGACCGAAGGCAACACGTGGGGCGATACGTTCTGGGGCGTGTGCAACGGAACAGGTCAGAACTGGCTGGGGCGCATCTTGATGGAGACAAGAGATCGCCTCAGACAAACACCATAGGAGTTCTATGGGAGCCATAGCGGACGCGTTCTACGTCCAGTTCATGAACTTCGAACGGCACAGCGAGCCGATGGTTCCAGATCCCAATGGGATTCGAAAACTACCGGCTATCTTGCCGACGAAGTTCGCAGTCCTGATGACGCTCTCGAAGAACTGCTACCTCTCTGCGAGAGCCATCAAAGTTACGCTGTACCACCTCGGGTACTTTCGAAGCTTGAGCTCCATCCGACGAGCACTTGGTCGCTGCGTAAAGTTCGGCCTGGCGCAGAAGATGGATCACTTCAAGCACGAGACAGGCGTCTTGCGTGGGAACAGAAGACCTCATCGACACAACAAATGGAAACTGACGGAACGAGGCAAGCAAGTCGCCTGCTCTGATCCGTCGAAGTTTCTCAAAGGAAAGAAGAAGCAAGCGTATGCTGAGCCAAACAAAGCCGTCCCTAGTACAGGCAGTGAAGGACGTAGTGAAGGGAGCGTTCCTGTCGAGCCGAACAAAGTTCTCGGCCCATGACGTCACTAGCCGCCTGCGGGCGGATGTTCTTCAACAGGGTCCTGGCTCTGTTGTAGATCCCGCGGAGACTGGGACCGTGATCGTCCAAGGGAACATCGTTCCCCGCATCATGCACGAGGAGGTCAAACTGATCGTCCACGAGATGTTCGATGCAGGGGAGATCGCGAACTACAGTCGCGAAGACAATGGGACCTTCTTCCAGTACGTGCCGGATCCAGTTGTCGTGGATCCGTCGTCTGGATCGTCGAATGGACCCTGGTCCATCTTGACCTAGAAGGCGGGAGGGAGCTCTTCCCTCTCTTTAGCTATCGGCTACGTCTAGCCCTCGTATAGTCCGTTCGGTCACGGAGCTGCTTCACCTTCTCCTTCTTGGGAGTCGGTGGGTTCTTGATCTGCTTCAGAAGCTTCGCTCGTTCGAGCGAGATGACTGGGGCGCTACCTCGAGCAGGTATGATCTCTTCTTCGCGTTCCTGACCACAACCTTGGCAGTACGTGGTCCGACGACGTTCAGAAACAGAGACAACTAGTTCTTCGCCACAGCAGTCGCAAAGGAGGGCCATGAGACCTCGGAGTGATGGTTACCTCCAGAGTTCTATCGCCAGCCCGGCGAACCCGACGCGGATCGAACGCGCTACCCCTCAGTTCATTACGCTGAGTGCTCTGCCAGTGAGCTACGGGTCCAAACAACAACAGAAGCGTTGCACATTCAATTGTCAAACGGAAGAGGGCAAGGGAGGGTTCGAACCTCCGATCTCTCGTGTTGCACACGAGCGAGTTAACCACTTCTCTACATGCCCAGCGGATCCCCGAGGATTCGAACCTCGATCTGTCTTGGCTTTCACGTCGACGCTCTAACCAGTTGAGCTAGGGATCCAGGCGGAGACTTTTCTGGCCCGTTGTCTCCATACGGTTTCGATGAGTGTGAGTTTCTTCGAACTAGCCTCGCCTTGCGGCTTTACACTATGCAGCCAGAAAGTGGAGAGGGATGGACTTGAACCACCGACCTCGTCTTGCGACGTGCTCTAACAACTGAGCTACCTCTCCTTGGCGGGCGAGACATGCCAGGCAGTGAGCATGTCTAACGGGGCCTACTAATCGTCCCAGCGCCCAGAAAGCTATTTGACCAGCGGCAAGCTGGACGTGACCTTTCTGATCGAACGACGATCGGTGGTAGGCTCGATTCCGATCGCCATGGGTTCCCCATCGCATTCGGAGATCAAGACATGCTTGATGTTTGCGAGCTCGAGCTCAGTCCGGCTCGACAGCAAGTGCTGCTGATCGCGAGCGTGCAGAGCAACCGCAACGGTGTTCTCGGGAACCCGTGTTGGAGTGGATTCCCCAGCAGCGTGGATGGTTTGCGCAACCTGCGACCCAATGGGGAGGTCGGCGCGAACGATCACGTAGTGGACCAGATCGGAATCGGAGTGGCCATCGCAGGCCCGCCGAATGTCAATGGCTCGAGAGCATGAGCTGACTCTGCCCACAGCCCCGAACTTTGTCAAGCAGGAGATGAACGAATGCTGATCGACCCAGACTTCCTACAAGAGCTCGAAGACGGCGGTGACTACACCGAGAAGACACTCGCCTTCGTGAAGAAGCTCATGAAGGGCATCCGCTACGTCGACATCAATGTCGCTGGTTCTTCCGTCAGCGGTCGCGTGAAGACAGGAGACGGAGAGAATCTCGAAGAAGTGGTGACAGTCGCGATTGTCGCGATCCCGTTCGAGTTCATCGGTCTCACTCTCACCACAGGCACTCAACTCTCGACTGGCGGCAATGACGGAGCACTCGTCATATCGACCAATGCGAGCGGTCAATTCGCATTCAGCATTGCTGGGAGTGAGATCTCTGTTTCAATCACACCAGACAAAGGCGTAACGACCGTTCGATTCGTCGGGTAGCTATGGGTTAGCTCTCGGAATAGGGAGTGGGATAACAGCGCCTCCCTGGTTCGAGATGAGCTGCTTGTGTTGTTCGAGAGCACTCAAAACGGTGATCTCGTGCTCTCTTTCCTCGGCGAGCTCCTTCAACTGTTCGTTGATGGCCCGGACGTAGTCCTTCTTGTCTTCCTTCATGCGGTACTCGACGATATCTTTCCCGATGAGGCGCCCACGGTGCTTCTCGATCTCCTTGTCTACGTCCTCGAGAGTGGTGAGGGCCTCGTAGTTCGGAGCTTCCAGATGCGAGGTGTCTTTCTGCTTAGCCATGATCTTTCCTGGTTGAGACGGGTTTTCATCCTACATGCAGAGAAGTCTCTAGGGTACTCAACAGCGTCGGAAACCGAGTACCGTTGAAGAAGTCTGCGATGAAGGCGGCCCTTCCTGTAATGCTTGGAGCTCAAGCCGCCAGCGTGGTGGCTGCACTCGTTTTCGGCCCGGGCCCGACGATTGCTCTGAGCCTTCTTACGATGGCCACCATTCTTCTTCAACTGAGAAACAAGAAAGTCCCGCAGCCTTCCGTAGAGAAGGTGGTCGAAGCTAAGGTCGCAGAGCGGACCGCAGAGATCGAGCAGAAGATGATGGTCTACGAGCAGCAGGCGATGACAGATGCGCTCACCGGGTTGTTGAACCGACGTGGTGGCGAAGAGTCAATCCAACATCACATCGCTCGCTCACTTCGAGTGAAGACAGCGATCTCCTTCGTCTTGATGGACATCGACAACTTCAAACAGGTCAACGACACCTACGGCCACGCAACGGGCGATCTTGTCATTGCTGGTGTCACGAACGCACTGCGAGAAAACCTACGCACGTCTGACTTCGGCGTACGTTGGGGCGGCGAAGAGTTCCTCATCGTCCTTCCGGATACAGACCTCGCTGGATCGATCGTGGCTGCGGAGAAGATCAGGCAGATCGTAGAGAAGCTCGACTTCGACATCACACCCGTTACGGTCTCGTTGGGATGTGCGGAGCTGGGACAGGATCCATTTCATGTCGCGCTTGCTCGAGCAGACATGCATCTCTATTTCGCGAAAACCAAAGGCAGAAATCAGGTCTTTCCAAAATCGGTGGAGAAATAGCTTGACGGTTCTGAGGGGCCAGCGTAACCAGAGAATGTAGCCATGATCTTCGTAGTCAAAGGAACCGGAACGAATCAAGCCAAGCGGAATTCCGCTGCGGCCGAGATTCGCCCATTCCACGGCGAAGGTCTGTGCGGCTCGTATCAGCTCAGCCCGCAGACCCTCGATTGGAGAATGCCCGGTTCCTAAGTAGCTCTACAACCAGAGTGAACAGAGGCCGGGTAACCCAAAAGGTTCCCGGCCTTTCTCGTTTCTAGGAGATGTTCAGGGAACACGTTGGTCTCCAAAGCCGACTAGTTGAGTTCGAGTCTCAAATCTCCTGCCACCTGCCCGCATAGTTCAACAGCAGAACGCTTGTTTCGTAAGCAAGAAGTCTCGATGCAACTTCGAGTGTGGGCTCTGAAAACCAAATGCGGATGATGTTCTAAGGTAGAACGCGTGCTTGCCAAGCATGAACCAGCGGGTTCGATTCCCGTCTTCCGCTCGACTGTGAAAACTGAATGGGTCTGACGAGGTAATGGTTTGCCCGGCTGTCTGTAAAACAGTTCTCCCATTGGGAGCACTTAGGTTCGATTCCTAACAGGCCCACTAGTTGCCCTCCACGTAAGGAGGGTGTGACAACCGAATAGGACACTGTGAAAGACGCGAGACGTCTGGGCTAAGAACCCGCGTCTCGCCAACATGCCTCCGTAGCTCAACAGCAGAGCATACGGTTCTTACCCGTCAGGTTGAAGGTGCGAATCCTTCCGGGGGCACAACATGGACTCATAGCTCAAAGGCAAGAGCATCCGGCTTTTACCCGGTCGATCTCGGTTCGAGTCCGAGTGGGTTCACAACACAGACTTGCTGCTGGCGCTCTGTCGCGAGGGAGACCTACCGTTATGACTGTCAGCAAGTCGAAACTTGTTTCTGCGGGCTTCGTATAGAGGCAATACCTGGGTTTTCCAAACCCAAGCGACGGGTTCGATTCCCGTAGCCCGCTCTAAAAGAGATACGACTCGTCGCAAGACGACCGGGGTCAACTTCTCCACGCCGCCTTTACCCTTCGGGGCGGCTCCATTCAGGGATCGTCTAAAGGCAGGACCGAGAGCTTTGACCTCTCAGACGAAGGTTCGAATCCTTCTCCCTGAACCAGTTCTGTTTCTTGGGGTGTAGTTCAATTGGTAGAACGCTCGGCTCTGACCCGTGAAGTTGTTGGTTCGACTCCAACCGCCCCATCCAAGACCCTTTCAACGATAGCTAGCTCCAATAGACGGAGTCGGCGGGGTCTGTTTGCTCCCTAAGCATACGTGGCGATGCACCGCACTTGTAATGCGGGGAAGTGGGTTCGATTCCCGCAAGGAGCTCCAAGAGACCTACTAGAGTGGAATACCTCCGGGAGTGAAGACGAAAGTCTTCCGGGTCTCCCTTTACTCGAATGTACCCTTTGCATTTCTGGTGAGTGCGGCGGTCTGTTAAGCCGAGTTAGCTGGGTTCGATCCCCAGAGGGTACGCGTTCATTCTTCGGTAGCACAATGGCGGTGCGCTCGGCTGTTAACCGAGTGGTTGCTGGTTCGAGTCCAGCCCGAGGAGCTGATGCTACGGTAGCCAAGTGGAAAGGCGTGGAGCTGCAACCTCCATTATCGCGAGTTCGATTCTCGCCCGTAGCTCGAAGGTTCTCTAGGGTTCGTAGAGATCGTAAACGGGAAGAGACGCCTCTCTTCACCTAACACATGGCCCTGTAGTACACCGGTTAGTACGCCGCTCTCTCACAGCGGAGAAGTAGGGTTCGATTCCCTCCAGGGTCACCAAGGAGAGCAAGCTGGTTCGATTCCAGCACAGAAGATGCTAGCTATCGCGAGACGCTAGCCCGCAAGGTTCAACCCAGCGTCTTCTGTTCGATGGCTCGGTTGCTTTCTGGTTTGGCGCATTCTTCTAGTGGTCAAGAAGTCGGTTTTTCACACCGAGAAGAAGGGTTCGATTCCCTTATGCGTCACGACACTATCTAGGTGTGGCTCAATCTGGTAGAGCACTTGCCTTGGGCGCAAGGGACTGGAGGTTCAAATCCTCTCACCTAGACGATTCATCGAGCTGTAGCTTAGCCTGGCTAAAGCACCAGTCTGGGGGACTGGGGACCGCTGGTTCAAATCCAGTCAGCTCGACCAAAGCCGAATGCGTTTGGATCTACAAGACTCCCGCCATATGGGAGCCAGGGGTTCGACTCCCCGGTTAAAAGTGATCCAGATCAGGGAGCAGTAGCGTGGAAGACGGTCTTCCCTTGGGGCTCCAATCCCTCGTAGCTACCGTTCTGTATTAGTCGGCTTTTTCGGAGTGTAGCGAAGTGGTATCGCGCATCGTTCGGGACGATGAGACCGCTGGTTCGATCCCAGTCACTCCGACTCTTCAACTTCTTCGAATTGAACGAAGACAGTCGCTCGAAGCTTCCGACCAGGCTTGATGTTGTTCAAGGCCTTGGTGATGTCACGGAAGAAGTCATGAGCGGTGGTCGTCTCGTCCAGCTCGATGGTCAGCTTCTCGATCTTCTGGATCGGTTCCATCGGTTTGGTGGGCCGGTCATCCTCATCCCTCGCCTTCTTCATCGGTCTACTATGAAGAAGCGAAGGCTCTGAGCAAATGTGCGAATCAGCCCCCGTAGCTCAACAGCTAGAGCAATCGCCCGATAAGCGAAAGACGAAGGTGCGACTCCTTCCCGGGGCACGAACGAATATGGTGGCTGTCGTCCAACGGTTAGGATCTCGGACTGTGACCCCGAGGATGCTGGGTTCGATTCCCGCTGGCCACCCCAACTTCGATGTCAGACCTCTATGCAAGAGTGTTCGCAGCCCAGGCATAAGGGCTGTGAGAGCACCCCACACGTACTGGGGTTCAAACATTCGCATCGGAGAATTCTCGTGGCATCGAAGAACAACACCAAGAAGCAGCAGGCCCAATCCATCCGCAATTCCGCATCCCTCGCGAAGGCAGGCAGCCTCGATCTCACCAAGACGCTGAACGCGTTGGCGACCTCTGGCGTGCAGATCCAGAGCACGCTGAGCAACATCCAGGAAGAGATCATCCAGAAGGCTGCCGAGCTGACGGCGGTCGAGGAAGCCATCACCCTCAAGAAGGAAGAGCTGTCCGCCCTTCACGGCGTGGACTCGATCCTTCTCAACATCGACGAAGCGAAGGCGCTCCACACGCAGCACCTCGCCGAGATGGATAAGCAGAAGGACCAGATCATCCAAGAGCACGAGGAGCTCAAGGCTCAGCTCGAGCAGGAGCGTCACCGCGAGAACGACACGTTCACGTACAACCTGGCGCAGCAGCGCAAGACCGATTCTGATGCATGGACCGAGCAGGTCCGCGTTCGTGGCAACCAGGAGCGTGACCGTCGCGAGGCCTTCGAGAAGGACATCGCCAACCGCGAAGCTGTCCTGAAGTCGAAGGAGCTCGAGTACGCCGCTGCTCTCGAGAAGGCCAAGACGTTCGATGCCGAGGTCGACAAGGCCGTGAAGTCCCAGGTTGCCATCGTGACCAACACGCTGAACAAGGACTTCAAGCACACGCAGGAGCTGGCTGCGATGCAGCACGCCACCGCGATCGAGAAGCTCTCCTTCGACAACAAGCGCCTCGTGGAAGCGGCGAACAACTACGAGACGCAGAACAAGGAGCTCCAGGCTCAGCTCAAGGAAGCCTACGCCAAGAACGCCGAGCTCGCCAAGGCAGCGGTCGATGGTGCTGCCAACGCGAAGGCCCAGTCCGATGCTCTCGCTCTGATGACCAACATCGGCGGCGGCAACGGCACCCGTCCTCGCAGCTAACCCTTTCCAGAAGAAGCCTCTCGATTACTGAGATCGGGACGCGTGCCCACGGAGTAGGCTTCTTCTTTTTGGTCTCAATTTCACCTGGTGGTGATGCGTCACTGTCTATGACGCCGTGGCGGGTTCGATCCCCGTTGGGACCGCTGAATGCCCCGATAGCTTAGATGGTCTGAGCGCCCGCCTGAAAAGTGGGAGGTCTTGGTTCGATACCAAGTCTGGGCACCATGGGTTCATAGCTCATTTGGGAGAGCGCTTGCATGGCATGCAAGAGGTGGAGGGTTCGAATCCCTCTGGATCCACTACGGGGACGAGAAAGGATCACATGCGGGACTACCGGAGAAGGTGAAAGTCCGAAAAGCCGCCCGCTCGCTGCCGGTTCGAATCCGGTCGTCTCCACCAAGCACCCATAGTTCAGCGGAAGAACGTTGCGTTGACATCGCAGAGATCGTTGGTTCGATTCCAACTGGGTGCACTCTGGAGTAGCTCAAGTAGTTAGAGCGCTCGCACCGAGAGGAAACTCCGGGCATAACAATCGCGAGAGATGATGGTGCAAATCCATCCCTGGGAGCCGAGGGTTCATAGTGCTAACGGGAGCACGCTGGTATCGCACGCCAGAGGTTCGGGTTCGATTCCCGATGGATCCACGAGATAAGCCTTGATGCAGATACACAAGGTCGTTGCTCTTACCGGCAACAAGCTCAAGGAAGACTGTTGCGGCGATAGATATCCCTGCAACAAAGAATATGCCTGCTCATGTGGCGTGGAGAAATGCTCCTCCTGCATGAAAGGTCATCTCTTCCAACTCCACCGACTTGGCGACGTCGATAGATGGCAAGCTGCCTACTACGACGCCATCATGAAGTGCGTCGAGAGGTACAAACCAATGGCGGTTCCTGATCAGGACCTGCTCAAGTTTCTCGACGAGTTCAACAGAGAGGTCCCTTTGATGAAGTTGAGCCGCTGGCTTGGCTATGTCCAGGGAGTTCTCATCGACAAGAGGATCACGACAGTAGAAGCCGAGAGAGATTGGACCAGACCACTGTTCCGCCCTCTCGACTTCGGATGAAACAGTTTGAGGTGAATGCTCTGATTGGACTACATCATTTGGAGATCGAGGGCCTGGTTCGAGTCCAGGAACGGCGACCCTATCGCCGTTTAGCTCACGGGGAGAGCGCGTAAACGTCTGGTCTACTTTAGTCACCTCTTTGGGGCTGCTTATGGGTAAGCACTGTCGCTTGCACCGACGGATGCGAGGGTTCGATTCCCTTCGGCTCCACGATCTCGGACGAATGCTCGACGGGTGTACACTCTTAATGTACAACCACTCGTCAACCTTTTTAGTCGTCCGTTTGCCCGCAAGATGCCCGTGGTCGGCATGCTTCTTTGGTAAGGAAGACGGCTGGGTTCGATTCCCAGTGTGGGCTCTCCGCACGATGTGGCGTTCTTGTCTTCGAAGACAAAACTCACGGGTTGGAATTCTTAGAGAAGTTCTTGGTTCAAGACGTGCAGCTCTCGGGCGCCATGTCTCGCAAGACCAACAAAGACGAACCACTCAACCTCAACCCCGACAACCCAAACAACAATCCGGAAGTGGATCCCAAGGATCCGATTCCACCCCGCGCTCCTCACCTCGGCGGTCCGGACATCGTTCCGACGGCAGCAGAGTACGAGCGGGACGCTCAGCTCGAGCGTGAAGACATGGAGAAGGCTCGCGAGCAGAACGAGCAGGCCCGCGTTGCCATGGAAGAAGGACAGCTTCCTCCTGCGGCTCAGTCTCTCGAAGATGCCCGCCGCGCTCGCGAAGAAGCCAAGCAGGCCAAGGAGCCCCAGGACGTCTTCGATCAGAACAAGTAACGCTTGCCTCTCTTACATATGAGCTCTTTGGAGCTCACCTCTTTTGACCCTATGGTGAAATGGAAATCATCTGTGTCTACGAAACATAGGTTCCAGGTTCGAGTCCTGGTAGGGTCGCCAAGCTTCCATAGCTCAATGGATAGAGTTCAGGTCTCCGAAGCCTGCGATTCGAGTTCGACTCTCGATGGAAGCACAACGTGATGGTTTGGTGAGGGCTGGTCCCAGGGAAGAAGACGGCCCGTAGCCTTTCGGGATGTTCATTGCAATCATCCCATTCATCATCGCCATCGTCGGCGTCCTCATGTACGCCCTCTCCACCAACGTCAAGTTGGCTCGCATCGGAGAGATCATGTTCTTCTGCGGGTTGCTGGTAACGCTATTCGTTGCCGCCAAGCAGACCATCGCCCTAGGATAGGCGGTGTGAAGACCCGGATCCCGATCAAGAAGTATGTGGTCGACGAAGAGACCCGGATGTCCATCGAAGTGATGGCTCAGGCCAAGGATCCGGTAGCTCTCGAATACAGAAAGCTCGAGCTCCACCACGAACAAGAGACTCGGTTCCTCATCAAGACGATCGAGGCTCTCGAGAAGAGGGTTGAAGAGCTCGAGCAACGCGTGTCTGACCCGTCGGAAGGGAACTAGCTCTCCTAAAGCTGGACAACAGGTTCGAATCCTGTCAGACACACTCATAGCGGGATAGAGCAGCCCGGTAGCTCGCAAGGCTCATAACCTTGAGGTCGGCGGTTCAAATCCGTCTCCCGCAACCAACGCGTATCGCCCGGGGCGGCAGGTCTGTCTCATAAGCAGAACCTCGTAGTGGTTCGAGTCCACCATACGCGACCAACAGATCGAAGAGGGCCTGCCTTTGATCTGTCTCCTGTACTGGCTCAAGATGACGCGCCCTGTTCGCGAGAGCTGGTTATGAACGTAGGGTGTCTCAGCCTACGTGGAGAAACTGGGATCTAATGGCCCTGCCTCTAGGGAGGAGCGGACTCCTACAAAGTCTGCGTGCTGAGTGCAATCCTCAGTGGGGCTACGAAGTCATCGAAGAGCGGTCGTCTTGAACCGGTCTGATCAACTGAGACGAGACGGACGTGGAGTCAAAGAACGGGAAAGCCTAGCTCTGACTTTGATGACCTATGCGACTGTGGCGGAGTTTTGGTAGACGCGCCAGCTTGAGGTGCTGGTGGGGTAACACCCGTGGAAGTTCGAGTCTTCTCAGTCGCACCGTTTGTCGAGGAGAATGAGCTCATGTCCGAGCTCTCGTACTCTTCTCTTGCAGCCAAGGTTACTGGAGTCCGCGATCCCAAGAAGGCGGTTCTCCGGAAGCCTTGGGGTTTCCTTGTTCACACGACGGGCGGTGGAGTCACCGACCTCGCGAAGAAGCAAGGCAAGAAGCCACTCGATGTGGCTCTCAAGATCTACATCGACAGCCAGAATGGATCGAACGGATATACCTGGGGCGGTCCTGGATATGTTCTCGACTTCGATGGGTCGCTCTACCAGATCGCACCCGACGAAGCGAAGACGCACCACGCTGGCAGCTCCAATCGTCCGTTCTACCTGAACGGTTCTTGGGTCGGCAAGGTCACCACCGAGGTGGCGAATCAGTGGAGGAAGAACTGGCCTGGACGGAAGCACCCGTACTCGCTGTTTCCTTCTACGAGTCCCAACGAAGACTACGTCGGTCTCGAGATGATTCCGATCGGTGATGGCTTCGGTGGAGCTCCCATGGCTCCTGGTCTTCGCTTCACGAAGGAACAACACGACGCGGTTGTGGCCTTGGCCAAAGACCTCGGAGCTCGACACGGTTGGCCGAAGGACTTCGGCGGAACCAATCGATTGCTGGGACACGAAGACGTCGATCCGATCGAGCGTTCTGATCGATTCGGTGGATGGGATCCGGGGTTCTTGAGAGCGAAGCCCTACTTCGACTTCAAGTACGTCCGGACCGAGATGATGAAGTAGCCTTCGGGCTCTGCGTAGATGGCGGAATTGGTATACGCGCTGGTCTCAGAAGCCAGTGGTCTAACCTTGCGGGTTCGAGTCCCGCTCTACGCACGAACGGTTTGTGAGGAGGTTGGCCTAGCAGCAGCCATCCTTTAAAGAGTAGCGACGTGGTCCCGGAGAAGAGCAATAAGCGATTCCCAGGTAAGTTCTGGGCTAGCACTCGCGGGTAAATCAAGTCGAGCATGTTTCAAGGCAGCTCGATGAACGGCCACACGAAGACCCTGGACAAGGTATCGTAAGCCAGGGATGAGGCGCACACAGACACCGCAAGCTTCCTTGAGTGTTTGCGGTTAAGTTGATGGCTTGTATCCAGTCATAGTGCGAGATAGCTTTCGTCGGAGCTTTTGGCGTAGCAGCACACTCACAAACCGGTCACTTGTTCCTGTATCCCAGCGGAAGAGGACGCCGGCTTAAACCCGGCAAAGCGAGGGTTCGAAGCCCGCCGGGAACACGATATGATGAGGACATGCTTCGAGCTGTCCTCCTTCTTTGCGTTGCAGCTTGCGCCGATGTTGGTGAAGAACCAGACCCCGGTGATTGCTGTGACCACTGGCCCAATGACCAAGAGGTCATCGACTGCCTAGCGAGTTGGACCTCGCCGGGATATTGCAGCACCCTGACGTGCTTCAAGACGTTCGACTACTGGGCCTGCGTGAAAGAAGAAGACGATCCGCCGATGTAGCCCAATGGCAGGAGGCAGTGGTCTTAGAAGCCATACAGTGCGAGTTCGAGTCTCGCCATCGGCACGATGAGCTACAAGTCGAAGGTCTGGTACCCGTTCGTGTGTGCAGGGTGTCGAGAACTCAAAGTAGTCACCGGATCGCAGATCAATGGTGGCAAGAAATGGTGTACAACCGACTGCGGAGAAGCCGCCATTAGAAGAGGCGTCACCTTCATCGAACTCAAGCTCAACTTCAAGTTCCGCCGGTATAGCCCAACAGGTAGGAGGCTGCTGATTCAAAACCAGTTCAGTGCGGGTTCGAATCCCGCTACCGGTACCACCCTCTGATCGAAAGGATACCCGTGTCATGGAGACTCTAGTTCTCGACACGAGCTACATCGCTGTGGCTCGGGTCCACTGGCAACGTGCACTGACGTTGCTGTTCCTCGGCAAGGTCGAGGTCGTCGAAGAGTACGAGGACAAGCTCGTACGTTCCGTGTCTTTCGAGATCAAGATCCCTTCGATCGTCAAGTTCATCCGCGCGATGAAGTCGAAGAAGAAGGCGGTCAAGTTCTCTCGAGAGAACGTCTACACCCGTGACAACGGCAAGTGCCAGTACTGCAACTGCAAGGTCGCAAGACCCGAAGCCACGTACGACCACGTCCTGCCTCGAGCTCAGGGTGGCAAGACGGAATGGACCAACATCGTCATCGCCTGCATGGCCTGCAACCAGAAGAAGGGAAACCGGACTCCGGAAGTAGCGAAGATGAAGCTGTTGTCCACGCCTGTTCGTCCCAAGAAGTTGCCAGACCATGTGAAGCTGACCGTTCAGTGGAATCCATCGATGCCACCGAGCTGGAAAGACTTCCTGGCTTCTCATCATTACTGGAATGATTCCCTAGAGGAGGGATAGTGAGAGGACACAAGTCAGACTTGGTTCTCCTCGACGAGGCTAAGGAGTTCAGGCCCTGTTACGGGTCTTCTCCTCTGCTGAGAATCATGAAAGAGCTTCTCTACTTCAAGTGGTTGAGAGAAGCGAACGAGAAGATCTTCCGAGGTACACCATGATGAACTACATCAGGGACATCATCCGGGAGAAGGACAAGGAGTTCTTCGACCACATGGAAGCCGTCACTAGCAAGCGGGGAGAGCCCGCTGCCGGTGAAAGGCCAAATGTGGAACAGCAAGCCGAAGAAGAGCTCGTGCAACTGTCGAAGCCGGTCGAAGGGGAACCCGAAGTGTAGCGGCGGTGTTTGCTACGCCTACGGGGATCAACGACCGTCTGTAGTGGAACGGATTGAGGGCAAGAGAAAGGCGAAAGCCTGGCTCGATGCCTTCTGCTCGGGAGTAGAGCTCGACGATGTTGAGCTCTAGGTGAAGGATCGCTGTCGTTCCCCACGGCGCGATCTATAGCCCGGGGTCCTTCGGGACCGCCGCTCTTAGCGGCACTGGAGAGCAAACCATCATGGTGATGGAGCCCGCTTGAAACGGGAATGACCGGCTATCGCTGGTTGGGGTTCGATTCCTCTGTTCTCCACTAGGCTCGGCGCTTCAACAAAACCTCGGTCGCAGGACCGAAGCCTTTAGAGGTTACCCGCAAGGGTTGAGGCGGCATGGAAAGCAATACCCGGGCGGCTGGGTGACCGATTGGAACTCGGTTCGATCGAAAGGTTGCGGTTCGACTCCGCTGCTTTCCGCGTATGGAAGATGAACCCTGGATGGCCGGGGCGCTGTTTCGAAAACAGATGGAGCTCTACAAGGGCTTGGGGGTCGGCACCCTCGTCTTCCGCTAGGGATGAATGTCCGAGGGACTACATGGTAAACGCGCCGGTTCAAAAGACTGGCTTTGCTGGTTCAACTCCAGCCTGACGAAAGTCAGTGGCGAAAGAAAACGTCTCTCACCTCTTAGTCATCCTGAATTTTGAAGCGAATGCTCGATGGGGATTACATTCTGAAAAAATGACGAAGACGGTTCGAGTCCGTCGCTGGCGGGTGCCTAGTAAACATCTCTGTCACTCTTAGTCGCTTCTTTGGAGAGTAATGTGGGCCTGGGGCCACAGCTGTTTGCTAAACAGAGGGATCGGGTTCATAGCCTGGTTGCGGTTCGATTCCGCTGCTCTCCTCCAAGACGAATGCGAAAAGGTCTACATGGACGCTGTGGTTCAACTCCACCTCGGCCGTTGGGGCAAGCACCCGTACAACTCGACCTCTTCAGTTTAGTCGTCTGATGGTCCGGTAGCTCAACGGTAGAGCTGGTTCCTTATAAGAGCCTGATGATGGGTTCGATTCCCACCCGGACAACCAAATGCATCCGTAGCTCAATGGATTGAGCAGCGAGCTTCTACCTCGACGGTTACAGGTTCGAGTCCTGTCGGATGCACCAACCCTTCACAGTGTCCTATTCGAGGACGTCTCAAGACCGGGCTGGTTCTTGGGATAAGGATTAGTCGCGGAAGAGTTTTTCTTTCGCGAATGCAAAATAGGAGAGCGACCGTGGCTAACAAGTCTCTGTTCAAGTCTGCCCCGAAGGGTAAGACTCCACCCGCTGCTACGACCACGAACCGTGCTGGCGGCATCGCCTATCAGCTCGGCGAGAAGGCCGCACTGGCGCAATATGCGTGCACCGGCACGTTCAACGACACCTTCTACTCGACAGGTGCTCAGCAGGTCGAAGAGACCCTGGCGCTCCTGTCGAAGTGCTCGCCCGAGTTCATCGGCAAGGTCGCGATCTATGCCCACGAGCAGGGTCGCATGAAGGACATGCCGGCGTTGCTGGCAGCACACCTCACCACTCGAGGTGACGAGGGCCGCGTGGTCCTGAAGAAGATCTTCCCCGTTGTCATCAGCAACGGAAAGATGCTGCGGAACTTCGCCCAGATCATCCGGTCTGGCGTGACGGGCCGTAAGTCGTTCGGCTCTTCTCCGAAGAAGCTGATCCAGTCGTGGTTCCTCTCCAAGAAGCCGGAAGACATCTTCAAGATGTCGACGGGCAACGACCCGTCCATCGGAGACATCCTCCAGATGGTGAACCTGTCGCACAACGACGGGCCGAACGGTCGCGTCGGTTCTCCGGAGCGGAAGGCTCTCTTCCAGTACCTGAAGGGAGTCGACCACGACGTTGACAGCCTGCCGCCGCTGATGAAGGACTACCTGAAGTTCAAGAGCGATCCCACCAAGTGGGACGCGGCTCTTCCGAAGGTCCCCTTCGAGATGCTGATGGGTCTTCCGCTGACGAAGGCCCAGTGGTCGGCTCTCGGCCAGCAGATGTCGTGGACACAGTTGCGTATGAACCTGAACACCCTCGCTCGCCACGGCGTGCTGAAGGAAGACGGGATCGCACGTACGCTCGCCGCGAAGCTGAAGGACCCGGAGCTCATCAAGAAGGCGAAGCCCTTCCCGTACCAGCTGCTCGTCACCTATCTCCACACGTCGGAGACTGGTGAAGAGGCGGTGCCGCGTGTTCTTCGGAATGCCCTGCATGACGCTCTCGATGTCGCGACCGAGAACGTGCCGTCTATCGAAGGACCGGCGCACGCTCTCATCGACGTGTCGGGTTCGATGGGTTCTCCGGTCTCGGGTCACCGGGCAGGAGCAACGTCGAAGGCGTCCTGCGTTCAGGTGGCGGCGATGATGGGCTCTGCGTTCTTGAAGAAGAACCAGGAGTCTTCGATCATCGCGTACTCGGACAACGCCATCGTCAACCACGGTTGCGAGCCGAGGGACTCGGTCATGACCAACGCCAACAAGTTGGCGGCGCTGGGTGGCGGCGGTACGAACCTGGGAGCTGCCTTCAAGCACCTGAACAAGGTGAAGGCGAAGGGAAACCTCGTCGTGGTTTGCTCCGACATGGAAACGTGGATGGACAAGCAGGATTCGGCACGCTCCTCCTGGTACGGTGGCGAGGCTACGGTCTCGGCGTCGATGTGGGCCGAGTACAAGAGCCGGAACCCGAAGGCCAAGCTGGTCTGTATCAACCTCGCTGCCGGCGACAAGGTGCAGGTGGCGAGCAACACCGATGTCCTGAACATCGGCGGTTTCTCGGACACCATCTGGGAAGTCATCAAGTCGTTCGTCGAGGGCATGCCTTCGGCGGATCACTGGGTGTCGGTCATCGAGTCGGTCAACCTGCCCGACAGCGTCTAGCGCAAGATGTCAGAGTCTTCTGTCATAAGGTCTCGAAGGAGACTTTATGCCCGGCAAGACGAACGACACCAAGAAGCGCAAGAAGGCCCACTTCGGAACCCGGTACATCGAGGTTCCGGATTCCACGATGATCGAGAAGGTCTTCTACGACCCCGAGACAAAGACGCTCGACGCGGTGTTCAGGACCAAGAAGAAGGACGTGGAGGGAGCTCGGTACCGCTACCGCAACGTCCCGCACAAGGTGTTCGCCGAGTTTGTTCTGGCGAACTCCCTGGGCCAATTCTTCAACAAGAACATCAAGAAGGGCTACGTCGTCGAGAAGGTCTCGTAGCAGCGTGCAAAACGTTTGGGCCTCGTGCTATAAGCGTTTTGAACAGGGTGACGTTTCGCTCATCCTTGTTTTGAAAACAGAAGAGTGCAGCCACTCAAAGTGAAACAACTTTGGTCGAATGCTCGGCGGTCTACATCTCGAACATCATGACTGCCAATCCTTAGTCGACCATCTCTTCGGCGAATGCGTCTTGCGAGTACATCAATTCGGCCTCATAAGCCGACCCACCGTCTCTCGCTTGCGATTTAGTCGCCACCCTTTTGACCGAATGCTGTTGGGGTCTACACCATCGCAAAGTCCACGACTTCAGCAACCTTTAGTCGGTCAGCTTCTTCAGCGAATGCGTTTGCGACTACACCCGATTCACCTCGGGACCTTCACAGGTCTTCTGTCGCAGACAGTTTAGTCGCTGTCTTTTCTGAGTCGAATGTCCGAGGGCCTACTTTCCTGCCTTAGGAACGAGAGGTTCGATTCCTCCGTACTCGAGCTGGTGCTCTTGGTTCTCACCTCTTAGTCGACTCTTCTCTCGGAGCAAATGCCATCAGGTCTACATACCCACCGCGGGTCGCCGGTTCAAATCCGGTCGGGAGGTCAGGGTAATGCCTCCACCCGTAGCTCAACTGGTAGAGCAGCGGTTCCAACAGACTTGATATCCTTAGTTGCTCCCTCTTTTTGGGCGAATGTGTTTCTGGAGTACAATAAACGTCAGCCCCTCGTGGGATAGGTTGCCCGTAACTGAACACTAACGGGACGATGCTCGATGGTTGCGAGCTAGCGCTTGGGCGAATCCAAGACCTGCTGGAGAGGAATTCGCAGTAGCAATCCCGCTACGAGGAGAAACTCTAGCTTCGGGTGCGGAAGACAAGCAGCACCTAGAAGTCAGTCGAATCTGATCCGTTTACCAGACGTTCGATGGAAGTCCCTCGGGACCAAGTCAGCCGCAAGGCAAGAGCCGAAGATAACGCGCCCTCTAGTACAGTTTAGTCGCCCATCTCTTTTCGCCCATGTGCCACGCGTACAATGGGTTCCGGAGCCGTCAGATGAAAGTCTGGCGGCTTCAGCTTTTCTGGGGTCCGCCGATGGAGGAAATACTACCCGTTGAAGTCGGTGGGCCCCTTTTCTTTTGGCCGAATGCGTACAGGACTACATGCATAACGGCCCCGCGAAGGAACTCGGACTGCACACCCGAGCTCTGGAGGGCCACGCAACAAACAAATGAGCTTGTGACGAGCTCGCCGCTGGTTAGAGCCTCACCTGGTAACAGGCGGTTCGCGGTACGGGTTGAATAGGCGAAAGCCACCTCTCGCCAAATGTCCTAAGCAGTTTAGTCGGCCTCTTTTCTTTCGGCGCTGTTGTGTTGGGGCGTTGTGGTCAGTCATCAGCTTCCGGCCATGGACGGAGCATGTCACCGACTCAAGCCAGTCCCGATTCGTGGTCGAGGAACCGACCTCTTCGATGCGGTGAATTGACACCAGTCCTGGCCGTGCTCGAGCCAGGCAAGCCCCTAAGACGGGAAAGGTAACCACGCCGGCCAGCAGAACCGGTACAGCGCTCTTTCTTTTCTGCAACCCGGGACAGGGGCACGTAACTCGGTGAGGAGATCACCTCTGCGCAAGCAGACCCGCAAGGGGCTTCATTCGACGTGTCTGACGCTTCGGCGTCTTTGTTGCTTCCGAGCCTAACCGGTACAGGCGAAGGACGGGACTAGCTCCTGTGAGAGACTCAACGTCGGAGGACTGTAGCTAGAGACGTGACGGCGGGAGAGACCGCTTTTTAGTTCCAAATCGGCTACGATGAACCAGCCCGGCTGGTGGGCGTAGCCTCAAAAACCGCTCTCGGGGTTATCGAGATCCGCCCGAGTGGTCAGGCAGTTGGCGAAAGCACCAGTCGGGCTTTCAGCCGTACACCATCACGCAGATGGGCACTCTTTCAATGGCTGGAGGAACGAGACTCTTTGGGTCTCTGCCTCGCCATCCTTCCCCGTCGACCTTCAGGTCTACGCCGTGGAAGCCGTCTGCGTACGTCACCTCTGCGCCCTTGAAGTAGGGTGCGTTCCCATGCTCGGCGGTCAGGATCTGGAGCACCTTGAGGGCCTGCTCCTTGGTCGTCGTGCTGGTCATACCCTCAGTATCGAACACTCAGCCAAGTAATGAGAAGGAGCTACGAATGTCAGAGAAAGCACTGGGAGAAGAGTTCGAGAAAGACATCTCGAGTCGTCTCGAAAGGGTCGGGTATCTCGGTCGAGACGGTTTTGGCCGAGTCTATGTGGACTCGTGCAAGACGAACGAGGAACATCTCAAGAACCACGTCGAAGGAAGAGAGCGACCGGGATGTCGCAAGTACATCGAGGATCTCTTCCCCGAACACCTCATCGGCAAAGAGCTGCTTGTGATGGTCGACGTGAATCTCGTGCAACACAAGGACAAGCAATGACTCGACAGGACTGGGACGACTACTTCATGAGCATCGCCGAGGTCGTGGCGACAAGAGCAACCTGCGACCGCAAACACGTGGGAGCAGTCATTGTCGTAGACAGGACAATTGTCTCCACCGGCTACAACGGCTCGCCCAAGGGTATGCCTCACTGCGATGAAGTCGGGCACGAGATGAAAGACATGGGCGGTCGCCAATCATGTGTGCGCACGGTGCACGGTGAGGCAAATGCGATAGCACAGGCTGCCAAGAGCGGAGCTCGAATCGAGGGAGGAACTCTCTATACGACCGCAAGCCCGTGCTATGACTGTCTGAAGCTGATTATCAACTCCGGCATCGAGAGAATCGTGTGTAAGGAGTTCTATTCGTCTCGGTACGGAATGTCCGCCGAGATGGAGTCATTTGCGAAGAAGGCAGGCGTCGAACTCGTCTTGCCTCCGCCGACTGAAGAAGAAAAAGCGTAAAAGAAGATCATTTCGTCTAGACAAGCCTCTCTTATAGGTCTACTCAAGAAGAATAGAAAACGGATCGCTCTCAGGGCTGATTCAAAAACATTTCTCGGAGGACTCAGATGCCACGTGGTGTATACGATCGCAGCAAGATGAAGACGAAGACGGCCTCGACCGCAGCTGCTCCGGCAGCGGCGAAGAAGGGCCCGAAGGCGAAGCCGGGCCGCAAGCCGGGTGCTCAGGCGAAGACGACGGCCTCGACGCCGGTCGTGCAGTCGAAGGGAACGGGCGGCAACGCTTTCGACCTTCTCAGCACGGTCCGCGAGAACCTCGCGACGCTGACGTCGGTCGGTAGCCAGTTCGGCAACGCGCTGGTTGCAGACGAGGTCGCGGAGCAGGTCAAGCTGCTCTCCTCGTTCCGCGAGAAGATCTTCGGCTCGACCGAGACCATCGCGAAGAAGGAAGAGAAGTCGGAAGCCGCCTCGGCTCCGGTGTCGAATGGTACGTCGGCTGCCCCGCAGCAGTACGCCCAGTCGGTTCCGATGCCGCCTGCGCCGATCCCGACCGTTCCGGCCGCGCACTGATATAGCGGGTGGAAACACCCGTATGTATCAAGAGATAAGACTCCTGGTGGGCACCTTGCTCCCAGGAGTCTTTCTCGTTCATGGACATCTTAGAACTCATTCTCTCGGCCGCTGAGGCACATGGTCAGGCCGGCGATCCAGACATGGAAGTCGGAGACCTTCAGCAGCTGGCTCGAGATCTATGGTCCCTGCTGACTCCAGAGCAACGTGCTGCCTTCGAGGCGACTGGCGGAAACGTCATCGACTGGGAGGACTTCATCAACGATTGGCTACCGGAGGAAGAGCATGGACAAGGTCAAGGTCTACGTAGTCGCAGGGGCGAATCAGGGGAAAACAACCATCGCCCATATCATCCAGGAAGCGCTGAAGAGCCACGAGTTCCAGAGGGTCAGCCTCCAGGACTCGAAGCCTCCGGTGGTTCCAAACCCGCTGCCAATCGAGCAGCGAGTACAAGCAACGAAGGAACGCCCGGTTCACATCGAGGTCGTTCCCGTCGCACCAAACCCCGTTCGCGCTAACACGGTTCCGACCATTCTCGCTCGCAGCTGGTTGCAGGCAATGAAGAATGCCCGCGTTCAGCTCTCGACGCTGGGGACAGAGACGGACGCCGTTCATCAAGCACATCTGAAAGAGCTCGACGAGGTGATCGAAGAGCTCCAGATGCTGACTAGGTAGATCATGTCGGAGAAGCCAACCTTCCTGCATGACTGCCAAGGCTGCGTGTTCCTCGGGACGTATCAGTGGCAGGAAGGGACGTACGATTTGTACGTCTGCAAGCAGGGAGTGAAGTGGCCGACTGTGCTCGCTCGCTACTCTTCTGACGGCCCTGACTACTGCTCCGGCCTCGAAACCGCGAAGAACTACGAGGCCTTTCCTCTCCACGAATCGGACAAGACACATCCGCTCGTGGAAGCCATGAATCGGGCGAAAGCCCACGGACATCTCGCCAAGAAAGACATTCCGGAATGACCAAGATCATCGTCTGCCGCATGAATCAAGAGCCCAGCGTCGAGGACGTCAAGGACGTCTACAAGTTCGCCAAGGAGCTCATGAACGACGCTTTCATCGAGACGCAAGGTCTCATCCTCAACGACTCCGAAGTCGCGAGGGCGTTGTGGGCAGAGAACGTTGGCGAGAGACTCAAATACAACCGATCGGTTCCTTCGCAGTGTCCCTACGTTCCGGAGGATGTCTCCTTCGTGGTCGACACCCGTGTCGGTCCTCCAGAGTCGTACGCCAAGCCCGGACAGATGGGCTACTTCGCGGTCCACGGAGACTTCGTCATCACCAAGGTCCGCAACGGCGACGGAGCGTGGATCGATCTGTCCGAGAGGGCCATCAAGACGTACTTGGCTCTGTTGGCTCTTCCGAAGTGCGCTCGCAAGACGTGCGACAAACCGCTGGCCTACCCCGGCGCGATGTACTGTGGAGCCGGATGTACAGCTCGTGCAGAGGCTGGAGAATGAAGTGCCTCACCATACTCACCGTTATTGGGCTGAGTGGCTGCGGCTTCGAATGCAAAGGCCCGCCGACGAGGGATACACCGCGAGCCTCATGTCATACGTGCAAACCAATTACGATAGGTGGCTCGATGGTAATCGGCTACCAGTGCAAGGAGAGAAAATGAAGAAGAATCTGATCCGCCTCTTGTTCCTAGGTGACAACGCAGAGACCAACGCCAAGTGGTTCGAGGAGAACCTCAACATCTCGAAGTTCTTCGCCCGTACCGAGCTCGATCCCATCTACGAAGATGCCGTCGTCATCGAGTTCAGCCCCGGCGATCCGCTGTCTCAGTACCAGCTCCTGATGACGCTCATGGAGTGTACGGAGGCATTCCGTTTCGTTGGCATTCCGTGCCCGAAGTTCGAGGACAAGTCCACGAAGCACAGCGTCAAGCACCGGTTCTTGGTCCCGGGGTTTGGGATCGATGGCAACTCTTCAATGTGCATGGGTTGTCGTGCGAGGTATCCAGCGCACTTCAATTCTGGCTTCATGGATGCGGGAGACTTCAGAACTGCTGTCCAGCTCGAGACGATGCGAAACATCCGTCCAATGGCGGTTCCAGGAAAAAAGATCATCCCGATGCCTCGAGCTGTCGGCAAGAGCACCGAGCTCTCGGCTGCCTACGCGACTCCGTTTATCGAGACAGGGCGGATCTACCGATCCCCAGGAGAGAAGAACTACGAACGCCTAGTCATGGGCGTTCAGCAGCCGACCAAGGAAGAGAGGAACAAGATGACGAAAGACCTGCTCAAGACGGACTACGAGACCCTCGAGAACGCGACTCTCTTCCACTCTCTTGGTATGGAGCACACCATCGATGTCAAGGAGCTCCACGAGCTCAAGAACCTCAGTGAAGCTCACGAGTGGATCGACCAGGGCGGCGGTGCTGTTCTGCTCATCAACCCAGGAGATGATCAGACCAGAGCCAAGCAGTCCGTAGCGTCATGGATGCGACACAACATCGGCAGCGGCAGGTACGCACTTGCGATCGTCGAGATCGACAAGTCGAAACTCAACACGGGCATCATCAACAGCCCGAACATCCGCTCGACGGCTTCCAAGTTCACCGAGATTCGAAAGAAATCGGCAGAGGAACGTCGCAAAGATTTTGCGGAACCACTCATCGACGATCGTCCGATCATGGGCTTCTCGGAAGACGAAAAAGGCAACCGGAAAAGTCTCCGAGGTGCGGGCAAGGAAATAGATTGGTCTATGGATGCCGCGAGACTTCGTGCGGTGTCTGATATCGCCGAAGATGATGCCAAGAAACTCATCGAGGCCTGCTACAAAGCATGGCCCAATCTGAAGTCGTACTTCGAGAGCATGCATGCCACGATGCTCACCGTCAAAAAGGACAGACTCGAGACTGACCTCGAGGACATGACGGCGTCTCGCGACTTCCTCCAGGCAGAGCTCAACAAGACAAAGAAAGAACTCGTCGAGTCTGACGAAGCGCTCTCTGTGTCGAACACCAAGCTCGACGAGCAGCCTTCCGAACAACCCCTCGTCATAGCGGCCGATAGCCTGTTGCGATTCCTTGCCGGGCTCAACATGCAGGACCACTCGGTTCAGGAACAGCGAGAGTTCAACGAGAAGTTCCATGCGCTCAAGAAGGAGCTCATGTCTCTTGGCATCGGGGCCACTCCAACGACTCCTGTCTATCCGCCCCGGAAAAGCTGATGCCGTTCGAAGAGAAAGAGCCAGTCGACGACTTTGGAGTACTCGAGGAATTCACCTCGGGCAACATCACCGTTACGATTCGAGAGTACGCTTTCGGGCAGCAGCGCATTCAGGTCTCTGTCGACGGTGGCTGGAAGTACCCAGACATCATCGGACCCGAGTGTTGAACGTACTACCCTACGTTCGCCCGTGAGGTGACGCAAAGGATACGTGACGTATTGGAGCCTCTCACCGGCAAAGGTCTCCCCGAGATCCGAGCTGGCTGGGAGGCTCTAGCAAAAGAACTTGGGTGGGATGGTCGCGACCATCGAATTCGGATGGACGACGTGAAAGGCCTCAATGCTCATCGTAATGAAGACCTATAGCACCGACCAGTACAACGATGCCGACTACGATACGGCTATCTTCAAGATGGAAGATGTCGAAGCGAAGCTCATCGCGCAGCGCTGGAACGTGTACAAGTTGAACAAGAACTCGGACCCGCACCTTGCAGAGATGGCGTTCAACGTCATGCACTGTTCCGAGGTCTCGTGCGAATTCTACCCCTCGACGATCTGGGATGGCGCCGATGGAGAGACAGACGCCATGCCGAAGAACATCCGAGATGATCTCGAGAAGCAGCACTGGTCGGCGGTAGACTCTCTGTCTCCCGACATCGGCCCTCGAGACGCTCATGCTCCGGCATACTTGTTCCTGATGTTCTGTGACCAAGGGTTCTTCTGGAGAACCTCTCCACAGGACAGTCATCTGCACATCGACACAGAAGTCTTGCCCTACGATCTTCTGTCTCGGGTGCTCTAGTCGAAGAGGGTGCCTGCGGCCCTTTTCTTAGCCTGCAAAGACAGACGCAGGGTGGATATAAGCATTTAGAAGAACAGGACAAGTTTCTGCTCTTCTTGCCGCATTTTGGAGAGAGGGGACCACCCTTCCACAGACCCCCAACCCCCACGGGTGGTCTCCTCTTCTCCTCTAAAAAGAATGCGGTGTCTGTAAAGAAGCGGGGTTGGGATCTAACGGCGGTGTTGGACAGAACCGTCCACACAGCTTCAACATGAAATGGAGATCAAAGGAACATGAGGAAAGACACAGAGCAGACTGCATCGTGACGATATTCGTCGGGGGACGAGTGTCTAATCACGTCACGAATGTTTGCGTTCTTGTAGCGGGGGTCGAATCATGTCGCGGCCACAGCCGGGCATCAAGAATCTGTTGTTGGTCCAGAATCGG
>JACCDR010822015.1_pt1 | contig 27450 bp, 27 predicted proteins | sample 7446431 | NCBI WGS metagenome assembly JACCDR01 (sample SAMN15323443, study PRJNA562643) | freshwater metagenome | isolation source: river surface water | place: USA:Blue River Watershed | collected 2017-08-17 | reverse complement strand
GATCCCGCTGACCTTGCTTCGCGGACGTGGTGAGCATCGAGATCCCCAGCGTGGCCTCTACCAGCTCCTCACCGTCTTGAGGGTTGAACAGGGAGCCCCCGGGGCGCAAGTGGTAGAGCGCGAAGGGGAGCACGGGGTCACCCTTGAGATCCCGGTAAGGGAAATCCCCCGGCGGGAGGTCGGGGTAGTAAAGCGCGGTGGCGTCCACGGGACCGGCGGCCCCCTGCTCATAGACCTTGAAGATCGGCGCCTTCGGGTCTGACACGTCCCAACGCTCAAGGCCCCACCCTGAGAACCCGGGGCGCTTGAGGTAGCGCACCTCGGAGAGCGCGACGATCCGATCGGGCTCATAGGGATCGGCTACGCAGTCGCGCAGGTTGTCAGGGGTGACGACGCGGTAGAGGATGCGCCCGTCCGGGTGAACGTCCACGCGGATCAGCGCCTCATTGAGCCCGATCACGTTGATGAGGAGCTGGGGCCACAGGGCCTTGAGCTTCGGCGTCACCAGAGGCGCCAAGTCGAGGCCCGGAGAGCTCGGCGCGCTCACCTCTGGGGGAACGTCGTAGAGCGTGGCGAGCTGGGCAACGGTGTTGCGGTAGGGGTTGCGCTCAATCGAGACCGGCGGAAGTACATCGAGGGCCTCACGCGCGAAGTGTTCCGCGATGTAGCGGCGCGCGTCTTCTTTCCACACCCCGCCAAGCATCCTCACCCGGCGGGAGGTCGTCAGGATGCGCCCCATTTCCCCGGGGTCTGTCGAGAGGAGCGGGGGCGGGGTCATCGGAGCGGCTGACATAGGGGGCGTCCTTCGGGTGAGCGGGCGGTCTAACCGCGCTTGAGTTGGGGTTGATGTGACGCAGAAGCGGAGAGCACGTCAAAGAGGCCGTAGCGTAGCCCGTCCACGGCGTCCTTGAGCTGCTCTGTTCCGGTGTAGTGATTCATTGCGTCCACGGTGAGAGAGCACGTCGGGTCAACGGTGAGGCCGTCTGCCAGGGCAAGGGCGTTAAGCAGGGCCTCACCCTCGGAGCGCGCCCCGGTGACCTTGACCGGCGAGTTGATGCGGATCGGGTATCCGAGCTCCTCAAGGGCCTCCTCAATCCGCCGGTTGTAGAGGCCGGTCTTACCCAGGCCCTCCGCGTTGCTGTCGCCGTAGGCTACCAGCTTCCCCACAATTACCCGGGGGTCAAGGTCGGCGGCGCGGGCGAGCCCTTCGATCATGTCCACGATGCCCCGGGCGATTTCCGGCGGCCCCATGACACCCCGCCCGCTCTTGAACTCGCGGAAGACGTGAGCGGCGCGGGCGCGGCGCGTGCCTTCCTTGAAGGCCACCCCGGAGAGGAGGGCTACCTGTCGATTCTCCCCGTTCCCGTGGTCAAGGCCCAGGCGGAAGGCGTCGGCCTGCTTCGCGGTCTTGTCGCGCCCTCGCAGGTGCCGCGTCGGATCAAACCCGGTGAAGATGCGGTCCTCGGTGACGCCCTCCCATCCCCCCTCAATCCGCTGTGAGAACGTGGCCGGGATGAGGGCAGCTTCGGCGATCCGGTCTTTGATCTGCTTCTCGGTGTACCAGGGACACGACGCCACGCTGAACGGGATCGCGAACTCGGCCCACGTCCCGGCCTTGACCCCGTGCTCTACCAGCTTGCGCAGCCACTTGACCGGGCGGCCTACCGGCGTGAGGCTCAGGATGAGCAGGCCCCCAAAGTCCATCAAGCGCGACTGATTCTCGTCAAAGATGTCTTGAGGCGGCGGCTCATCAAGCCACACCCCATGAAGGGGCGAGCCCGCGTGAGCGTCGGGGCGCTGGTCGTAGCTTCGGATCTGAATGATCGATCCGTTCTTGAAGCGGATCAGCCGGTGAAGCCACCCGCGCGCAGCGTCGTAGCGGCATTCAGGGTGAAGCGTCCCCGGCGGGATCAGCTCATAGAGCACCTTGCTGATCACCTCTATGGACTGCTGATAGGTGACGCCCACGGCGCGCAGCATCGAGCCCGGACGGGTGAGGGCGAGGGCCACAAGTCGCGCGGCGGCGTGCCTGGTCTTGCCTACGCGGTTGCCAGCGCGGACGAGGATCCGGCGGATCAGACCGTCCGCCACCATGAAGGACCGCATAGCGGGCGAGGGCTTGAACTCGGAGATCGGGCGCAGCTTGAACGCGGCCTCAGCGGAGAGGCCAGGGAACGGCCCGATCTGCGACGCCTTGAGGCTGCGCCATTCGTCGGGGGTGATGAGCTTGCCCGTGCTGGGGAGCACGATCCGCGAAGGGTTCGCGCTCAAGGTGCCCCCCACACTTCGCCCGTCCACGTCAAGAGCGCGGCGGCGGGGTCGTCGTCTGTCTTCACCACCTCGGAGAGCGAGCTGATCCGCGCTGCGATGAGGCGCTCGCCCGTGGTAGCGGGGGCCTCGCCCCGGAGCACGGCGTCAAGCGTGGCGGTGTGAGGGTTGACCCCAGGGGCGATCCTCACCAGCTCCAAGCCTTCGTGACGTTGGAGCCGATCGCGCAGCTCACGAGCGCGGGCGCTGGCCTGGGCGGCGCTGGCGTTCACGTCGGCGAGGGCTGCTCGTAGCGCGCCGGTCACGGCCTTAGCCGCGTCAGACCCCAGGGCCTTAGAGCGCACGTCCTGGGCAAGCGCCAAGAGCTCGGCGCGCAAGCTCTCCCGCTCCTCTTTGAGCGCGGCCTCTTCATGCTCGACGGCGCGGAGCAGGTAGCGCAGCTCGTCTACCACGTCGGCGGCGGTGAGCTGAGACGGCGGCCCGTCGTCGGGAGGGTCCGGGGGTTCGTGCTCCGGCGGCTCCCCGTCGCCCGGGGGCGCGCTCGGCGGCTCGCTGCTGTCTTCACCCGTGGGCTCAGGTTCGGGCGCTTGTGGGGGCTCAGGGGCGGCGCGTCGTTGGGGCTTCTCACCAGCGGGCGCAGTCGAGGCCGTAGCCTTCACCGGGGGCGGTGAGCTGGGCGGGGCCTCACCCTCGGAGACCGCAGGGGCGCTCACGAGCTGGTCACCCTCACGACGGCGGCGCCGGTCCTCTTTGCCCCGGTAGACCGGGCGGTCCTTCGCCTTCACACCTTCACCCGCTGGTGATGATGAGGGGCTGAGCTTCGGCGCTGGGGTAGACCGTGGGGTCTGCGCTGGCATAGGGTCACAACGTACACGAGGGGGAGGGCCTCACGCAAGGCGCCTAAGCCTATGGGGGTCCGCGCCCCTGAGCGGAGCTGGTGAAGGTGCGGATCTGCGCCGTGGCGCTCCTCTCAGCGGGTGAAGTCTGCGCCTATGTCGGCTCACCCTACGCTGAGCGCAGACCGTGGCGGGGCTCGCCTGCTCTCTCCGGCGTGGTGAGGCCCGCTGAGAGGTGAAGGCGCCTGAGAGGATGGCCTCACGTTCTCTCAGCGCGCAAGCCCGCGCCCTCGCTCATGTTCTGTGAGGCTTGAGAGAATGAGCGGAGCGTCGGGGCATAGGCCCTATGATGAGGATGTATGCGTAAGCATCAAGCTCTCTTCTCATCACACGAACCCTGCCCTCTTCTCTCATCCTCTCATCCTCTCAAGAGTTGCTGTGCTGGTGAGACCTTACCCGCTGAGCGGAGCGGCCCACGTTCTCTCAGGGGGCTCGGCGCTCCTCTCAGCGGTGAGCCCGTGGCCTATCTCGCAGACCCTTACTTGCGTCCACTGAATCGACGCGCTAAGGTCCGGGCTCCCCCTCTCACCAGTAAGGAGCGCCCCGTCATGGCTACCCGTCCCCGTCCCCTACGCGCCTCAGACTACGGCAAGGTCAGCGCGTCCACCCCTCACGAGGCCCCGGCCCCGTCGCCCGTCGTCGCCGTCGTCGCCCCTGAGTCAGCGCCCAAGGCCCAAGGCAAGAAGGCCGGGCGGCCCGCGCTTGACCCGAGCGGCTCGCTTGCGCTTCACTTCCGCATCCCAGGCAACGCAGGGGCGGCGCTCACCCGGGCGGCGGGCTCAGGCCCCGGGGCGCGGTCTGCGCTCGCTCGGCGCCTGCTCTTGGCGGCGATGGCCCAGGCCGGGATCAGCTTCGCCAGCGAGGATGAAGGTGAGGGCACGTTGCCCCTGCCCTTCGCGGGCGAGCCGCAGACATGAGAAAGGGCGCCGGTCTGCTACAACCGACGCCCTCAGATCCCCGTCCTTCCCCCACCTATCCGGGCCCCCTCTCACAAGCGCCCGTCTAAAGGATCACCGTGGACAACCCCGACTATAGCCCCTCGTCTTATGACCGCAAGGTCAAAACCGTGCTCGCCCACCTTGAGCAGCGCGGCGTCCCCTTGGACCCTGAGCGGTGGTACGCAGCTCACCGCGAAGTAGACGCCCAAGCGAAGGGCGCCGGAGACCACGAGGCCCGCGCTGCGTTGGTGCGCCTTGAGCACCTCCCCCTCCTCACCCGGGGGGATGGCCGTCTTCACCCGTCCTGGGAAGTCACCGCGTCCACGGGGCGGATCGCGGCGGTGCGCCCCCCTGTTCAGCTCATCCCGAAGGGGCCGCTTCGGGCGGCGATCGGCGACGGGCGGCGCTTGGCGCTGTGTCTCGACTGGAGCAGCTCACACCCGGCGATCCTCGCCTCTCTCTCAGGGGATGCGGTGCTCTCCGATGACTGCGCCAAGGGAGAGCTCTACCAGCGCGTAGCCGAAGCGGCGGGATGCGAGCTGGGCGCGGCGAAGCTGTCCATCCTCAAGATGATGAACGGCGGCGCCCCCACGGTGGACGGGGTGCGCGGTCTCTTCACCGCTGGGGGCCGCTACGCCGTGGCCGGAGCGTGGATGCGCGCCACGGTGGACCGCGCCCGGAGCACGGGCAAGGTGAGCGTAGAGGGGCGCATGTTCCCCCTCGGAGACCCGGGGGCCGCTCACACGGCTATCGCGGCGGTGCTCCAACGCATCGAGGTACAAGCCTTGATCAGCGCGGCTCACGAGCTGCTCAGCTTCGCGGGCGCAGAGCTGGTCATGGCCGTTCACGATGAGCTGGTCATGCTCTGCGAGCCCTCGGAGATCGCCGTCAAGGCGGCTCGCAGCGCCGGAGAGCGGGCGATGAGCGCCGGGATGCGTGAGGCCGGGGTGACGAGCCCCCCGAAGGTCTCCGCGCGTGTGGGTTGGTCCTGGGGTGAAGCCGCAGACCCGACGACGACGCCCCCGGCGCGCGTGCCTACCGTGGCCCCGACGCTCCCCCGCTGTGCCTGGTCTGCCCGTGGCCTTGACGCGGTGAAGCTGGGCGAGGGCCTCACTTCCGCTGGCGACGTTTACGGGTTGATGGTGGCGGCGGTTGATCGGCCCGCTGATCTGCGCGTGGCGCTGGCAAGCTCTCCCGGGGGCGCTGATTTCCGGCGCTCGGTGACGGCCTATGTGAAGCTGGCCCAAGACCGGAGCAAGGGGATCCGAGAGTCGGCGGACGTGGCCCCGCCCCGCTTCGCCCGGGGGTCTCAAGTCGAGTTGGCTCAAGCCCTCCAAGAGCACTACGCCACGGGCGAGGGCGAGGGCGGACAGGTCGTCTACGACGGCGCCGGGGTCTTCTACAGCGACGGCGGCCTCTGGCGTGAGGTCACCGACGCGGAGCTCTCCCGGGTTGTCCAGGGCTGGGATGGTGTCGCCGTTGGGGATGAAGACGACGACAAGCCCCGCGCGCTCAAGCTCGGCGCTAACGACGTGGCCGGGGCGGTCTCGCTGTTTCACGATCGGGTGAGCGCGCCTTCGTTCTTCGCTGAGCAGACCGGCGGCGTGCTGTTCCGAGACCGGATCCTGCTCAGCTCCGGCGAGGTCCGCCCGATCTACCCAGAGGATCGCCTTCGGGCGCGTGAGGCGCTTGATCTCGACTACGCCCCGGGGGCGGGTTGCCCTCGCTGGCTTGCCTTCCTGCGCGAAGTGTGGCGCGACAATGAAGACGTAGAGACCCGGATCGCGTACCTCCAAGAATGGTTAGGCGCCGCTCTCTGGGGTGAGGCGACGAAACACCGTGGGCTCCCCGTGCTCACCGGAGACGGCGAGAACGGTAAGTCCGTCTGTGTCAATGCGATACAGTCGTTGTTCCCGTCCGGGGCGCAGTCCACGGTGAACCTGTCGCTGCTCAGCGGGCCCAAGGGCGAGTATTACGCCATGTCGCTCTATGGGAAGCGCCTGAACGCGGTGAGCGACCTTCCGAAAACCCACGTTGAAGACACGGGCACTTTCAAGGCGGCGGTCATGGGCGAGCCGATCACCGGGCGAGATCCCGCCGGGCGGCCCCTCACGTTCTCGCCCCGGGCGGCGTGGATTCTCGCCTTGAACACGGCCCCGGCGGTGAGCGACGCATCCCGGGGTTTCTGGTCACGAGTCAAGGTGCTCACCTTTGACCGCACCTTCATCAAGGGCGTTGACATGGACCCCGGCCTCAAGGACGCCCTCACCGCTGAGCGCGGCGGGATGATCCTCTGGGCCCTTGAGGGGCTGCGCCGACTGCGCGCCCAGGGCGGCTACACCGACCCTGCCAGCTCGGCGGCGCAGGTTGACGAATGGCGGGAGAGCTCGGATAACGTCGCGGCCTACGTCGCCGCGAAGGTGCGGGTTGAAGGCGCCGTCGTCGTCAAGGTGAGCGCGGCGCACCTCTACCAGCACTACAAGAGCTGGTGTGAGGCGGAAGGGTTCAAGAACCAGGTCACGTCAATCACCTTCGGTAAGCGGCTCGCCACGCTGGGCGGCGCGAGCTGGCGCACCTTCACCGCTGCGATCCCAGGCACGGGCAAAACCGAAGCCGTCCGGGTGATCCCACACCTTGAGATCGGCGTCCCCTACTCCGGCCCCGCTCATTGATGTTTGCGTCCACGGAATCGCCACGTTAGGCGGCGCATGTTCCCCTCCCCCTCACAGCAAGCCACGGTGAACACGATGAATGCTCCTCGCCCCTTCCCGATCCCGCGCTGCGTCACCCCGGAGGGGGTGTGCTTCGCGGGTATGCAGAGGATGAGCCCCGGCGCTCCCCTCGCTCTCCTGAGCCCCGGCGCGGCGGACGTGCTGCAAGCCGTCTGTCACGAGCTGGGCCACCCCGGGCCAGTCGGCGGCCCCGGCGCTCACGTCGCGCCGCACTTCTTCACCGCAGCGGGAGGCGCGGTGTTCCTGGGCCACTGGCGCGGCCTCGCTCTCTACGTCTACCGGGGTGAAGAGGCGGTGAGCTGGTGGACCGGCGCGGTGTTGACCGTCCCCAGCTCTAACCCCGGCGGCGCGCTCAAGGGCTACGGCCTGGGCCCGGCGCTGTTCTCCGGCCCGCTGGCGTCCCCTGACAGCTCGCTCCCCGGGTGTCCGCCCGCTCTCCCCCGTGGCCTTGTGCCGATCGGCGCGTGGTCGGGGGTGCGTCTTGTCGTCGCCGATGTAGGCCCCCAGGTGCTCGTCACCCCGCCCGCGCTTGACGTGTCCCGCTGGGGATGAGGCCCCGGCCTGCTCCCCGTCCTTCACCCTCGCCCCTCTCACCACCCCCTGTCAGTCGAGGCCCCTATGTCCCCTCTCCGCTTCGTTCTCATGCTCCCCGGCGGTGACGCCCAGCTCGTCACCTCTGACGACGTGGCCTATGCAGGCGCCGCCAAGCTGCCCGGCGGCGTGATCGCGCTCTCTCTCACCCTGCGCCCCGACGTGATCGGCGGCATCCCGGCGGGCCACGCCTTCACCCTGCGCACCGACGCTCAGACCGCTCTTGAGATCATGGGCGGCTACCTGGGGGCTCCCGCAGTCGAGGCCCCGCCCAAGCGTCGAGGCCAGGCACGCGCCGCGCCCCGGGGCGCCGTGCTCCCGCTGTTCCCGCCCGTCGAGCGCGCCCCCGTCGCCGTCGAGCCCGTCGAGGCCCCTGCGCCCGTCGAGGCCGTCGAGGCGCCGCAGGGTGAGCCCGTCGAGGCCCCGCCCGTGGACCCCGGAGAGGCCCGCGTCGGCGTGCTGCTCCCCCGGGGCTACGACGCCAGCAAGGCCCACACGGGGAACTCCAAGAGCGGCGGCTACCACCCCAGCGACCGCGAACCCAAGCCGCGCGAGCGGAACACGGGGGAGGTAGAAACCACGCCACTCTCTCCCGCTGAGCTGGCAGACCTTCCGCGCCCCCTGCTCCGGCATCAAGCAGCGGCGGACCTTGTGAACCTCGGTGAAGGCCACGGCCTGAGCACGCGCAAGCTCGGCGCGCGTTGGGGCTGGTCTAACTCCACGGTCGCTCTCTTCATTCGGCGCGTCGTCGTCACCGTGGGCGAGCCCGGCGAGGTCGTATCGCCAGCGTATCGCCAGGATACCGCCAGTGAAACGCCAGTGAAACGCCAGCGGATCGGCCATACCAATAGGCTGGGGGGCACAATACCGCCAGCGTATCGCCAGGATACCGCCAGCGTATCGCCAGCGTTCCGCCAGCTCACCGACGCTGAGCCCTCGCAAGTCGAGGCGGGCCCGTCGTCGGGGGTCGATTCACCAGCGGCTCACCAGCCGCTCACCAGCGCCTCACCAGCGGCTCACCAGCGGATCGGCCATACCAATAAGCCAGAGGCCGATCTCTCACCAGCGCCTCACCAGCCGCTCACCAGCGCCTCACCAGCGCCTCACCAGCTCACCGACGCGGCCCCGGGTGAAGTCGAGGGCCTGTCAGTCGAGGCCGTTTCGCCAGCCGATCGCCAGCTACTCGCCAGCTACTCGCCAGCTACTCGCCCAGAAAACGGCCATACCAATAGGCTGGGGGCCGATTCTTCGCCAGCTACTCGCCAGCTACTCGCCAGCCATTCGCCAGCTACTCGCCAGCCGCCCACCCTCGCAGAGCTTCTCAAGCAGGTTGACGACTGCCCGATCCGGCCTGCTCCTCAAGGTCTTGTCGCTCGCTTCATCCGGCGCTGCGCAGAGGAGGGGGTTCACGACGGCGGCGCGGCGGCGCTGGCGAAGCGTTGGGGCTGGGAAGTCCACGCGGTCATCCGGCTTCGGGCCTCCATTCAGCGCACCGTGGGTAAGAAGCTCACCGCGAAGCTCGCCAGCGCATAGGCCAGAAATACAAGCTACCTGATTTTTCAGGTACGCCAGAAATACAAGACACCCTGAGCTAACTACTCAGGGTGTTTTTTGTGTACTAAACATGGCGCGGTGAGCAGGCGCCATGATAGAAGGTGTTGACCGGGCGCTCATCTTCACCCTGCCCGGCCTTCGGAGAAACCATGCTGATCACCTTCCCCCGCCTGCGCACCTTCGGGCTGCACTTCCTCTACGGCTTCGCGCTCACGTCCTGCGCCCTCTCGCTGCTCCTCTCCCCTGGGTGCGGCGACAAAGACGCCAGCGCCGACACGGGCCCCGACGCGGCCCCGTATTGGGACTGCTTCACCAGCTCTACAACCTGCCCGGACGGGGAGACCGCTGAGATCCTCGTCTGCACGGAGATCACCGATGGCGAGGGCGGCGACGCTTACGCCGTGGGCGGTGTCGAGCGTTTCGACTGCGCCGACACGACGGTCTCAAGCACGGGCTGGGGAACGTGCGTAGACAAGGCCCGCGTCGCGGCCTGCAACGCGCTCAGCGAGTCTTGAGCCCTCACCCTTCACCCTGTCACGTTCTGGAGTCTGCCATGCTCACCAGCCGCTCACCCTCCCCCTACCCCGTGGTCACCCTGGCGATCGTCGCCGTGCTGGCCTTGCTGCTCCTCTTCACCGCTGGGTGTGGGCCCACCGAAGGCCCCTACCTGCACACGGGCCTGGACAGCGCCGATACCGGCGAGATCGGCGAGGCTTACGCCGACGTGGCCTTTCTCCCCACTTGCGAGACGCCGTGGATTCTGCTCCCGCCCACCTCGGACGTAGAGAACCGGGATCGTGACGTATGGGCGATGAGCGAGCTTTACACCCTCGTCTATGGCGACCCCGACGCGGCGCGAGGGCTCCCCCGCGTCTACGGGATCAGCTACAACCCCGACGCGGGAGTCTGGGCCCGGGTGAGCTACGGCGTCAACGTAGACGGCGAGGCGCTGTCGGTGAACTACGTCCCGGCGGACAACCTGCCCAGCGACGCTCAGCCCTTCGCGCTGGCTTGCCCGTCCGCGTACTAGCTCGCGCAGTCCCCGACGACGCAGCGCCCGGCCTCACCCGCCGGGGCGTTCTGCGTTGGGGCCTCTGGTCAACGCCATATGGACGGCGGCCCCGTCGCCGTGTGGAGCTGGTGAAGCTGGGCCCGTCGTCGTCGTCGTGTGGCCGGATCAGCCTCTAAAGCTGGCGTTGCTTCGGGGCCGTGTGGCCGGAGAGCGGCTAAGCCCCGGAGGGGAGCGGCTCACCAGCGCGCCTCAAGAGCCGCATAGTGAGCTTCACCAGCGCGTCTGCGCCTTGCCACACGGGGTCCGCGAGGATCTCCGCGCGAGCCTGGGGGGTGTAGGCTGCCACCCGGGCGCGGGTGTCGTCGTCGTCGGCGCTGGCGTCGGCGCGGTCGTCGTCGGTGATCTCTTCGGTGAGATCTTCACTCACCGCGTCGGCGCCGTCGTCGGGGCTCCAAGGCGGCGGCCCCGCTGGCAGCTCGGCGCGCTCGGTGTCGTCGTCTGGGCTCAAGTCGAGCGGCGCCCGGTAGAGCGCCGGAGCGCCCCCAGGCTGCGCCGGAGACCGTGCAAGGCTACCAGCGCCCCGGGCGAGCGGCGCCACGTCCTGAGCGGTCACCATGACGAGCACAGGCCCAGCGGGTGAGGGGGCGGCGCTCACGTCTAACGCCCTCCCCGGCGGCTACCCCGGATCACGAGGTTAGAGCCGGTGGCCTCATTGATGACGCTCGGCGGCGTCGTAGCCGGAAGGGTGAGCCCGAACTTAGACGCCAGCGCCGCCAAGAGAGCGAGCATGAGGGCCACCCCCCAGGGTGAGCGGAGCAGGTGTAGCGCGGGCTCCACAGCGCCATGAAGGGCGCGGCGCCTGGCTTCGTCCTCTTGGTGAATCGCGGCGCGGGCGCGGGCCACGTTCTCCCGCTCCCGGTGCTCCGAGGTGAGCAGGCCCACGCTCACCGACTGCGCCTCAAGAGCTTTGGTGAGCTGCGCGATCTGCGCCTCCACTCGCTCAAGGGCCTTCTCATTGACCACGCCACGCTCTACCAGGGCGCGCAGAGAGAGGGCGATTTCATGGAGCGCGGCGGCGGTGCTTCGGTCCTGGGGGCTCATTCTTCACCAGTCGGCGTGAGGATGAGCAGAGTAGCATTGAGGCTCAGCTCTGAGAGGGTCATCCCGTCGATTACGGCCACGCCAAAGGCGCCCACGTCGGCGTCTTGGAGCATGACGAGCTGGCGCGGCCTAAGCCAAGCGTAGGACGTGGCGAGGTCGTAAGACACGCGGGCCCGGGGCTCAGCGAGCGCCAAGAGACGAGCGGTAACGGCGCGGGCGGCGGACCCTGGCGCCTCTATGACGACGCTTTCAAGGCTCTCAGACCGGACGCCGTAGCGGGCCTGAGAGTTGATGCAGGCTCCCAGAGGGGCGTCAGTGTCGAGGCCCCCGGCGGCGTTGGTGCGCGTCGTCTCACCCGTCGCCACGTCAAGCCCATACGTCAACGTGAACTCATTGATCACGTCCCCTGAGTCGAGGCTCAGCTCTGAGGAGCGCGACACGTCGCCACGCGCAGGGTTGATCTCCGCTACGGCCTCAGACCGTTGGGGCGAGATAGGCCACGGCCACGGCCACCACCCATCCGGCCCGCTGGTGAGGGTGAAAGGGAGCACCGACGCCAGCGCGTCACCGACGTAGGCGAGGGCCCCCACGGGCTCCTGAATCGTTCCCGCGACGTTGTAGGCATCAAGCGCCGACCGCGCCCCGGCGAGCCGCGCGAAGTCAACGGGCAGCCGCGCCGCTCTCAAGAGGTAGCTGATCAGGTGACCGGCCCCGGTGAGGATCCGGCCCTCCTCTACCAGCGCGCCGCCCGTTCCGGCCCACTTCACCGCGTAAGTAGTGCCCTCGGTTGTGTCGAGAGACGAGCCGACGAGGTTAACCGTCGCGAACTGCCCCCCGGCCCCGTCCTGCCGATAGGTGATCGGTAGCTGGTCAATGAGCCCGGTAGAGTCTTCAATCCACACGTCGGTAGCCTCTACGCGGTGACCGGCGACGCAGATCCGCTGATACGTTGACGGCGTACCAGTCGAGCGGCTGTAGGGGATCCCCTCGCTCCGGTAGACGGTGGCGGTGAGCGGTGACGACGGGCCCCCGGCCCCAAACACGATCGGATAGGGTCGGCCCAGGTTCTCGTCTACGGCGTAGCCCCCGCCGAGCGTGGCGAAGCTGTCGTCGATGACGCCGATCCTCACCGGGGCGGCGCTGTCTCCGGCGTCTTGGCGGACATTGAAGACCACGGCCTCACCGTCCGCGCCCCATTGAACAAGACGAGCGGCGCCGGTCACGAGCACTTCGCGCGCTGTGTAGTCGGTGCCCTCTACCCAGAGGAACACCTCACAGCGGATCCCCGACCCCAGAGATCCGGCCCGGCGCAGCTCCACAAGGCGCCCGACGATCGGCACCTCTACCACGGCCTCACCCGGGGCGTTCTCGCTCTTGCCCCACCCTGCATCAAGATTCACCTCAATCGAGCGGCTCAAGTAGTGAGAAGCGGAGAGGGTGCGCGCCGTTGCGGCCCACGGGATCTCAAGCTCGGCGGTGGCGGCGAGGATCTGCGCGCCCCCGATGGTGAGGTCTGCGATGATGAAGAATCGGCGCCCGGTGAGCTGCGCCGGGGTGACATTGCCTGAGCTGAGCGCGGCGGCCATTAGAGCTCCTCCTCAATGGTGAGAGCAGCTACGCGCACCACCTCATCCTCCTCTTCGTTCCCCTGCACAGCGTCCACGGTAAGCGACCCCAACACGCGGCCCCGGAGCAGGGAGAGCGGGGAGATCATGGCGGGCTGATCCGGGGTGAGCTTAGAAATGTAGACGAGCGGGGCGCCGTCCAGTCCGGTGAGGAGCCCCTCTACCTGATCCGCAGTCGCGGCGACGTAGGCAGCGGGGGTGAGGCCGGGCGCGGCGCGGACGTAAGACGCGGCCCCGGGGTCGGAATAGACCGCGCTGGTGTCAATGGCGTTGTCCTGCCAGTCAAGGGTGATGAGGCGTCGGGGCGGGGCGAGGGTGCGGGTGCGCCGGGATCCGTTGGACGCGGTGAAGGTGTCCACGTTGGGGATCACCTCAAGAGACCGGCCCCGCCCGTACTGCTTCCCCAGGATCTCCACTCGCCCAAAGACGAGCGACCCGAGCTCTATCACCCCGGAGGGCGTGTCCTGGGCGGGGAACACGAGACGCAGGTAAGACAAGCTGGTGAGGCCGTAGAGCAAGAGCACCGCATCGGGGTAGACGATCACCCCGCCGGTCCCGCTGGCGTCGGCGGAGGGCCCGTCAAGCGTGAGGCGAGGGCGCTTCACGTTGGCGCCGTTCTGCCACACCCCGCCCGTGTTCCGCAAGATGCGGACGGCCTCTCCGCTCTTGTAACGGAAGCTGCCCCCGGCGAGCGCGTTGTCTGGGATGTAGTGCGGCCCGGTGTCTGGGGTAGAGGTCGGGGCGCTCACCGTGTAGCCCACGCGCTCCCAGGCGAGGCCGGAGAGCCCGCAGCTCATGTCAGCGGTCCCCACAAGGGTCCACGCGCCGGAGCTGGTAGGCCCCGTGTAAACCTCTACGGTGCGGAAGTTGGCCCCGAAGATGCCCAGGCCCAAGACCGGCGAACCCAGGCGGACGGGTTCGCCGTCGTCGGTGAGGTCGATCACCAGTCGAGTCGGCGCAGAGGATGCGTCGGCGGTGGTCTTGAACTTCGCCCGGGGCGAGGGCTCTACCTCTTGAAACACCCGGCGCACCCCGAAGTCATAGGCTGGGGCGATCGTCCACGAGTCTCCGCCTGCAACCGGGCCAGCGGTGAGCGCCACGTTGACGCCGTGGTAGACCGGCGCAGGGGTGAGGCTGAACGGGCGAGGGGTGATGATGTCCTCTGCCATACCTGCGCCACGGTCACCAGCGGCAAACCCAAGGTGGTAGAATACGCCGACCCCGGCGTTATTGACATCGAGGCGGAAGCGGTCACCAGCGGACGCAGCGGCGCTCAGGGTGCCGTCGTAGACATCCCAGGCCCGGACGGTGGCGCCAGCGGTCCACGGCGTCACCTCCACACGCCAATAGACCGTGCTGGACAACCCTTGGTGCCAGCTCACCCGGACGATATGCGGCCCGGCGCTGGGTAAGGTGATCGTCTCAAGGTCTGCTCCGGCGGTCATGTCGCGGACCACGATCTGAGAGGCGCTGATCCGAAGGCGGACGTTGAACACGGCGGCGCTCTTGACCGTTACGTCAGCGTTCCCGGCGGTCACTTGCCCGATGATCTGAGCGTGGCCTTGCACCGCTCCGGCGTTCGTGGGGGTGTAGGTCGCCCGGTAGCTGTCGAGGATGGACCCGGAGCAGTCCACCACGAACCCAAGCGAAGTGTTCAAGCTCAGCGCGGGCGTACCCGTTGACGACGCGGCCCATGAAGTGAAGTCAGCGAAGGCGGCGATCCCGTACCAGTCCACCTCATAGGGCGCGTTGTAGTCGCCCAACGCGGCCCCGAATGTCACCGGGCGGCGCGTGGCCCCGGTGTAGCCCCCCAGGGTGAAGGCGATGAGCGCGCCCGTGTAGGCCGAAGCTGTCGTTGACTGGAGCTTACCCAGCATGACGACGCCCCCGGCGCTGAACGTAGCCGCCAGCTCCTCAAGGCCCTCGGTGGCGGTCAACGGTCCAAACACCCACGGAGTCGTCAACCCTGCCACGTCGCCGATCACCCGGCCTACCCCGCCTGAACTGATCTGGAGCGCCACGACGCGCTGAGAGAGGGTTGTCGAGGGGCTGTAATACACCCACACCGCGCCGATAGGGTCCACGGCGAGCGTCACCGCCACAGGCGCCAAGACCTTAGAGCCGATTGAGGAGATTGAAGACCCGAGATCCGCGACGGCGGCGCCGCTCACCGAAGACCACGGCGTATAGGGGGAGCCAAGGTCAGCCCCCCAGATCGTGCCTACGTCTGACGAGGTAGCAGAAGACCACACAACCCGGAAGCCAGGCGAGCCCCCGGGGTCCGCGTAGACGGTGAAGCTCACCCCGCCCAGGGCGTCATTCGTCGAGGTCGGCGCGTAAGCCTCCACAAGATCAAAGGTGAAGCCCCCGTCACCGCTGGCGTATTGGACAACGGTGGACACAAGATCAAGCCCGGCGGTGTCGTTGCTGGTGACGCCGATCAAGAGCGCGCCCAACGTGCCCCCGGCGAGGGCCAGTGAGATCCCGGCCACCGTGTAGCCCTCGGTGGCGCTGCTCCAGTCAAGCGGCGTCGTGAGGCAGTCGTCTTGAGTCAGAAGCCAGGAGACGCCCCCGTCGCTTGACGTGTAGAGGCTTAGGCGGCCTCGCTCCTGCCCGGTCACTGTCACGTCGCGCCACAGAACGTAAAGGCGGGCCTCTTGGCGCGAGTCATCCCAGGCGAGGGCGCAGCGGTTGCGGTTGCCCCCCGTGGTCTCTGACGCACGGCCCACGTCCACGGCGCTAAGCCACGTCCCATCCGGTAGTTTGGTACGGGTGCTCGTCTTGTCGAGGGTCGCGGTGCTCTGCCGGTTGAACGCGGTGAGGATGCGCCCATCGGGCAAGGCCAGCACAGCGGGCGCGCTGGCGAGGTCGCGCGCGTAGGTTGGGGTCGTCACCGCAACCGGGGCAAGGTCGTTGATCGCCGTGGGGGTCTCCCAGCCGATCTCCCCGGTGACCCCGGTTGATTCCCAGGTGAAGGCGGCCCCGGCGATCTCCCGGGCGAACCCTCCCCGCTTGGCGGTGATCGTGAGGGTCTCATTGTCCTGCTCACCCGTGGCCTCTAAGACACCCCGGGTTGACCGGACGGGCTCAGGGACGCCAGCGCGGGCACCGTCCTGCGTCACCGTGGACGCGCTCAAGTCGAGGGCCTCATAGGTGAAGCGGGGGTCCGGGATGAGCAGGGCGCGGTAGGCCCCATCGGTGAGGGTGAGATCGGCCACGGGGAGAGCTCCGAAGGGCTGGGGTTAAGGGTGAGTCGAGCCTATCACCGCTTGCGGTGGCCGGGGCGGGAGGTCGCCAGCGCGCGACGTAGCGGTGAGCTGGTCTTGATCTGGTCTTGGACCGCTTGCCCGATCACGCGCCCGTCATAGGTCTGCGTCACGTTGACCACGGGGGCGGCGCCCTCGCCCCGGTTGGCCCGGCGGATCGTGTCGTCGCCCAGCGCGGCGCGGCCTTGCCGGGAGAGCACGGCCTCTCCGGTTTGTAGACGGGTGCTCACCTCGTCAGGGGCGTAGCTGCGCCCAGGGGCGGCCCCGGCGGCTACGGCGTCCACGAACCCGCCACTATGAAAGGCGGGCTGCTCAGCGGCGATGGTGGCTACCTGGGCGGTGGTCGTTGCCCCGATGGCGACGGCGGCGATCCCGCCCGCGACCGGCCCAAGCTGGGCGAGGGCCTGCACTACGGCGACGGCCCCGGCGATGAGGGCTTGAGACACGGCGGCGGTCTTCTGGAGCGCGAAGGCTTTCATAGCGGCGTCACGCTGCGCGGCCTGCACACCCGCAAGATAGGTCTCTTCTGCCTTGAGGCGGGTTTCAAGCTGCGCCTGCTGCGCGCTGCTCAGCTCCTCAAGGCTCACCTTCCCGCTCAGGTAGGCTTGAGTCAGCGCGTCACCAGTGAGCGCCCCTGCGTTGACCCCGGCGGCGCCCAGCTCCTCAAGGCCCGCAGACACGGCGGCGAGCTTCTCTTGAGTCGCATCAAGCGCGGAGGTCCACTTGTCGAGGAACAACCCGGCCACGTCGCCCAAGGCCCCGGCGATGGACTGCGCCGCGTCGGCGGCGAGGGTCGCCAGCTCAGCGTAGTAAGCGCGGGCGCTGTCGGCGGCGGCCTTGTCGGCGCTGAGCTTGGCGTCACGCTCAGCGGCGCTCAGGGCTTGAAGCTCGGCGCTTACGCGGCGGGCGAGGTCAACGCGGGCGCTCTCCAGGGCCTCGGTGCTCACCCCGGCGGCCTGATTCGCTTCGATCTGGGCGAGGATCTCAGCGTTCAGCTCTGCGTAGCTGGCCCGGAGCGCGGCGACGGCGGACACGGGATCCCCGGCGAGCGACCCGGCTTCTTTCACCAGGGCGGCGGAAGCCTTCGCGGCGTCGTCGGTGGCCTTGTTGGCGGCGCGCTGAGCGTCCCCCAGGCCCTTGAGATCGGCCTCAAGGGCGGCGATGGTAGCCCGTCGCTCCTCTTCGGCGAGTTTGGCGCCGTCGCTCGCCTTGCCAGCGTCACGATCGGCGGCGGCTTTGTCCTTCATCACGGCGGTGAGCTGGTTTGTCTTCTTCGCCAGCTCAAGGGCCTTCGCCCCGGCGGCGTCAAGGGCCTTCGCTACGCTGGTCCCGCCCAGGCTCTCCTTGAGGCTCCCGAGGTCGGCGGCGGCCTGCTTCGCCTTCGCGCCCAAGGTCTCAAGGCCCGCAAGGTCTGCGAGCTTGGCGATCCCCAGGGTGAGCAGCTCAAGGTTGCTTAGGGGCGCCAAGAGGGCCTCTAAGAACACGGTCTTGATCACCTTGGCGATCGTCTGAAAGATGTACTCCCCAGATCCGAGCACGGCCCAGGCTTCACCGAAGGCCAGAGACAGGAACGTCGCGCCCTTAGAGAGCCCGGTCACCGCAGGGGCGAAGCTCTCTCCCAGGGTGACCACGGCGCGCTGAGCTACCACGCTCAGAGCGGCGAAGGCGGCGTTAGCGGTGTCGAGGCTGTCGAGGGCGGCGGGGTCAATGGCGAAGCCGTCGATAGCGCCCAGGCCCTTGATCTCCATCAAAGAGCGGGCGAGGTCGTCGGCGGCGAGAACGGACCCGAAGGCGGCGGCGCTGAACACGGCCACGCCCACGGCGGCCCCGGCGAAGGCGGACGCGGCGGCGAGGGTGCCCGAACCCAAGAGGGCCTGAGCTTTGGTGAGCTTGTCTACCACGTCCTTAGACGGGCCACCCAAGAGCTCTACCAGCTCCACACGAGCATCCCGGGCCTCACGGTCTGCGTCGGCGGCGGCTTTACCGGCGGCGGCCTGGGCGGCGGCCTGGGCCTTGAGGGCGGCGCGGGCGCTCTTGAGGTCGCCCGTGGTGACGCCCAAGGCTTTGCTCTGGTCATCGAGGGCGCGGTTAGCTCCCTTGACGGCCTTGGCGACGGCTACCTCTTCGGCAGTGAACTCCTCAAGCCCGGACGTGGCCTGCACAACGGCGCGGTCAAGGTCTGACGTGTTCCCGGTGAACTTGAACAGAATCTCACGTTCACGATCGGCCATAGGTCACCCGAGCTGAGAGAGGATGCGGTCTGCCATGATCTCCGCTTCACTGTCGAGGGCTTGCGCTACGCGCTCGGCGGCCTCTTGGACCGTCCGCCCCCCGTTGATGAAGGGCGCGTAGTCGGCGCCGTTGATGATCGTGAACCCGTCCGCCTTGAAGTCGAGGGAGAGAGCGCCACGGGATGCCCCGGTGTCTACGGGCCACCTTTCGCGCGCAGCTCGCAAGGCCCGCTCTCCGGCGCTCAGGATCTCGCTTCGGAGAACCCCAAGACCCGGGCGCCGAAGAGGGGCGAAGGCGATGGACGTGGACTGTTTCACCGGGGCTCTACCTCAAGGCCAGGGATGCCCATGTAGGGGCCGGAGTCACCGGAGCGGCCCTTACCCTTCCGGCGTCGTTGCTGCTCTTGGCGCTCCTCTCCGATGGCGCCCAGGTAGCCCAGGGCGGCGGCCTTCGCCTGGGGGTCAAGGCGCCACCATAGGAGGGGATCGCCGTGGTCCATCCCCCAGGCGGTGAGGGCGCGGTCTAACTTCCCTTCGGGGGAGCGAAAAAACCAGCGCGCCCCGGCGCGGCCTCCACAGGGGCGATGATCTGCGCGGTGAGCCAGCGCACGATCTCATCCCCCAGGCTCACCAGCTCGGAGTAGCTGGCGCCAAGCTCGCGCAGACCGGCGAGGGCGGCGGCCCCGGGGGTCGGATCCTTCACCAGCTCCGGGGGGAGCTTGCCCCGGGCGAGGTCACCCCAGGTCTGCGGGCGGCCTTCGGGGTCGGTGTCGGCGCTGAGCGCGGCGGCGGCGGCGGCGGCCCACCCTGCCAGGCACAGGTGAGCCTCCACAGGATCGCCCAGGTCTGCGGCCTTGAGGGCGAGGATCGCCCGTCGCCACGTCACCGCCACGTCAACATGAGGCAGCATGAGGCGGACGGGGCCGAAGTCTTGAACGTGTTCACGCATGAGGAGCTCCGAAGGCCCCGGGGTCCGGGGCGGTGTTGACGTGAGGGCGAGGGCTCAGATCCGGCGCAGACCGGCGGGCAGGGTGACGCGGGGCGTGAGGAACACCTTGATCCTCACGCGGCCCCCGGCGGTGTGGACGGCGAAGCGCGGCGAGCGGCTCTTGAGCGCGGGGTTTGCGTCCACGCTGAGCACCTTGAGAGCGAGCTTGGCGGTGATCAGCTCCTCACCGCTCAGGTAGTCGGTGAGCGGGCGGCGGGGCTTGTGGCCCAGGGCCTTGAGGGTCTCACGCGCCCACTCAGGCGAGTAGGCCGGGGCGGCGCTGTCGGTGTCGGCGGGGCTCATGTTGGGGTCTCCGAAGTCGTGAGGGGGTCGAGGGGGTGAGCGCCCCGAAGCGCAGACCGGGGGAGGTCGTGTCCCGATCTACGCTGCGAGGGCTCGATAGGTCAAGCTCAGGCGCTCACGCCCAGGATGAGCAGATCCCAGGCGTTCACGTCCCCGGTCACCCCGGAGCAGCTCACCCGAAGATCCTTGAAGGTCGCGGAGGTCGGGATGGCCTCACCCGAGTAGAGCACGGCGATCCCGTTGGGCGGGATGACGATCCGGTCGGTGCCAGCGTTGAAGAGGCCCTTCTGCGCCGTGGGGCTCCCCAGGATGAGCGCGCCGTTGGTGCCGTCCTTCGGGCCGAACTTGAGCCACGCCAGCGCCGTCGCGCGTCGGTTGCGGATCACGATGGCGGACACGCTCGCGAACTCCTGCTCTCCGGTGAGGCCGGTAGAGTCGGTGAGGGCGCGGAGGTCATAGTCCACGTTCGCGGACGCGGCGACGCCCTCCGCCCGGATGAAGGCGGCGCAGTCCACCTCACCCACGGCGTCACCGTTGGGGAGCTTGAGCGCAGAGCTGATCCCCACGGGGAGAGAGGCGATCGGCTGGCCCTCCCCGGGGCGGTAGAGCATCCGGGCAGAGACGGCGATGTCGAGGGTAGCGGAGAGAGAGACGAGAGACACGGGCAGCTCCGAGGGCCTGGGGCCTGTCGAGGGTGAAGAGGATCAGACCTTGGTGGGCTTGGTGACGTAGCTGGTGATCGTGACGTTGATGGTGTTGGGGTCACCCTCCGCGATGCTCGCCCGGATGACGCAGAAGTTGAAGTCCAGCTCCTCGTCAGCCTCTCCGAGATCGTCGCCGTTGAAGATCACGGCGCAGTCCAGGGTGAACACGTCACCCTCGGACGTGCTCACCCACTCGCTCGCGACGTGGCCCCCGTCGTAGCGGTGCGCGATGTCGAGCAGCGTGGCGAAGTCCTCCCCCGACACGTTCCGCAGGTAGGCAGAGAAGCTCAGCTCACAGGGCGCGTCGTCGCCCAGGCGCAGCGAGGGGGCGGCCCCGAAGCGGCCCCGGTCAAGGAACACGTTGACCGACGTGTCAGGCACGTTGATGGACAGATCACCGGGCTCGAAAGCCACGGTGTAAGTGTTGACGCCCCCGGCGTCGCTCAAGACGATCAAGCCGTCGCGCTTGACGCGGATCAGGGTGCTCTCAGGCATGGTAGACGCTCCTATGGGAACTGGCGGTCACAGGTGAAGGTGAGGAGGATCTGAGCCTGGGCGCCTTGCCCTTGAGGCGAGAAACTCCGGCGGGAGTCGGCGTAACTCAGGCGCAGGGGTCGCGCCCAAGAGGGATCGGTGAGCTGGGCGAGGATGAGCGCCTCTGCGTCTAACAGGTCATCCCGAGAGGCCCCGGGGCTGGTGACGTGGACCGGCGCGGTGAGGGTGATCGTGAGGGTGTCCCGCAGGATGAGGCCCCCGTCAAGAGGTCCGGGCCCGTCACGGGTGAGGCCCCGGTTGTTGCTCACTGGCAGCTCAAGCAGGTAGCGGACGATCCCGCGCTCAGGCTGCCCGGGGGCTGGCGTCTTCACCGTGGCCGGGGCTGGCGTAGCCCGCGCGCCTTGCAACGCTCCTGAGCCCGTGGCGGCCTGCACACGGGGCGCCAGAGACGATAGGCGCGAGTCAACGCGGGCGAGTAGCTCGGAGAGGGAGAGGTTCAACGGTTGCTCCAGAACCCGCCCACGCGCCCGGACGTGAGAACGATCACGGGTGACGCGGGCTCCGGCGCGGCCTCGCTCACGTCGCCGCTCTCGGAGAGGTCGTAGCGGAAGCTCAGCGAACCCCAGCGGGTGCGGTAGCCCTCTTCGTGCTGCTCAGCGGCCCGCGCCCAGCGTTCATCGTTCAGGCTGTTGTCAGCGGCGGCCATGACGCGCCACAGGGCAAGCTCAAGGTGCGCGTCAGACACGGCCCAAGAGTCTGCGATGAGGTAGGGGCGGCGGCCTTTCTCAAGGATCCGGCGCTGAATCTCCCCGTGGGCGTTGGTGATGAAGGTGCCCACGTCGTCGGCGGCAAGGGCGGCGCGCAGCGCGGGGTAGCGGCTGAACACGTCGTCAGCGGTCAAGGTGCTGTCGTAGGTCCACAGGCACACCGCGCCGGTCACGCGGTAGCGGTAGACCGTCCCGTCAACGGTGGCGCTCCACTCCAAGAGCAGGGCGTCAGTGAGGGGCCAGTCCTCAGAGGTCGCGGCCAAGAGCTCGGCGGTCACCTCCCCGGCGGGGCTCACGTCGGCGGTGATCGTCGCCCGGACGGTGAGCCCGTCGCGGATCACGAGAGACACGGCGGACGGGATCACGGCCTCACCGTCCGCCCCCCTCAAGTCGAGGGTGAGAGTCACGTCGGCGCCACGCTCAATGGTGACCGGGAGCGTGTGGCGGTGAATCGGGCGCGGCATGGTGAACTCTCCGAAGGTGAAGGCCAGGCACAAGGCCAGGCCCGGGGCGAGCTGGTGAGGCTCACCCCGGGGCGCAGATCAGCGGAAGGCGATCACGCGGTACTTCTCAAGGTTCGTCACGGTGAAGACGCAGTTGGTGGCGTCGTGAGTCCCGTAGACCACGGCGAAGACGCCCCCGGTGAGGTCCACGGGCACAGCGAAGGCCAGCGAGGGCGTGGACCCGAACCCGTGGGCGGTGTTCTGCGGGGCGCCGTTGCCGGTGACGGGGGAGCTGATGAACATGGCCCCGGTGGCGAGGTTCGCGGCGCGCCCGTCTTTGATGAGGCAGCCGTCAACGGTCACCCCGGCGGCGCTGGTCTCTTCGGCGATCGTGTCGGTGGCGATCCCGTCGCCGAAGGTCTGGAGCCCGGTGAAGGTCTGCGCGCCGCCCCGGAGCACGGCCACGGCGAACCAGTCGGTGCCGTCGCAGGCGAAGAGGCCCACGTCGCCCGGGGCGAGCGTGGCGATCGTGTCGGCGCCGTCCTTCATCACGAGGTTGTTGGCGGCCCCGTAGTTACGCACGACGTACCAACGGCCCTTGTTCTGGGCGGCGGTGTCGAGGGTGACGTTCCGGTTGCTGGCCCCGGCGTCAAGGCGCAGGATGTGCTCGTCAAGCCCGGCGAGGGTGAGCGCCGCCGAGAGGGCGCGAGAAGCCACGCCCAAGCCCGGGAGGAGCAAGGCGCGGGTGAGGCGGAAGGGGACACGAGAGAGCAGGGACACGAGCACCTCTTGAGGGTGAAGGGGAGGGCGAGCGAGCGAGCTTAGGCCGGGATCGGGTCGTCGGGGCCTGGGTCGGGGAAGGGCTCAGGGAGCGGGGTAGGCCACGGCGACGGCGAAGGGTCCGGGGTCGGGTGACCGGGGCGGGGCTTGGGTAGCTTCGGGGTCGGCGGCTCCCCGGTCTCATCGGGGCCTGTGCCCGGGGGGTCGAATGCGCGCGGTGAGCTGGTCATGTCAGAGGGCCTTGAGCGCGCGGAGGATGAAGCGGGTGAAGGACACGTCAGGGCCCGTCGTCGCGCCTCCACAAGCGAAGAGGCCCACGCGCGCCCCCGACGCGCCCAGGGGTGAGCCCCCGGAGTTGGACCCGTAGATCCCCACGGGGCCGGTGTAGGCCAGGGCCTCGGCGGTGAGCACGTCGGCCTCTGCGGTCCCGAAGCAGGCCACGGGGCGCAAGCCGTCCACGCGCAGGGCGATGGCGCGGGCGCTGGCATAGGCGGCGGTAGAGAGGGCCTGCACACCCGTAGAGCCCGACTGGTAGCGCGTGGACCTTACAGGGTTGGTCCCGTTGTGGCGGATCTCAGCGGAGTAGCCGTGGCCCAGGGTGCCGCCCCCCATCCTTACAGGCCCGTTCACCATGACCCCGAAGGCTTCGGCGTTCTCAGCGAGGGTCACCGCAGACAGCGCCGCGCCCAGGGCGAGGGCCTCACCGTCGTAGTCGGGGAAGATAGACGCCAGCGCCACGTCAACGCGGGGCGCGGTGTCGGTGCTCCCGTTGGTGACTGCGAGCTGAGACCCGGCGGCGGGAGAGAGCACGAGCTTACCCGACACGATCGCGGCCCCGTTCGCGGCGGCGAAGGTGATCGGCGCTCCGGTGATCTGATCGGTGAAGGTGAGGCCCCCGGCGGCGATGGCCTGATCAGGCTCAAGCGAGAAGTCAAAGTCCGCCACGGTGGCCCAGGCGTAGAGCGCCATAGAGGCCACAGGGGACAGGCGAGCGGGGCCGGAGAGAGAGGCGGGCATCAAGCCACCTCAAACCGGATCGCCACGGTCACAGCGCCCGCGCTGGCGTCTACCCCGGGGTCAATCCACACGTCGCCGTTGCTGTCGAGGGGGATCACCGGGGCGGCGTCACCAGCGGCGAAGACCGGCCCGGCCTCGTCTTCATTCGTCCACGAACCCTCCCAAACCTTGCCCGTGCTGGTGAGCGCGGCGTCAAGGTACGCGGCGGGGTCCACCCTGGTCACGCTACCACCCGACGCGGCCACCCGAAGGTGAAGCAGTCGGATCGCCCCGTGGGGATGGTTGGACAGGGAGAGCTTGAAGCTGTCGCCAGAGGCCACGGCCCCGGGGGAAGTCTTGGAGTAAGAGAACCTGCCAGCGCGGGCGGACTGGTAGAGCAGAACGTGAACGGCCACGGGGAGAGCTCCAAGCGTAGAGGGAGAGCGGGCGGGCCTGGGTAGGCCCTCACCCGTGGGGATCAGAGAGCGTCGTCGTCTTCATCAAAGCCGGGCCCGTCGTCGTCGTCACCGGGGCGCTCGGCCTCAAGCCACAGCTTGCGGGCGTCGGGGAACTGCTCATCAAAGGCGGCCTGCATGTCGCGGCCCCGCTCAAGCAGCTCATCAAGGCGCTCGGTGAGGGCGTCTTTGTTGCTGCCACGGCGAAGCAGGCGGCCCTTGAGCGCGGCCTCTTCGCGGGCGTGGCGCTCCATTGCGGCCTCAAAGCTGCCGTAGTCCATCGGGGGGATGAGCCCGGCCTTGACGACGTGGGCGAAAAGGCCGTCTAACCACTTGTGGTCAAAAGACCGGCCCACGCGCCCGTGGGCGTCACGGTGGTACACCTCGCAGGGGAGGGCGAAGTGAGGCACCACGCGCCCGGTCGTAGTGCGGACGTGAAACACGCGCTGAAAGTCCTTGAAGTCTCCCAGGCGGCGGTCACCGCTGAGAAAGAACCTCACCAGCGCGGTCTTGGCGGCCTTGTCGGTGAGAGAGCCCGCGTTCACTTGCGTGAGGCCCCGGGCGTCTTTGCCGGTCTCGGTGACGCCGTTACACCCCGGGATGAGGTTCACGAGGTTCATGCGAGGGCGCCACAGCTTGCGCACCCCGTCAAAACGCCAGCGCCCAGAGAAGAGAAGCCCGAAGGCGTGAGGGCGGCGCCCCTTCACGATGTTGTAGGGCAGAGCCGCGTTGGCGGCGGCGGCGCTGCGCTGGGGGGTGATCGGGGTGATCTGAGACACGGTGCTCTCCGAGAGGCCGGGGGTAGGATGAAGGTCGGCGGCGCTCTTACGTTGCTGCCCGTCCCCTCAGAAGAGACGGCGGGCAGGGGCCTAAGAGCGGCTCAGGCTCAGGAGTTGATCGTCTCGATACGCACGACGGCGAGATCCTGAATCAGCGCCACGGCGGGGTAGTAGTTGCCGATCAAGGCGGTGAGGCCGTTCTCAGCGTCGCGGTCAAGCTCCACAGCGAGGGCGCCCAAGTCGAGGATCGCGGCGTTCGCGGCGAGGGCGTCAGCCATGTACGCGGCGACGGGGGCCTCGGTGTAAGCGAAGGCCCCACCCCCGAACATGAAGTTTTGCGCGGTGGCCCCGGCGTCGGTCGTGTCCACCTTGTCGGTCACCCACACGTTGACCCCGGCGATCATGCCCTTGTAGGTGCCGCCCGTGGCGCTCACCACCTCGGCGGTGGCCTCTTGCCAGGAGAGGATGCCCACCTCCCCACGCGCGCTCTCTTGGAGCTCTCCGAAGGCGCGGGCGGTCATCACGACATGGTAGGGGCCCGGCGTGCTGGTGCTGTCGAGCTGGGTCTTGGCGTCCATGATGAAGTCCACGCTCATCGGCTGGGCGCTGTCGCCCACCTCTTCGGTGGCGGCGGCGGCGGCGGCGCACACCATGTCCGTGATCGTCTTGCCGGTGGCCCGGAGCATGATCCCCACGAAGAGAGCGGGGTCGGCGCCGTTGGGGCCGCGCGTCCCGGCCATGAGATCGGTGAGCTGGAACTTGAGCAGCTTGCGCGCGGGGGTGAGGGCGAAGTAGCCCCAATCGGGATCCGAGTTGGACGCGCCGCCGCTGATCTCCGAGCTGGCGGAGGCGAAGGTGAAGTCGTCGTCGTGAAGGCCGGTGCGCGTGGAGCTGGCGCCGGAGTTGGTGAGGTGCTCACGACGCTCTAAGGCTTGGCGAAGGTCGTCGGGGCGGGCGTTGCGGGCGCGGTAGTCACCGACGACGTAAGCGGCGAGCGCGCCGTCGGACACCATAGAAGCGACACTGATCTCGTTGGCCATGTTGCGGTCTCTCTTGCCCCGTGGGGCGTTCTGTCGTGATGGCGCCTGAGTCGCTCAGCGGGTGCGCCGGGGAGGGTGAAGGGCTGTCAGCTCTTGCCGAACTGCGACGGGTTGAAGGTGCGCGACGGGGGCGCCCCAGGGAGCCCGAGCTGAGCACGGATCGCGGCCCCGTGGACCTTCGCCTGCTCAGGATCGGAGAGGATGGCCTTGATCTGCTCCGGGGTGTAGACGGCGGCGGTCCCGGTCTGCGTCTGCGCCCCGGGGTTGATGGCAGACCGGACGGGCGCGGGCTGGGTGCCAGGCGCGGCCCCGGGCGCCGGAGCGGCGGGGGTGAGGAAGGGCTTGAGCACGGCGGGCGGCGCGGCCTTCACCTTGGCGAACCACCCTGAGAAGCTCTGCTCCCCGCTGGCCTTGAACTTCTCAAGGAAGAGGCCCTCTACGTCAGGGTCATCAAGACCGGCGACCCCGGAGCGCAGCATCACACCCTGGGCCTCAAGGCGGACGATCTGCGCTTGGAGCGCGGCGATCGTCGGCTCACCCTGGGGAGGGGCCGGGGCGTGAGGAGCGGGCGCGGGCGGTGGCGCCTGGGGAGCGGGGGCCGGAGCGACGGGCGGCGCCTGGGGAGCGGGCGCGGCGGGAGGGGCCGGGGCTTGAGGAGCGGGCGGCGCCGGAGCGACGGGCGGCGCTGGGGTCGGCGCCGGAGCGGGGGGAGCTGGGGCCGGTGTCGGCTGGGGGTCCATGCTGTCTCCGATGTTGAACGGGTGTAGGGAGAGGTCAGGTTACCGGCGCTGCGCCCCAGCGTCAAGCCAGGGCGCCGCGTTGAGCTTTGCGCGGTGTCTTAGGCGTCGGCGCTGTCTTCGCGGCCTTGAGCGGGCGCAGGGGCCGCAGGGGTGACGGGCTGCCCGTCGTCGCCCAGGGGCGCCAGCTCCAGATAGACGATCTGCCAGTCGTCGGGGCTCTCAGGGTAGACATACTGCGTCTTGCTGGCGTTGTAGAGCTTGGCGGCGATGGCGAGCAAGTCGAGGTCTCCGAACCGCTGGGCCTGCTCCCTACCCAGGCGGACACGGCGCAGGCCCTCTTTGCTGATCACCCGGGCGGCGCCGGAGCTTGCGGCGCTCAGGTTCATGTCCGCCGGGGTGAGGCCCGCGAACCCGGAGAGGCTGGCCTCTTGCATGTCGAGGGCGGTAACGGCCTTCACCGCGTCGTAGCTGGCTTGCCACTGGTCAAGGCGGGCGTTCAGGCCCCCCACGCTCTTGATCGTGAGGATGGACAGGGGCGAGATCGTCACCCGGGGCTGATCCGGCGTGGCCTTCACACCTTGCAGCTCACCGTCCACGATGGCCCGTTGCGGGTAGGCAAGATCCCGCTGACCTTGCTTCGCGGACGTGGTGAGCATCGAGATCCCCAGCGTGGCCTCTACCAGCTCCTCACCGTCTTGAGGGTTGAACAGGGAGCCCCCGGGGCGCAAGTGGTAGAGCGCGAAGGG
>JACCDR010461869.1_pt1 | contig 27452 bp, 39 predicted proteins | sample 7446431 | NCBI WGS metagenome assembly JACCDR01 (sample SAMN15323443, study PRJNA562643) | freshwater metagenome | isolation source: river surface water | place: USA:Blue River Watershed | collected 2017-08-17 | reverse complement strand
GGGATGGTGAGGACGTGAAAGAAGCATTTTACACGGTTTGTGTGTATGGGGTTTATTGTATTGGTGGGATGATCATATTTGTTGCGTGCTTTTTAATTTTTGGCCTGACTTTGGATTATCTTGTCGAACGGGACTTCAACAAATTGAAGCGTAAATTTGGAATAAAATGAGGTACGGTGATGAGTGAAGTTAAAGAAGTAAAACCAACACATATAGGAACTTTCGAATCTCCATTTGATATACGCATTCAAGACCATGCACCACGGTCCCACACTATAGTCGAAGCGTACCACCCCACGCGTCGGGAGATGTTCGTTATGGCGGCGATGGGTGCTGTGAATTTTAATCAGGAAGGATTTGCAGTAGATACTTCCCATATACAACATGTAACCAGAGCTATTATAGCTATACAGTTCGCCGACGCGGTGATGCAGCGGTTGGATGAGGAGGGGAAGTGAGTATACAAAAATGGCTTCCGTATTGTGAAATCACCTACGATGACCTTGAACACATTCCAGGTACTAGAAAATTCAAGCCTATAGGTGGAGATGGATCATACACCTTGGACTTGGATGACGTGGCGTGGATTTATAATCCAGAATTAGAGCGTCCACCGAACTTTCATTCTCATGATGAACTGATGAAGTATCTGGATACTTTCCCCGGCGAGGAGAACAAGTGAGAAATTTCAAGATAGGCGATCGCGTCGCGCTTAAGGGAACGGTGTTAGACGACTCGATAGATGGTACTTTTCCTGTAATGGTAGAATTCGATCAAGCAATAGATGGTGAAGGGTATACGCTTGCATCTATTAGACTTGATACTGAAAAGGGTTGGATAAGACTAAGGCCAAAAAAGAAGCCCGTCTTTAAAAGTGATATTACAAAAGGTTATCCAACATTAGCTTTTAAAGAAATTGATAAGTACATCAAGAATGGTTCTGAATCGTCTTATGGGTTACACTTCTCGTTAGATATTTTGCGTAAAGCGGTGGAAGAGTGGGAGAGTTTGAGGTGAGCGAACAACTTAAAGACGCTCTACTTATCACGCTAGGATTCCTAGGATACTTCATAGGTCCGATGGCATTCTTTCTTCCATTTCTGCTCATTGGAGAGGCAATGGAATGGGCGAAAGACACGATCGACAGGATCAAGTACGCCTTGGGAGACCCGATCAAACAGGACGAAGAGTGGCGCATTAAATACCTTGGGAGCGGATGGAAGAAGTGACCTGACGTGCCCGCGCGCGATTCGAACGCGCAACCTTTCCAGCGGCCGTCACCGCGAGAACGCTCTACCATTGAGCTAGCGGGCGTCAAGGTTGTGGGACTTCTTTCGATAACTCAAAATGTGGCCAATCGATTCTAGGTTTGCCGTTTCGATCCTTGTATATAAGCGGGTAGGGAATTCGAAGAGGCCATTTATTCGCAATCAACCATTCAGCAACTAGCTTAAACTTCGCCGCCTCCCACCGTGGCACACCATCCGCGCCAATAGAGAAGAGATCAAAGGCGCGAGCACACGGCTTACCCTTCTTATCCATCTTGTTATGATTCGACTTAGGCCATAATGCATCACTCGCACCCTTCGCCACTAACTGATCCTGTGTCACCTGATCTCGAAACACCCATGAGACGTGCATATGCGGGAATGTGAGTTTAAGTAGTGGCCATACACGCTGAATCTCAGGGTGCCCTTGTAGGATCCATTCACTACACAACGGACATGGACCATGCTTAACATGCTTAAGTTTGCTCATCGTCTACAGTTCCGTATATACCACGCCTGTAGAAGGTCATAATCATCTGGATTCGTTGCGATGTAGTTGATCGGTCCGCCTTCGCATTCCTTAAAACCTTCTGGAAGTGGATCAATGTTGCCGGGATAGCGTCTCACGCATTCCTGCTCATCTTTCGGTAGCCGTTCATCACGGCATAGAAGGCCCGCGTCTCCTAGGATACAGAGTTCCGTTCGAGGCGGAGTTATTTTGCACGAGCCTAAAACAAGGGCAAAAACGCTAATCAGGAAAATCCTGAGCGGCCTTCTGTAATGCTCTAAGCACAACGAAACGATCTGCATCGGTCTTAGCCCTCTTTAATGAACGGATAACGTCGCTATGGTTATTAAGCCATGTGTTCTGTGCCGCAAGCTTCTGTGCTTTAGCAAGTTCCTTAATGCCGTCTACAAGTTCCCGCACGATAGCGACCATATCAGGAATCGCTTTAAGCGCTGCAAGTATAGACGCAAACATTTCTTAATCATAATAGTATAATATCATAGACTGCAATAAGTGTTTTTCTTTTCGTCGTCTTTAACGGAATGGAGTAGAATTGCTGTATGAAAAAGAAACCAAAGAGGTGGACAAGACCTCCGCATTATAGCAGATGGGAAGGCATGATTTCTAGATGTTATGCAAAGCAAAACCCAAGATATAAAAACTATGGCGGACGTGGAATTAAGGTGTGTCCCGAATGGCTCTCCTCGAAGGAATTTTTAGCGTGGTGCAACGAGGCCTATATCAAAGGTAGAACGCTGGATCGAATTGATAACAATGGAGATTACACCCCTGACAATTGCCGATGGGCTACAACACAACAACAACAACTCAATAGGAACATAACTAAAGAGGTTACAACCAGAACCGAAAAGAAATGTCCAGGATGTGGCCTTCTAGTTAAAGTAGTGGATTATCCAAAAAATAAGGCAAGATATGACGGTTTACACGTATATTGTTTTCCGTGTACCAGGAACAATCGAGCCAAAAAATCACTTCTTGGATTTAAAAGGCGCAAAAGGCTCAAAAATCTTGATGAGCCACTTAGCCCATGATTTTTCCAAATACTCATTATCCTTAGAAGTGGGTGTTATCGCTACGACAATCTGTGCGAGCACAACCAAACCGCCAAGGCTCGCAAGTACAATCCCGATCCAAGGCGCTTTGTCATTTAGTTCATTTAAAAGTTTGGCAAGATCTTCCATAATATCTATTCTCCTAGTTTAAATTGTGTCCTGGTTAAGCTAGCGGATCAAGTATCCAGTCACTCGGCAATGAGTCAACCGCACCCGCTTGCTCCTCACTTGTTAGCGTCAAAAGTATATCATCGTGTACAGGCATAGCCTTTGATCCGTTCGATGGATGAGGAAACCCGATATGCCACCACGAGGTAAGCCCGAATCGCTCTACATGCATCTGATTAATCTCGGCTATACGTTCATCACTTAGATTTAAAACCCATTTCTGCATAGATACTCCTTAAGCTGCCGAATCGTAGCTGTACTTAGTCGACCACCATCCTTGCAGAGTTGACCTCTGAGCGAATGTGAGCGCAGAATTAAAGATGATTGCCTCATATACGCACCCATCGTTCCATTGTGCAGATCCATCGAAGTAAGCCCCAAGCGCACTAGTTCCGCCAATTGCACGTGCAGCGTAGCTCACACTCCCAAGACTTGTAAGATTTCGATATATGGTTCCAGCCGTGCCGCCTGTTCCAGAGAACTGATACCCTAGTGACTGAGTCCCTGTTACTGAGTTTGCCCCTTGTCTCCATGCCGTGTCATAGTAGCCCGTGAAAGAACTCGTTCCAGATACGCTAGCTACCACAAGTAGACCTGTCTGAGTTGTAAAAAGGTTCTGAACCGCCGTCGTAGTAGGTCTATCAATCATGAACCATATCGACATATCAGATGCAGCACGCGTCATTGTAGACTGCATATACAACTGAGCCGCCGCTATGAAGTCTAAAGCCGGTTTTCCAGTCGCAGCTTTAGACGGATTGTAGATCGGCGCACTACCTGAGGTCGGTTGACTCCAAGTTTTCGTTGCATCCCCTAGGTAATCGCGCCATTCAGTGACCTTATTCGATCCATCCACGGTAAGTGTTGACGCCTTGTCAGCTCTCCACCATGCATAGGTTGAGGCGATCGTAGAGAGATCGAAGTCAGGGGCACCGCCTGAGTATAATAACCGTTGTCTTCTGGAACTCATCAAAGCGCCTCGCCTGCAAGCGTTACTTTAATCTTCTGTCCCGAAGCTGTAGCAATAGCAGAACGCGCTTCGAGTTTCACCCAAAGGTTGCCTGTTGCCGTCGATCCGGTAATGCGATCGCTTAGGTTAAAGCCCTTCGATCCATCGCCGCCTGTGTTACCGTAGAATGCTACGTCAGCAGAGCCGATAAAACCTGTCTCAGAAGCATACGTTGTAGTGTTTGCGGCGTTATCGTTTCCAGGCGTCACTTCCGTATTGTAGACGTGAATGCGAATCGTTTGAGCCGATGTGTAGACCTCATCGGTTAGAATGCCGAAGTTCGTTACAAGGAAGTTTCCACCGGCTTCGCATACGGAACTTAGCACGATGATAGCAGGAGCAGATGTGCTCGAGGAGATCGAATCACCACTTGCGTAAGCTGTCGTATCAGCGGGACGCGTAACCTCTGCTGTAACACGAAAAGTCTTACCGCCTGACCATGTTTTAATGCCGTTAACGGTTGAATCGTATATGTTCCTGATGATCTCGCCGTATTGTAGACTTGAAATTGCCATATTTTAAATTCCTTTCGTGTGATTAAATATCTGACTTAATTAGCTTAATAGAAAAATAAGTAAGGTTAGCGCTCGATACTGTTGAATAATTTAAGGACCCACCAGAATCCTGAAGAGCATCAACTTTTAAGGTAATGGCTTTTGCTAATGACACAACATTATGTGAAATGGTTGTCATCTCTACAGAAGAATGACCTGCAACATAAGATGAAGCAGCATAGACTGTACCAGAGTCATCAATAATCCTATTTCTTCTATTTCCAGTTGCGTTATTAGTGAAAGTTACAACTGCAAGTATTTCGTAGATACCAGGAATCTGTATCGATACCTTACCTGTTGATACAACTCCTGCCATAATTGCATGACTGTCTCTTACAATTCCATCCCAAGTGACAACCAGGTTTGATCCAGATGTAGCATGGTTTCCAGAATTCTTCCGCGTTCTCACTTCAACCACATCAGGAAGTAATTCGTTATGAGCACCAGTGTGGACCTTTGTAACTGCGTTCCATCCAGTTCCAGCGCCCGCATGAGTTGCCTCAACCCACCCTAAAAGCCTAACTGCTTTACTTGAATAAACAGCGTCACTAACTATCCTAGGGCCTGCTGGATAAAGTGTATGAGTTCCTGTTCCAGTACTTCCAAAGCCAGTAACTATTCCTGGTTCGGCACCTAAGTAGAATGTATTTGCTGATAAAACCGTAACCCAGTATGGAGTATCTACCGATATTCCTGATGGTAAAGTTCCGCTTGATTCTACGGTTATAATATCACCTGTCTCAAGACCATGACCTGTTGAGGTAACTACGTTCGTTCCAGTATCAACCGTAAAAGTACCAGATGGACCTACAGTAGATTGAACTAGCGAATCTTTATAAGCAAATAGAGATGCTCCGAGTTTCACGGTGCCGCTATTATTAATCGCGTATACCCATAGGCGTCTTGTTACCGATCCCTGTAATGCGTAATTGATCTCTTCGCTAATCGTAAGACTTAGCGCCGCGGTAACCGTAGGAACTGTGTAAGTCCCTGTGGTCGCTGTCGAAGACCTAAAGGCAATACCAATTACATCGTTAATGGTTGCGTCCGTACCTGCAAATGTCTTAAGAGCTATGGTGAGATCACCGCTCGATACACTTGCGGAGATAGTTCCATTAGTAAAGCCATTTGCCATGTAGTCGGCCTGACCTAAAAAACCATCTACATAACCCTTCGTAACAATATCAGTCGATACCGTCGGAGTTGTAGCGGTGGGGAGTGTTGAGGTTTCAGGTCCGGTTATGAAGTCATAATCACGTGTTGCCATTTATCACCAATCTCCTGAATTATCCTCAATGCCCTTCTGGTCATTGAGAGTCATTTTAACATTCTTTAAGCTCTTATCTAAAGCCACTATAACAAGGTCGCGAGAGGTTTGGGTATCCTGCACCCATGAAAATCCGGGAAGAGACGGCCTGCTAACCTCTGCCACCTCTCCGACCTCTGCACCGAAAGCATTGTTCTTAGTCGCTAGGAAGAGTGTTCCAACGCGATCACTTAGCATGAACGCAAGCCTTCGAGAGAGATCTACAGCGTCGTCTTGCTTGAAATAGAGAGAGTTGACGGTTTTCTGACGGCTCACCCTGTGTAGATAGGTCGCCACATCGTTCTGGTAGGTCACCTGAGTGAATTTTTCGCCGCTAGCGGACGCCTCATCACTTAGTTCATATCTGTTATACGTAACAATGATATCACTGACGATCTCGTTATAATCGAATGTGTACCTAAAAGATCCCTGTAGGATCTGATCCTCTAGGACCTCCTCAGTTGCCGTTGTGAGTGGACCTACCTCGCTTACGCTCCATTTGAGGTCGTTATCAGGGAAGATTCGAAGCAAACAGGTCTGACTGATATCGATGATGAGATCCTTGTAGGTCGGGAAGTTGCTAGATGAGCTCTTAGGGATCGAGAAGCCTAGAGCATCTGACCTGCTAGTCACGAGAGCTGAGATGGAAGGTAGGTCAATCTCACTCTCTGACAAGATTCGTTTGAGGATATCAAATAGGATAACACCCGGATCGGTTAGGCAATTGGTTTGCGTATCGTCGCTCCCTAGAGGCGATCCGCTTAAGGTTACGTCGTTCTCCTTACCGTACACCCTACATATCACGCGATCATTGGCCGATAGGGTAGCAGGCATGGATAGATTCGATTCAAGGCTTGAACTGAACGTAAAGCCTACTGTCGTGCCTGAAAAGTTAGTGACGGTATAATCCCGATCGTACTGAGCCCTGTAAGCCTGCCCATTTTGAACGATGATCACATTGCCGATACATTCTCGAGTTACCGGATCACTTGCGTTCATCGCGCTATGGATTGCCTCGTGATCGAAGTAATGTGAGGTTCGATTGATCGCCGTAATCGTCACGTAGTGCTCATGTCCCGGGCCTATGTGATGCATCTTAACTGAATCACCTACGTTTAGGCCGTTAGTCGTCACCACATAGGTCCTAGTTGTGGTCGAGCTTGCGCCTGTAACTGTAGTAGATACCGATCCCATAGACGCTTTAGTCCCATGACAGGCTACCCATTCACGGTTATCTGACGTCGTGGGATTCGTTTTAACGGAATCGATATTAGTCGGAACTAAACCATCTACCATACCGTAGACGTACTTAATCGGCTTCCCGATCTGATTGACGTCAAGGCTTGCAAACGTAGTCGTACTAAAGAAGCTACTACCTGTCGGGTTTCGCCATTCTTCTAAGAACACATCAGTAGAATCAAGGACCTGTATATCTACATCAATCCCTGTCATTGCAATCGAACCGCAATACCCTGTGAATACCTTCTTTATATTAGACGTCGAGAGCTCATCCTGACCAGAATCGTCTAGCCAATGGTAGAGATCGATCGGTGCCTTATGGAAGGACACGTCATAAAGAAGCGTCTCAAAGTAGTGTGTCGCGTTCGATAGCTTTAGCACACTAGCTTTAGTCGGCAAAAACCCCCCCACCGTATCAGCGCCACCTTGATTAATCTCAGGCGATTGCATGATAAGCGGCTCATAATACACCGTTGCCGTTGTGTTATCAGTCGGCACCCTGTGCCAATGAGCGTCGTAAGTCCCGAAGTACACCTCAAACTGTAGCACGATCGTAAAGTTAGATGGTGCTGCTGAGGTTGATGTCCTAATATATACAAGCTGAGATTCAGGCTCATAGTACCATTCGCCAGCACTTAGAACACTTGACGCCGCCTCTGTTAGACTCGTTCCGTTCTCTGTAACTGATATGACAGTAGGGTACGTTGAGCTTGCAACGTAGACGCTACCGCTCTCAACTGTCCATGTATCGTGAATGATGTAAGGCTTAATCACCGCAAGCATCTGCGCATTGGTTGATTCTAGTGCGAGTAGGCTTGCGTAACTCATCTAGAGCCGCGCTCCAATGAAATACATGGCATAAGGACTGACGGCTAGGTTATTAAAAGTAACACTAATGCCTGTCTGATAGACCGGATCAGGAAACGCCTTCATCCATGCAAGATGAGTTGAATCATTACCTGTATACCCTGTTCCATTAATAACGATGTGATAACTGTCTGAGCTCTTAAGTGGGATACCTGTAGGCGCATTGAACTCAAAGTAGATCTCTTTAACCGCATTGGCCGAGGTGTGGATGCTAGCCTTGAGTTGAGTGTTATCACTTGTATGAAGTAGCGTTCCTACACTGCCACCGTTATCCGAATAAAGCTTCATGTTAAGCGCTGTGAAAGTAGGATTGTTATACACAATCACCCACGTTCTAACTGCTAGAAGAAGTATATCATCGTTCGGTATAAACTTCTGACTAAGGGTAGTCGTCGTCATATCAGACGTTGTCCATCTAGTGCCCCAAACACGCCAAGCCATTAGAGCTCCTCCCTTAAGGTCATAATCATTGTGAAATTATCAGGAGACTCAAGACGGTAGCTAGGCGGTGACTCCCACTTACAGAACCTTACCATGCGATTTGCGTCGCTCGAATATACAGCGTCCTTATCAAGGCTAACAAAGAATGGGCGCGCTATCTGATATTCATCAAATATCTGTCGATACCTTTCAATATCGGCAATCTGTAGGCCCACTACTGTTACGCTGAAATACTGAGACTTCTGACGTACGTCACTAAACGATTGCCCGCCCTCGCTAAACACCGTCTCAGAGCGATCAATAAACACGCTCTCCATGGGATACTGAACCTTACCGCGAGTAGGTTCGAAGTAATCTCCTAGGTAGACCACGCCTAACTCTATGTATCCAAGTGGGTTCTGATCAACGATGAGAAGCCTCCAATACCGAAGGCCCTCTGTGTGTAGCCCTGTTGAGCTAAACTTCGTTATCACCTCGTCGTCATAGGTAAGTGTTGCCTCGTATGAAGGCGATCCCCATGAGTCTGTTTCATTGCCCTGGAGTTTGATCGTTGCTGTAGGGGATATCTTAAGAGACGCATTCCTAGGTCCGGTCATGACAAAGGCTTGTGGATTGGTTGAGATCCCCATGTCCCATAGTAGCCATTCGCCTGTAGTTATCTTGAGTGAGTCGGCCGTGTAGGTAGAAGCCCCGGTATCATCAACGCTTGTAGAAAATCCTAGAATGCCCGCCATAGAAGCGCTATCGGAGTCAGTCCACATAAGTTGAAACACCGTAGCACCGCCGCCTAAGTCAGAACTAATCACGAACTTGTAGTTAGAATTCTGTGTCACCGTGTAGGTCGCTGCACCCGCCGCGTCTAGAGCTGCTTTAACCGCCGCGATAAAAGTAGAGGTCGACGTATAATCACCTGCTGTAACCGTTGCCGTTAGATCCACGCCTACCGTCTCTCTAAAGATTATCGTATTCGATCCGCTCTCAACCTGGAAGAACCCATTAGATCGCCACACCTTGGATCGTCTTTGAGCGTTATACAGGTTCGATGCAGGGAATGACGTTTGCTGAGACGAGTAGGTCTTATTCGATACCACATCATCATCAAGAAAGTTGTCTATGAGTAGTCTCATGCGGTTCTAAACCCCTGACGATTAAGATTAACTAACACATTTGCAAGCTGCTCTTGTCCTACCTGTAATACGATATTAACCATGCCACCATTACCAGACTCGTTAGAGGATAGGAACTGGTCTAGGCGATCGGTTAGACCTCGATCAATGACGGTTTCGCCGCTTGTAAGGAATGTTGGGAACGTATCGTTTGCGAATCCTTGAGGAACCTGTCCACCGTTAACCGTTCCGCCTTTAGCTAGTCCTAGAAAACCAAGTCCTAGAATACCTTCGCCGTCGCCGCCTGGAATAAGGTTATTAATAATACGTTCAACGAGATCTATAATTAAACTCACTGTGGAATCAATAAGAGTCCATAGTATCTCTGGTAGTGCCGCTATCATCTCTCCAACAAACCTAGGTATAGCATCTATCATGGCTATAATTAACTTAGGACCGGCTTCGATCATGCCTTTAGTGAATCCGATCATAAGTTCATCGAGACTATCTAGAATAAGTACAAATGCTGTTTCAATTCCCTTAAACAGATCCTCCATGGTCTTGGTGACATTTTCAGGACCTGTTGCAAGTAGACCTACTATTGCAGATGCTGCATCTCCAAACCCTGGAAGAAATACGTTAGTAAGTATAGACGCGCCAGCTTGTAAAGCTCCGACTGCCCCCTGTGCTCCCTGGACCATCTGTGTCATTAGGTTTGAGAGTCCGCCGCCTTCGGGCCCTAAAGAATCAGCAAGCCTTTCCTGCCATGGTTTTTGAGGGGTACCACCACCAGGAGCATTACTAGGCGCTGTATTTATCCCGCCGCCCTGTTCTGCTACTTCTTTATTCTTCTTAACTACTTCTTCCAGAGACTTAGCTACATCGTCGACAGCGGCCGCCTGTTCCTCGTAGGCTTTCGTAGCATCATCAATAGACTTTACTAAATCTGTATAAGCAACAACGTCTTTAAATGTTCCAAGTAACTCGCCTAGCTTTAGGAATAACCATCCTACCGTTTTAAATGCATACTGAACCGCCTCACTAAACTTAGCCCATAGCCTGATAAGTTCAGCAAGCCCTCGAATCATCGCCGGGAATAGCTTCGACGTCATTTGAGCCGCTGTCGTGACAAACCCTTCAATAGCCTTTGAGTTCTGTAACAGTATAACCTTAAGCGCTCCCATGAACGCACTAAAGTCCTTAATTACAGCTATAACAAAGGGATTCTTAACTACAAACTCACCTAAAGTCTCAAGTAGGCCGTTGTTAGCGTTCTTCGCTTGAGTGATCGCACCGCTAAACGTATTGATCTGAGCTGCCGCAGCACCACCGTATCTACTTAATACGATCTCAATCGCCGCACCGTTCTTAAGCTGAGCCTCAGTAAGGCCCTGTAATACAGGAATTTGTTTAGCAAGCTTACCAGTAGTGCCTGAGTAGGTAGCCCCTAAGGCTTCTACAGCAGAGTTTAAATCCATGCCTGTTACAGCGCTAAGTTCTGTAGCTGCCTGTACAAGCTTCTTACTCTGTTCCGTTGTCTTACCGTAATTCTGTGCAAGCGCTAGAACACTTACTACCTGATCGTCACTAAACTTAGTTGTAGCCTGTAGCTTCTCGGCAAATGCCTGCATGTCCGCTGACGCTTGCTTCGAATACTGACCATTTAAAGCGAGAGCTTGATTAAGCTGATTCACGGCGTCTTGTGATTCAGAAGCCTCAGCGATTGCCTCGCTCATTACTTCAACCACTACCGCCATGGCCTTACCGACGGTTTCAAGTGTGCCCTTAAGGATATCCCACGCGGCAACGCCCTTGAACACCGACTTAGACATGTTATTGACTTCGTTTGAAACCTTAGAGAGCTCGCCTAGAGCTTTCTCAGTTCTCGCCTGAACGTCTAATAAAATTGTAGTGTCATTACTCGCCATCGTGGCCCCTTTATCACTCTTACCGACGCCTTGACCTCATCTTACTCTTACTTGCGTCTTCCCTAAGTTTCGCTAACTCGCTTGCAATTATCGTAAAACACTCTGCTTTAAATACGTCGATCCTATTACCGTCTAACTTGTAGCCGAGTTTCCTCAAGTTTAACTTCGAAAGATACTCGCTTACAATCGGTGTCCCTGGATTCGATCCTTTCAAGCCCCTATAAGCCCAGTTACACGCCTGCTTTAGGTGGCTAATTAGTTTTTTCCAGGTCTAAACCCATTGATCATGAGCGCGCCTAGTTCAAATAAAACCGGATCACAATCGGCGTCCGTCTCAAGGTCTTCCACCGACTGATATTTGACGCCTGTAGATACTTTCGTAAGATCCACGGTGACGATATGCTTCTTCGCCGCCGCAACTAACTTAAGTAGGCTACCGATGTTTTTAGCAATCTTCTTTGTATCGATATTCCCTTCCTCGTTCATCTCGAGGTTAGAGTCTTCGATATAAGACCATCTCTGTTCAAAGGTAGGGATGCTCAACGTCACGCTTCCTTGAAATTGAGCACCCTCACCGACACAAGCTTTAGGTATATAGTTCCATTGTTTAGACATAGCCTAAGTATACTTCGCCATTCCCGCTATCGTCGACATAAGACTGGAGCGTCATGTTTAGGACACACAAGCCGTTGTCACTTACGATCTCAAACGAGGTCACTACAGCAGTAGGGAGGTAGAGCGATACACACTTACCAGCAACCCAATTGCCGCCTTGTTTAACACCGAAATTGTAGAGGAACGACACGTCAGCATTCTCGCGATACCGCTGAAAGGCTTTCACGTCATACTGATCTACGGTAGCGCTCACCTCAACGGTGCAGGTCCGACCGCTCACGATCTGAGAGGCCCGACCGGATTCAGCGCACACGTCGTTGATAGGTGTCAGTCCGTTTGAGATCGTGAACGACACACTAGGAGACTCAAGACAAGTTGTGTCACTGAACGCACCGAAGAGCACCTCACCTGCTTTCGCTACCACTGGATCAGCGGCGTCAAAGGCAGGGGTGTAAGGCGCTACAAGTGTTGAGTAAGCGTTATCCGAAGTGTAGGTAGAAGCCCCGGTATCGTTAGCAGCTACAGAGAATCCAAGCGTGGTGCCGATCGAGTTCGCGGTATTTGTTCCGGTGTTCCATAAGAGCGAGAATGTCCCGCCGGTTGAGGCAAGCGTGAATTTCCCGGTCGTGTCACTATAGGTCACGGTGACGGTATCAGCGGTTAGAACGTTCATGGCGTCTTCGATAGCCTGAGCGAGCTTATGCGGATCCTTGTACATTCCAGTTGCTACTTGAGCCTGCTCCTCACCGCCGCCGTCGTTAAAGTCGAGGTACTTATTCGAAGAAGTGATCTCGATTGGATTGTAGTAAAAGCCTGTTCCAATAAGAGAGTAGTTCGCGTTGATGAGCTCACCTGCTGCGGATTCGAAAGAGAACTCATCTACCTTCGCGCCCGCTACCATCTGAACCGCGCCACCATCGGCTAGGTACTGCCAAATAGAGAGAGACTTGTGTCCGGTGTTAGCAGGCTTATAGACCACGGCCTTACCGCAACCCATACCGCTAGCCGTTGCATAGGGCATGTTAAAGCCTAGAGTTAGGGTGTTAGAGCTCACGGAGTACACAGGTCGAATCTGATAGTTTCGTCCAGCAGTTCCATCCTTGATTAGAACCGGATAACCGCGAGCGAAGTCACTCCCACCCGATGCAAGCTCGATAATTGCACGAGCTGCCGTCGTTCCCGCCGTCGATCCGCTCGTTGTCAAACGTTCGGTTGAGTTAGTTACTACCGTTGCACCGAAGGCGCTCTCAAGTAGAGGTCCATACTCAGGTGCAGTTCCTTCCACACCAGAATGGCGCATGTATTCAGAGAAGGACACCGTAGGCTCCTCAAGCCCTTGGATTGGCTTACTCATACCGATCGAAGCTTTAAGGTCTGCCGTCTCAAGAGACTGGAACGATGGCGCTAGGCTCATGCCGTCTTGGACAGGGATGAACTCACTTGCTCCGCTTGGACTCTTCGGTGTGCCCTCAGTTGTCTCACTTACGATTGCGAACTTTGTCTGTCTAAATTGTAACGCCATAACTCACTCTCCTTTAAATGGTCTGTATATATTCAATCTCAATTAAGCTATCGAGCTTCATGAAATTATGTTTTCCGTCAAAAACGAATTCTATACCGTTGTCTGATATATAGGATGCTTGCGTTACAGATGAACTAGCAAGCGTTGGATCGCTCTCTATATCATCAAGGATAGTTTTCTGATCCTCAAATAACGTCTTCTCAGCGCTAGCACGAGAGGATGTATTAAATTTCGTAGCCGTAACCTCGCGTGTGATAATCACATGGAACTCACGCCTGATGCTCATCTTCTGACATCCGATGTAACGATTCGTGTTAGTCGCAGGCCCCATAGCAATACCGACGCCTTGCACTAGGACTTGCTCAGTACACTCCTCAAGCGCGTAAGGATTCTCAAGCGTTAGGTGAGAACTCAAAACCGCTGTAATCCTAGCTTGCAATGCGTCGTATACATCGGAAATGAAACTCATGACCTAATAAACCTTCCCTTATCTTTAAACGCCTCACTACGATCAAGCTTCGTATCGCCATTCACGTCAAATTGATTCACTGACGTACGTAAGGCCTTCTCGTAATACTCCCTTGCACGAGTACGATCATCGTCAAAATCATCGCCAAACGCTGCATAGATGATCTCAGCAGTTTTATGCACGCACGCATTTTTGAGAAGCTCAGGTCGTATGATCTGATCGGCGCTGTATAGCCTATCACCCACGCGATCCTTTAGGTCCTGAATGATCTCTTCTGAGGCGGCGATCATCTGAGAATCCCAATTACTCATCGCGGTTCCGTTATTAAACTTAGCCCGAGCTGTAGCGGTATTGAGCTGCGTGTAGAACACACCTAGATCAGCATCGCCCGCAAACTTATGGCCTATGAACTTAATCGCTGTAGTTCCTGTCCAGGTTGCCGACCACGTAAGCTTAGCCCAATACAGGTCATAGATCTTAACCGTTGTAAGCCCGCTACCTGTCATGTCGTCAGTGTTATCCTCTGCCCATGAGTACGTGTCCTCTAGTACCCATGTGATAATCCCGCTTTGGTTTAGTGAGATCGCTCGAGTAGATACATCACGCGTTCTGTCAAACACGTCTACAGCTGCTACCCAATCGTTACCATCCCAAAGACTAACTGTTAATGTGGAAGTTACTGAGTTAACGGTAGCTCCCATCTGAATGTAACGATGGTTAAAAGGTAACTGTGAGCCGATGTATAGCGCATCCTCGCTATGATTAAACGCCATGGTATACTCAGAGTCCGTATAGCTACCAAGTAGGTCGCTAATGTCCTTGAGTGTGCCGTTATCGCTCCAGATAATCCTTTGATTCAGCATCTAGGTTTAAGCTCCAGTGATTGCGTTAATTGAAGTGTTAGAGAGTGACGCGACAGAGTAAGCAGGTCCATAGATCTCCGCGTGCCCTTGAATCTCAACATTAACACTAACTGCCGTTCCCATCGTTCCAATTCCCACATTGGTTGCTGTACCTGTAGCTAAGCAGCTAATTGTGATATACTCATTGTTTTTGATGTCGCACTTAAACACAAGCCCGTCACCGATATCGTCAATTGCTGTCTTCATTGCGCTTAGAATAGAGGCTTTTGAGATACCAGCAGTAAGCTTAGTTTGCGTCAAGTCTACACGAATCTCTGTTTTAGCAGCAGGTGCAGGGTCAGCGACTGCGTCTTGATCATTGATATCAAACCACACGTAGTAAGCAGTAGATGGAGAGTTCAATGTGAAATATTGAGCAAAATAAGGCGATGATACTTGTGCAAATTCTGCTGTAACCGCCGATGACATTGACCCTGCTCCTGCATCAGTTACGTTTTTAGGCGTAATATCTACAGTATCGCCAGGTGCTACCATATACAGTCTAACTGAACCAGCTGCGTAAGTTTCAGCTACTAAACCAGCGTCAGCATTTGTTACCGCTGTAATGAATGCATCAGCAATTTGAGTGGTAGTCATGCCGGTAGTAATCTCGGCTTGTACTTTAGCGCTAGCGCCATCGTATAACGTGCCGCCACCTGGAACCGTACCGTTATTGTCTTTGTCGAATGAGACAGCTAATGAAATTCCTTCTCCGTTATTGAAATGCAAGTAATCGCCTTGAGTGATAGACGCGAAAGACGGCATCACTACAATCCAACTACCTAACTGCACAGGGTCAAATGTCGGTATAACTTTAACTAGTTCGCCTTTAGCTTCGACTTGGACATTGAGCGCGTTCACATCTTGACTTGGTAGAATTGGTTTCATCCCTTTACCCCTTTAGTTGTTATACAAGTTATCACTTATCAAAATTGTTATAGTCTAACCGCTTTGATAAGTGTTTAGGGCCATCGCTTGGTAAGTTGCTTTAACCAAACGACAGCCCTAAATCTCACTAATTAGGTGTTCTCAGAAGCGAGGTAGTAATGAACGGCGAATTCAATCTTACCAGCGGTGAGAGCTGCGGTTGCGATCGTAAGCGAGAAATCGCGATCGTTAGCAGAGTCAGCGTTGAAAAGAAGAGCTTCATCGTTCGTGTCATCCCAAAGCAAAGCGGCAGCGTTAGCTTTACCGTCGAAGAGAGCTCCGGCAGTGAAACCAGCTACAGCAGGAGTCGGACCAGAGTAACCATCTGGATCGGTCGTGTTACCCCAAGCAATCGTTGCCGATCCGCCCGAAGTACAAGCCGTTACTACTTTAGCTACAACCAAAGTCACAATCGCTTCGTCAGGAAGCGAGGCATAGCCCGACTTACCAGAAAGAGAGATCGTTCCTACTGCGCCACCGTCTACAGAAAAATCGTAGACATACTTTTGAATTTGCAAACCATCGTTTTTAAAAGGCATGTTATGCTCCTTATCTTAATTTTTGTTATACGTTAGGAAATTTCCACAACGCGCTTGTTATCAACTTGAACGTTACCGAAGAGAGCCGTCACGTTGACGCGAAGGGCACGCTTTCCATCGACGCCCATGTCATAGACTTTAACCTCAGGCATTTTCTGGACGGCCATTTGCATGAACGAAGAGTGGAACATACGAACCACAGCGCCACACTCTGTCGACCACTTGAGTTTGAATCCAAGGATCATTGGAGGTAGTTCGCCCGACATCATCGGAGAACCAGCATCAATGAAGTCCTTGCTCGTGAATCCAGAGATTACTAGCAAGTCGTTCAACTGAGCTTCGCCTACTGCCATAACGCGGTTAAGGTCACTTGGAACCTTAGCTGCATCGAGGAGCTCCTTAGCTTCGAGTGCATCTGCCAAGGCAAACGTGCTGCCGCTGTCATACGCAATTTGGTGATCTGGAGCAGAAGAAGAAGGGACCACATCAGCGATGATGAGGGCTTGCATTTTCTTAAGTACAGAGAAGATAGCGAGGTCACGAAGCTCGTTCATAGCGTCGATACCTTGAGCCATGAGCTTATCGGTGACGATGAAGTCTTTCACAATCTGATGATTGATCGAGAGCTGAGAGGTCGTCATGGTAACAGCGTCAGCATCAGATCGCTCATCTTCGGCTAAGTCATAAGCTGCGCCGAATTGTGGGATTGATGTAATGTTGACGATATCGCCGAGAGCTTGGATCTCACCTTGATAATCTTGTCCGATCGAATCGAAGAAGATCATCTTTTCTTTAAGAGTTTCAACGAACTTAGAACTCCATAACTCTGGTACGATCGACGCCGCTTCGGTACTGCCTCTAATGATTAGGTCTGCCATTTTAAAACCCTCCTAAGGTTTAGTTTAGTTTCACTTCCTATTTTTCATATAGGCTTGAAAAATATCGTTATACGCTTTCTTGTCCTCAGGTTTCCCTGATTTCTTAAACTTGTTTTCGGCTTGAATGACGTCTTGCGCGGTGACTGTACCACTAGAACCTGCGCCTTGAGTTCCTCCTGAGTTAAACCCTGGAGTCTTCTTCGTTTCAAACCAGTGAGGTTTCGTTTTCTTGAGATTCTCTACAAATAAATCAGCGCCTTGCACCACAATGCGCCCTTTGTCTGTCCTCTCTACCTCTAAAGCATCGAGTTCTAATCGGTCTAAATCGTCTAACGCTTCTGACCTGATCCCGAACTTGATAGCCTGTGTCTTAACTTCATCATACTTTTTGGTGTATTCAAGGGAGTGGAGCAAGTTTGTCTTCTCAGACTCGACCTCCTCGAGCTTCTGTTTAGTTGTTTCCCATAGCTGCTTATAGTTATTTTGGCTCTGGAGACTACCTTCCTTAAGCTTCGATAGCTCACTTTTAACGTTGTTTAGCTCATCAAGAGCCGCTTTAAGGCCCTTCTTATACTTCATCATGTCGTCAATTGTTCGCTTATGGTCGTTAGGCTTGATCGTCGAAGCACCGTCGACGTTCTCACCTGTACTAGTTGCGTCAGAATTTTGATTCTCAGTCGTTTCAGTTGTTTGGCCACCGGCCGTTTGCTCACTCATGTTATTTCCCTTTGTTAATACAGTTTCGCGCCGAATCAGGCTTTGAAGTCACCGCTTCTTAGCCTTGGCACGATTAATGGCCTCAACCATTAACTCTTGGTAGTGGCTTAAGAGTGTTTTCTTAAGCGTTCTAGCAATCTTTTCATCATTGATCGGTATAATAGGCCGCTTCTTCTGAGAATTAGCTCCCTCGCGGTGTCCCTGTTCTTTAAGCTGCGATTGTTTATCGAAGAACCCTACCTCAGCGACCTTGTTACGGCCTGAATCGACTATACGGAATCGAAGGTTATCAAGGAAGTCACCTGTGAGTTTAAGGTTAACAGGTGTGGGATACTTACCTAATCCGTCGTATCTACCCTTCTTAATCGCGTCGTTGTAGGACTTCTTATAGGACTGAAACTTCCTACCACCGATAGGACTAACGCCGCTTGCGATCATCTCTTTCATGGTTTCAACCACGTTCTTTCCAAGCTTCTCGGCGTCCTTCTGTGTGGATATTTGCGTAATACCCTTCTTTATATCCTGGATGAGCTCCTCAAGTTGCGACTTATCGAGTTTCATCGTGAATTTGTTAGCCATGGCTTATTCCTCCTCGCCTGACTCATCCACGTAGTCTTCTAGGAACTCTTTAAGCTTACGTTCTATATCAGAAGAGAAGAACTCGTCCTCAAGCGGGATAAACTTCCTAGCCTTACCCGCGATAGGTGAGGCCTGTCCATAGGTTCCTAGGTTGTTTCCCTCTGCCCTGTCCGCCTCATCGCTTCCACGTGGAACCTCGAGCACTACCTTAGTTCCGCTCACCTTAGCTTCGAGCGCTGATAACATATCTCCCGAGAGCTCAAGAACCGATTCAGTGCGTCCCATGTGCTCACGATCGGCGTAATCCTTGTTAAGCTTCGGAAACGACCTACCTGTTACGGGTGACTTACCCTGACCGATTTTGATTAGGACCTGCTCAAGTAGATACTCAGCTAACGCCTCGCGAGCCTCACGGACCTTTGAGCGCGGCACCTTAACCTTGAGATCCTTGATCGGATCAAATTCGAACCTAATAGGCGAATTAGCCAAGCCTACTGCTCTCCTTCGAGTTCCTTAATCACGTCAACCGCCTGACTTGCTACCTTCTCCATTTTCTTAGATTCGAGATATAAGACTTTCTGCTCTACCTCTTCATCAGTCATATCAGGGTTATCGGTCTTGATAAGGTCACGTATCGACACTATTCCAAGCTCGTGGCGTGCTTTCATGTTCTCGAGACGCTCCTTTTCGGTAAGCGTTGCTCGCGCTTCGTGGAACTTAAGAGACACGCTAGGCATAGGGAGCTGCCCTAGTGCGTAGAAGTCGTCAATGAGTAGGTTAGCGTCAAATAGAAGGTTCTGCCACGCGGCGGCGATAGACCATAGCTTACGCTCGACTAGTTTAAACATTTTCTGACGATCGGCTACGTTATCAAGCGCCTCAGAGCGATCGATCATAAGGCTTACACCGCTAGCAGGTGATGCAGCGTCAAGCTTCGCACTAACCTGTCCAGGGGATAGATCGTTAGTCGTAAGAAGCAGCGCCACATACTGCTCAACCATCTGAGCCCATGCATCAAGTGGAGGATTAGCAGATTGAAACGACACGCTAGGAGCGGGATCGCCTGAACGTTGCTCGATCACGATCGCCTTGTGTGGCCCCCCCGATATAGTATCAGGGATATTTGAGCCGGTAATTACAAGCTGTCCCCATCCTTGGATATTCGCAATCGCGATCATATCGGTGAGGATTGTATTAACAAGAATTGTTCCATCGATTAGGTCATTGCCGCCTTGTGCGTAGTAGGCACCGTCTTGCTTCTCTGAAACCGTCACCCAAGGCATCATCTGAATCGGGTTTAGGAGATCGAGAGGCGACTTCGACTTAATAAGCTTACCCTCAGCATCACAGGTGAGATGGTAGGTCTTAGTCCAGAAAATGTATTCAGGACCTTTAGGCTTACCATGGTCGTCCGGATGATCGGCTATAACCTGATCCACACCGTCGGCACCTTGAGAGAGGTCAAGTCCTAGGCTCTGAGTTGTGGCGTAGGTGTCTGAAAGAATCACGCAACGAGCCTTCTCTCGATCGGCTGCATCCTCGATGACGTCGTACTGATACGGTGCAAGCACTGGAATATCGAGAACGAATCGATTCACGTCGTCGCTTAACTCATAAACTGATTTAGGTATAACACCCATTAGACAATTGTTATGTAGCTTCTCAAGGCGATCGGCCTTCCTCATTTTCGAGGACATATCGATAAGGCTATCAAGCTCAGAGAACTTTTCGGCGTCTTCTTTAAAGTCACGCTTAACGTCACCTAGGTAGGACCTGGAGAGCTTGTTAATGACCTTCTTTAGAATGTTAACCGCCGTTGCACGGTTTGATATTAAATCAACTGTGGCGGGACTTAGCTTCTCTTTACGAAACTGCTCAATCACGTATTCTTTAATCTTATCCTTGTAGAGGTCCTGACGTTTTTTGTGTTCTGCCTTACGCGCCTGATTTTCAGGTCCGTTAATCTCTTTAATAACCTTCGCTCGAAACGCTTCGCTTAGGATCAATGTATCATCGTTCATGTTCATACGGTTATAGCTCCCTTGTATCGTCGATTATATCGAGCTTAGCGCATTCTAAAGCGCCGATAAGTGTTAGGTAATTTGTTCCGGCTTGCAGGTCCTTGTATCGTAGGAATCGTCCATCGTTTAACTGAATTTGCATAGTAATTGCTATAGCCCGACGTTCTTCTTTCATACGCGTGAGAGTCTTGATCGCTTCATCGAAGATTAGGTTAGATGCTTCTATGCCTTCATCGACTAGCTTAATCATCTAAACTGAACCTCACGCCCTTTCGGTTTATTCGAATCAGTAGGAAACCTATTGATAGCGAAGAACTCAAACGCGCTGACCATGTGAGAGGTCCAGTCGTGCTTAGGCTTAAGATCCGCGTCGCTTATCTCGTCGGTGTCATACTTGTAGTTAAACAATGCATCTATAAATCTATTACACTTAGGGGATATTTGAAGTGGGGAGAACCATTTCGGTTCCTGAGACGTGGGTCTGAGCTTTAAAAGGTTATCTACAGCGGCGATCCGAACGTCAAAGGTCTGATGTCCGGTAGTGATTAGGTTAATACCGTGATCGCGTAGCTTGTCCCTCGCCGAGCGTTTGGAGTTAATCGTTCTAGCCGTACCCGAATGGTCGCCGTAATGTTTAAACCTAATATCCTTCGGTATGATCTTAACTAGCTCCCTTACCGCTTCCTGATCGGCCTGTTCTAGTAGAGTTATCTCGACAGGAAGTTGACGGCTAGCGATCTGAGCGAAGAAGTCTATGTCGTAACCTGAGAGCTCAAACGTGTCGATGATCTGAATCTCGCCATCGTTAGTGATTTGACCGAATAGCATGGCTGTAGGATCGGCGATACCGAAGTCCCATGCGATGAAGTGTTCCCTAGCGAACTTGTTCCAGTGTAGGACCTCAGGCGCTACGTGATACATGCGTTCGAAACGTTGATACACCCTCCCCGCTGTCGATCGGTCGTAGGATAGGTCAAGTTCCTGTGCTACCTGCCATGGCTTAAGCTTACGCTTCTCCTCTTCGTACCATTCACGAGACTTCTTCGGATGCTTCGACCAGTGGAGGGATAGGACCTTTGTCTCGCCCTCGTGCCTTAGGTCTGAGAATTGGTTACCCTTACCGTTTGGAGTTGAGACAGGGATGATGCAGTTTGAGTTCTGAGAGATCGACGCCCATATGGATTCGGACCGATTCACGTGGGCGTATTCATCAAGGAAGCAGATTGAGCTCCTAGCGCCTCGCCCGAACGTGTCATTCGTTGACTCCCCTTGGATTAGGTTATCACGCTCCTCGTTTAGTAGGATCATGTGTCCATCTTGCTTAGACCTACGCTTACGCTGCACCTTCATGAACCATGGGAGTTGATCGAGGATATACCGAATCTTACCGAAGAAGGAGCTAACCGTGCCGTCGTCCACATGTGCTTCTTTTCGGGATCCAAGTAGGGCAAGGAAGCCTGTATCAAATATGAATCTGTGAGTCACCCACGCGGCGGTTAACCACGTGACACCCATATCTCGTGACTTTTCGATAAGGCCATTCTCTCTTAGCTCATACCTGTGCGTGATCCAGTTAAGCGCCTCTTCCTGAAAGGGATAGAGCTTCATCGGGATACTCTTGTGCGCTAACCGTGGATCGTACGTCCACACCCAATTATTCACGAACCTTACAACGTCACGTGAGCATAACGTGTATTCGATTTGTGCAAGCTTCCGATCGATTGAGATACAATCGAGGAGACTGATCCGCCTGATGATCTCTTCGTTTGATTCGTTAACTGCATCACTCATCTTGTGGCTTCTGTTTCGCCTGACTAGCCTCCAGGCGTTGTTGATACACGCGTTTGAGTTCCTCAGTCGTCATTTTGCTGACCTCTTCTCGATCCTTTGACGATATGAACAAGGTATGAAGTCTCGCCTCGCGATCCGCTTCAATCTCCTCGTTCGACTTGTCACGTTGCCCTAGGTACTGCTTACCTAACCAAATGAGCATCGGGATGCTGCCCTTCTGAGCCGCCTGAAACTGCAATCTTCTCAAAATAATACGGCCATTTCCGCGTTTTTCCTTCGACCATCCCGCAAAATCAATACCGTGGGCCTCTTTACATCTCCGCTCAAGTGTATCTACAGAGATATTAACCGCCGATGCAATTTCTTCGTGTGTACACTGTATACCACATAGTCTCTCAACTAGGGCCCAGTCTATCTCTATCCGTGGTCTTCCTGCTTTCCCCTTCTTCATGTGGATTTAGTAACCGTCGGGTATATCTTAATAGACGTATCGACGGCCTCCTCTTTATAAGAGTCCCACTTCTTTTCCAATTCCGCTATACGATTAATTTCGTTAATCTTACCCTGCCTTGCGAGGTTACTAAGTAACTCCTCATGCTTATGTTCTATACAGGTCGAGGCGAAAATTCGGGCGATGTCTCGAACGAATATCTCGAAGTTCTTTAGGTCCATGAGGTGACGTTTAACGGACCTTTCAGACAGGATCACCTGAGCGCATATGTTATCGATGCATCTCTCCTTACGCTCGTGCTTTAGGATGAAGTCGATAAGAGTTTGACGCTCACCGAAGACCTTCTTAATCTCAGCTTCGAAGAAGATGTTAACAAGCCTACGCATTGCTTAGACAAGGTCCCCTTTGAGTAGGGTTGCGATCTCTTTAGCGGTTTGGTTGTTACGAGCCTTATTGCCATTGATGCTCATCTCTTGAGATCCCATGTAGACACACTCGTGGGTATGGTTATCGATGATATCCATGCGCTTAGTCTTGTCTCGAAACTTAACAGGCACTACCTCAACACCTGTTACGTCACCGTTCTCATCTGTAATGACCTGCTCACGAAGGGGGGGGCCGCATATGGCGCTAATCGTACCGTCCTTATGGTAAGTCACGTCGACCTTATGAAAGTGACCTTGCTTCTCGAAGGTTTGCGTGAGCTTCTTACCGCGCCTTGTGTCGTGGGAATGGAAGAAGTGACGATGTGGGACCTCTTCGATTTTCACGTTTTTTGCGTATGGAGTGAGGTTCTTCTTACCGATTGCCTCTTCTAGCTCAAACAGATCATGGCGAAAGACCATGTCTCCCTTGCGGACAATCTTAGCGCCTGTGGTTTGCGGAGCATCGGTTGTCACGAGGTCTGTAGCTTCATCGGTAGAATTTTGACGTGGAGGTCTTCCTAATTTCTTCGGTTCATTCATAATACGCAATTTGTCTCCTAAAGTTAAATATGAAGGATAGAGGCGCGATTGCAAGGTTAAAGAAAAGTTAACCATGGTTGTTTAAAACTGTTTAAAGGGTATTAAGATTAGAACAATTGAGCTTTTAAACTTCTAATCAGGGATGAACTTCGATGGACCGATTCGGCGATGATGAACATAAATGGCTTACACCGTCTCAATGGCTTCAATGGATCGCTGCCACTAGCGCCGCGGGAATAAGTATAGCCGCCTACGCGTTTGCTACCTTTGAGACTAAAGAACACTTCGGGGATATCGTCGAGGTGTTAGCGGATCGGTTAGATCGAATCGAAAATAAGCTTGATCGTATCCTTGAGAAGAATCAGAAGAACTAGACGGCGCTCATCTCCTCGGCCTTGATAACCTTCATCACCTCTTCATAAATAAAGTTCATACGATAAGGGACGCTTTTAAACCACGGTTTGCGTGAATGCGTATATCCAAACCCATGGGCAAGCTCATGAAGGATGTTAGAGCCGTCTTCTTCTGCTGAATTGCCTAACCAGAACTTACGATTCGCATGAATTTGAACGAACTCGGCGCTTTTAGATCCGAGATTGGTCCATCCTACAACCTTCGACCACCATCTTGAGTAGAACGACACACCGACGGTGACAGGTTGACGCATGTTAAGGGCAATGAACGCGCCTGAATCACCTTCTGCCTCTGTAAAAGTAAGCGATCGACAGAGCTCATCGAACTTTGGATGAGCTAGGACCTTATTCACGTACTCAATTGAGGTTCTAAGTTGTGCAAGTTCTTTAGCAGTTGCGCCGTAACAACGTTTTTCATCAAGAGTTATCATATTTCACTATCCTCACCCGGCTCATCAGTTGAGTCTATAAGGATTACACGCGTTAAGCTCTCAACTGCATGGACTAGGAGAAGCGTTGCGGCCACTTGTGGTGTCATAACAGGTAGAGACTCAATGGATGCTATCGCCTTACTTACGACCTCTTTACTTAAAAACGTCATTTCTTTAGCTCCTTTACAGGTTGAGGTATCACGTTCTCAACGAACCTAGGTTTAACGTGTGTTCCCTTCCATATCTCAAGCCTACCCGGTCCGTATACCTTCCATAACCGCTTCTTAAGCTTCCATTCAGGTGTTTCACTTCCTTTGGCCTCAACGTAGAACACTTCCCCGGTTGCTATGTGCTCACATTGAAAGTCTGGAATATATACAATTTTAGCGTCCGTTAGCGTAACACGCGCTTGCGTCTTTAGTAGTTTAATCTCACCCGAAATCTCGCGTAACTTTAGTACCTGATATACAGCATGCTCAAGCTTGCTTGCGAATCCATTCGTTTTCTTCGCGCCAAACTTATTCGCCCTTGTAGCTCTTGGCCATTTTCGTCTAAACGCCACTATCCCACTCCATCTCCACGCCGTTTCGTTTGACCTTGGTTTGACCCGTGACCTTGCACCATCTTGATACGATCACGTCGCAGTATTTTGGATCTAGCTCCATCATAAAACAGGATCGATTGGTTTTCTCGCAAGCGATTAGGGTTGAACCGGAGCCGCCGAATACGTCTAAAATATTTTGATTTGGATCGGAACTAAACTTTATAGGGTGTTCGCATAGTTCAACGGGTTTTTGAGTTGGATGAGTACCGTCTGATTTTTTAACGAAGTTCCATACATTTGAGGCGTGCTCGCCATCAGGAAAGTTTACTTTACGCTTTGAGCCTCTCGTTGCATATACACACAACTCTGTACTCCATGTCCAATGACGCTTGGAAAGACTAGGCATTGGGTTCGGTTTTTCCCACACACAGTAATTTGTGAAGTCACACCATGTATTTAATTGATCCCAGATCTTTTGAATCAAAAAATGACTTGTCCAAACATATATAGTTACCGAGTCTGCACACACTGTCATTATTGTGCTTAGAGCGGGCTCTATTTCAAATTCTTTATCCCACTCAGCATTTGCCAAATCATTCATGGCCTTGGAAACATCCTTGGCATGGTTTTTTGATTCACTAGCGATATTATAAGGGGGATCAGTGAAAACCATGTCCGCCTTTTTACCATCCATCAGCTTCTCAACCGCGTCGATACTAGTAGAATCACCACACAAAAGACGGTGATTGCCGAACTCGTATAGATCGCCGAGTACCGTCTTTGGTTCCTTAGGCGGTTCAGGCACCTCGTCTTGAGCTTCTTCGTCAAACTTGTCAGCCGCTACCACTTCAAAATTCATGAGACCCAAAAATTCGACATCAAAATCAGGGCCGAGGTCTCCGATATCAGTGTTGATACTGGACAGGTCAAGGCTACTCCACTCGGCAATCGCGTTGTCAGCGACGAGATCCGCATATTCCTGAGCCTCATCCTCGTAGTGTTGATAATCTACCGGGACCTCTTTCATGCCGAGAAGCTTCGCCGCCTCTAGTCTTCCATGGCCTGCTGTAATGTATCCACTAGCCGTTGAGACTTTGACCGGATTACGAAACCCTTGATACTCAATGATTTTTGCAAGGCGCTCTATTTGTTCCTTCGTATGCTGATTAGGGTTCTTAGGATGTGGCGAGAGCTCATCCAGTGGCACCATTTTGACGTATGAACACTTAATAGCGATAGACTTACTCTTCTTACTCATGTGTCTTAGACTAAGTTCGCCCCACTCATTGACGCAAGGTTAGTTTAGGTCACGATAAAGAAGAGAGAGACGCGTGTCATGTTATTGGTTCATGCTAACAGCTCAGCATAAGAGCATCGATGGAAACGGAATTCTATCAACCTGACCTCTACTAACGCTCTCTCTCACCCTAATTCATCACACGATTAGAGTAATCTCGCACAGTCACCTTAACCGTCGCTGTCTTGTGGTACTTATCAAACCACGCCTGGACCTCTTCAGCTTGACGTGGTGTCGCGCATAACATGCGGATGCGTTTTATAATCGTATCGACGTCACGAACGTCGCATTCGATGTCGTAATGGAAGTTTCGGTCGGTGAATTCGATTCGTTTTTTGATCATGATGGGGGGAGATGCGCCGAGGAGAAGTGACTTGGAGGACACGCAACCCCGGCGCGAGTCTAGGTCTACTCGGGATCTTTCGAGCGTTCAAGGGTATTCGAGGATCTCTCCCAGGCGTCAAGTTGCCGGGATAGCCGTTCAAGCTTCGAGTCTATAAAACCGTCTATCGTTGGGTCTGCCTTCAATATAAGGCGTATTTGCTTCAGTAGGATCTCCACGTCGGCGACCTCCTCGAACACGTTCAGCTTCCCATGACCCTCAAGCGTGTACTTCAATATTGCCGACCCAAGTTCGTTCAACTCCTCCACAAGCTTAAGCATCTGATGACGCTCTCCAAAGTGACGGATGGCGCGTGTATACGTGAGGTCTCGGTCGATGATATTCATGTTATCTCTCTAGCCGCAATGGTAGCGGGTTTCAAGTGATATACTCGCCAAGCAATTCATGAAACAAGTCGCGGATCTCTGTAATCGAGACTTTGCCATCCTCGTCGGTCTTAATCTCGCCATGGCCGCCGTGTTTGTATAGCGATCGAAGCGCGTTAGAGAACTCGTCAAGAGAATACTGCATGTCATTGGCCT
>JACCDR010194129.1_pt1 | contig 27481 bp, 29 predicted proteins | sample 7446431 | NCBI WGS metagenome assembly JACCDR01 (sample SAMN15323443, study PRJNA562643) | freshwater metagenome | isolation source: river surface water | place: USA:Blue River Watershed | collected 2017-08-17 | reverse complement strand
TGAGGGCGGCAACGCGTGTGATGCCGCTGCGGGATAATTGAAGCCATGAAAGTTTTAGACCTTCAATGTGGCCAACACCATGTGTTTGAAGGCTGGTTTGGCTCCGAAGACGATTACCAAAGCCAGCTCGCACGTGGCTTGCTCACATGCCCGATGTGTGGCGATGCGCAGATCACCAAAAAACTCAGCGCCCCACGCCTGAACCTGAACACTGCTCGTGGTGAGCGTGATGCAGCGCCTGCACCCACACAAGAGCCATCTGCGAATGCAAAGCATGCAGCAGATGATGCTGCAGCGCCTCTCGCCGCTGACGCATCTGGTAGTCACACATCCGCGCTGCCAAGTTTGCAAGAGGTTGCCAATTTAGAGCCGGGTCAGTTGCAAGCGGCCTTGCTTAAGATGGTGCGTCATGTGGTGGCCAACACCGAAGACGTGGGTGACAGTTTCCCCGAAGAAGCCCGCAAGATGCACTACGGCGAAACCGAAGCGCGCAACATACGTGGTCACGCCACACCCGAAGAAACCGAAGAGTTGATTGACGAAGGCATTGCGGTCATGCCTTTGCCATTGCCTGACGCGCTCAAAGAGCCGTTGCAGTGAACCGCTGAACAGCGGCCAATGTTTGCGACAAGGCATCGGGTGCATCGCAGGGTATGACGATGCGCTCATCCATCCCACGCAACCAAGTGAGTTGACGTTTGGCCAACTGGCGTGTGGCCGCCACGCCCAGCTCGTGCAACTGAGGCGTGATGCTTTCTGGGGCTGCACCTTGGGCCTCTGCAAGGTCGAGCAACTCCCATGCTTGGCGGTAGCCCACGCAGCGGATGCTGGGTAAATCAATGTGCAAGTCGCCCCTTGCGCGCAAGGTGTGCATTTCTGCCAAAAAACCACCGGCCAGCATTTGGTCAAAACGCAGCGCAATGCGTTGGTGCAGCCATGCACGGTCAACGGGCTCCAGCGACAGCAAGGGCATGTTCAACGCAGGTTGCGCTGCACGTGAGGCTTCACCTTCGGCAAACCACTGCGACAAAGCTTTGCCACTCACACGCCACACTTCGAGCGCACGTGAAATGCGCTGTGCATCATTGGGTGCCAAGCGTGCCGCCGTGATGGCATCAACCTTCGCCAACTCGGCATGCATGGCGGGCCATCCTACAGCGATGGCTTGTCGTTCAATCTCTGCACGCAGTTCCGGCTGTGCGGTGGGCAGGTCGTCAATGCCGTCACGCAAGGCCTTGAGGTAAAGCATGGTGCCGCCCACCAGCAGCGGCAGCTTGCCACGTGCGCGAATGTCGGTCATGAGCACCGTGGCATCCCGCGCAAATTCAGCAGCGCTGTAGGCGTGCAACGGATCACGGATATCAATCAGATGGTGCGGAACTTGGGCTAACTCTTGGGCATTCGGTTTGGCTGTCCCAATGTCCATGCCGCGATACACCAACGCAGAATCGACGCTGATGATTTCAACCGGCCGCTCTTGAGCAATGGCCAACGCAGCTGCCGTTTTGCCGCTGGCAGTCGGGCCCACCAACGCGATGGCTGACACTTTAAACACGCGGACCTCTGCGGCGCAGCACCAAGAACCAAGCCGATAGGGCGGTTAATGCGGCCCAAAACGCAATGCTTTGTGCCATCGGCAGGGCCGAGCCATCTTTCGCGCCCCCTAGCCACAAACCCGTGGCGAAGGCGGCCACCATCATCAAGAAACCACCCAAGGCCGAGGCCGCGCCTGCTGCTTTGGGAAAGGGGCCAACAGCACCACTTTGCCCACAAGGTTGATGAATGCCATGCGCCAAGACGAACAAATAAAACGGCCCCATCAAACCCACCAAGGTTTGCCAACCTAGCCAGGCATCCAGCAAAAGCCATCCACCGCCGATCAAGCTCAACGTGCCGCCAATCGCCACCGTGCGGTCTACGCCAAAGCGCACCAGCAAACGGCGGCACAACAGCGTGCCCAAGATGTAAGTGAAGGCCATCGAAAACAACAGCAAGCCGTATTGCCAACGCGCCAAGCCAATCAGGCCAATGAACACAAAGGAGGACGAGGCCAAGAAGGTGAAGAGTCCGCCATAAGACGCGGTCGACACCGATGTGAACGCCACAAAAGTCGGGTGACGCACGATGTGCCACCAAGTTTTTGCCAACACCCTGACATGCAAGGCCTGTGGATTTTTACGATGCACAGTTTCTTGGAAGGTGAAAAACACCAAGCCAAGCGCGAGGGCGCCAAAGCCCATGACCAACGCCAGTGCTGCATGCCAACTCAATAAGTCGGTGAGCAAGCCACCCAAGGGTGCACTGATGCACGCCAACAAACCCAAGCCTGTGAAGGCTTTGGACATCACGCCCGCACCTGTTTCGGGTGTGTACAGATCGCGCACGATGGCCCGCGCACACATCACCACGGCACCCATGGCCGCGCCTTGTAACGCACGCCACACGATGAGCGCTTGCATGCTGGTGGCCAGCACACAACCCAGACCCGCTAGGGTGAAGGTGGCTAAGCCCCACAACAAAATGGGGCGGCGACCAAAGCGGTCCGACAACGGACCCCACACCAGTTGTGACGTACCAAACGCCAAGAGCAATGCGCTGAGGGTGAGCTGCACCTGAGACAGCTCCGCACCAAACTCTGCCTTGATCGCAGGCAGGGCGGGTAAATACAAATCGGTGGCCACGGGCTGAATGCCCAGCAGCATCGACAACAACACGATGATGAGTTTGGGCGACATCAACGACCGCGCAAAAACAGCGCGTCGAGTTCACGCATAGAGAGTTGTCGCCAAGTGGGGCGGCCGTGGTTGCATTGGTCGGAGCGTTCGGTCACTTCCATTTGCCGCAGCAAACCGTTCATCTCATCCAGCGTGAGTTTTCGGTTGGCGCGCACCGCACCGTGGCAGGCCATGGTGGCCAGCAGCTCGTTGCGTGCGCGTTGCACCACGGTGCTGGCATCGTGTTGGCTGAATTCGCTCAACACGCTGCGCGCCAAGGCCACGGCATCGCCTTGGGCCAAGGTGCTGGGCACGGCGCGTACCGCGAGTGTTTTGCTAGAGAGCGAAGAAATTTCTAAGCCGAGCTCTTGCAGCGCTTCGGCGCAGGCTTCGGCGGTGGCGACTTCTTGCGCCGTGGCAGGGAAGGTGGCGGGAATTAACAGCGGTTGGCTGCTGATGCGTTGCGCATCCATTTGTGTTTTGAGTTGTTCGTACACGATGCGTTCGTGTGCGGCGTGCATATCGACCAACACCAAACCTTGTGCGTTTTCGGCCAAGATGTACACGCCGTGCAGTTGTGCAATGGCTTTGCCCAAGGGCCATGTTTCGGGTGCAGCTTCTTGCAACGAGGGTGCAGGTGTGTTGGCCGCGCTGAAGGCGCTAGGCGCGAAGCTTTGTGCGGGTTGCTCTTCGGCGGGCAGGCTGGTGCGTGGCGTGGTTTGCCACAAGGCGCTCACATCGGCCACACGGGTGCCAGCCAAAGGCATGGCGGCTTGTTGCCAATTGGCGTTAGGCCAAGCAGGCGATGAAGATGCCCCCAAAGCTGATGAGCCGCTGGCAGAGCCAGCTGAGCCAAATGTTCCCGCCATCGGCAGCTCATGGTTTTGCAAAGCATTGGCCATGAGCATGTTGGCGCGTGGCACCGCCAAAGCATTTTCGACAGCGTGGCGCACGGCTTGATGTACTTCGCGGCCATCGCGAAAACGCACTTCGATTTTGGTGGGGTGCACGTTGACATCGACACGCGTGGGATCAATCTCCACATACAGCGCATAGATGGGTTGGCGGTGGCCGTGCAGCACATCTTCATACGCGCTGCGCGCCGCGTGGGTGATGACTTTGTCACGCACATAGCGGCCATTCACATACGCAAACTGGTGGTCGGCGCGTGAGCGGGCCGCGTCTGGAATGCCTGCACGGCCCACCACCGTGACGTTGCCCGATTGGTAATGCACCGCCACTGAATTGTCTAAAAAGTCATCTCCCAACACATCGGCCAAACGGCGGTCGAGTGCGCGTTGGTACTGAACATTCAGATCTTCGCCTGAGGTGGCGTCGATGGTTTGCGCACGCCATTGTTCGACCAACTTGCCCTCGTGCCAAATGGCAAAGCCCACTTCGGGGCGGGTGAGGGCGTGGCGACGCACGGCTTCCACGCAATGGGCCAGTTCGGTGTTGTCTGTCTTTAAAAATTTGCGTCGCGCGGGGGTGCTGTAAAACAGCTCTTTCACCTCGACCGTGGTGCCTTGGGCGCGGGCGGCAGGTTGCAATTCGCCACTGCGACCATCGAGCAGCATGGCGTTGTCTTGCATGGCCGTGCGTGAGAGCACCGACAACTCAGACACCGATTGAATCGCGGCCAAAGCCTCGCCCCGAAAGCCCATGGTGCCCACCGACTCCAACTCATTCAAGTTGGTGATTTTGCTGGTGGCATGCCGCTTGAGGGCGACAGGCAATTCAGCAGAAGGAATGCCCACCCCGTTGTCCTCCACACTGATGAGGCGCACACCCCCTGCGAGCAAACGCAGGGTGATTTGTGTGGCTCCCGCGTCGAGCGCGTTGTCGACCAACTCACGCACCACGGAGGCGGGGCGTTCGACCACCTCGCCAGCGGCGATTTGGCTGATCAATTCATCTGGGAGTTCGCGGATGGCGCGTGGGGGTTGGGTCGCTGGATGCACAGGCCCATTTTAGGGGCAGCGATAATCCTCAGCATGGAACTTATCGCCTTCTTGATCGACTTCATCCTCCACGTAGACCGCTATTTGGAAGCCTTTGTGCAAGCCAATGGCACATGGGTTTATGCCTTGCTCTTCCTCATCATCTTTGTGGAGACAGGGTTGGTGGTGATGCCGTTCTTGCCCGGTGACTCTTTGCTGTTTGTGGTGGGGGCCATGTGTGGTGTGGGCTTGATGGACTACGGTTTGTCTGTGGCCCTGTTGCTGACGGCAGCCGTGGCTGGCAACCAAACCAACTACACGATTGGCCGCTTCTTTGGCCCCAAGGTGTTTGCGTGGGAAGACTCCAAGGTTTTCAACCGCCGTGCGTTTGACCAAGCCCACGCGTTTTACGAGCGCTACGGTGGCGTGACCTTGATTGCGGCCCGTTTCATGCCCTTTGTGCGTACCTTCGCCCCCTTTGTGGCCGGCGTGGCACAGATGACGCGCCGCAAGTTCACTTTCTTTGACATCACCGGTGGTGCTTTGTGGGTGGGCGGCATCGTGACCGCGGGTTACTTCTTTGGCAACATCCCGTGGGTCAAAACGCATCTGGACAAAATCATTTGGGCGATGATTTTTATTCCGGGGGCTTTGGCCATTTATGGCTCGTGGAAAGCCTCACGAACGGCGCATGTCGCGCAGCATGAATAAATACAAGCTTTCCACTTTGTCGCGTGCCCAAGGTGTTTTACGCAAAAACTTCAGGCTTGAGCCCACGCTTGGGTCGTGCGTGAAGCAACGGATGTTGATGCGTGCACCCAACTCTTCCCAACCAAAGTAATCTGCCAACTCGGTGACGATGGCTTCTAGGGTTTTGCCATGCAAAGGGTTGCGTGGCTGCGTGTGGGTGTCCGTCATGCGCGTTTAAGTGTTGCGTGTTTTGGCCAGCGGTGGGTTGCGTGAGAAGTAGCGTTCAATGCCTTTCATCAGCGCATCGGCCAAATCGTTTTGGTATTGTGGGCTGACCAAGCGCTGCTCTTCATCGGGGTTGCTGATGAACGCGGTTTCCACCAGTACGCTGGGAATGTCTGGGGCTTTCAACACGGCAAAGCCTGCTTGCTCCACGCGGCCTTTGTGCAGTTTGCCGATGTGTTTGATTTGGCCCAGCATGGCGCTGCCGAGTTTGAGGCTGTCTTTGATTTGCGCGGTGGTGCTCATGTCGAGCAGAGCGCGTTGCACCGCGGCGTCTTGGCTCTTGATGTTCAAGCCGCCAATCAAGTCGGCACGGTTTTCTTGTTTGGCCATCCATTTGGCTGCCGCGCTAGAGGCCGCGCCATCGCTGAGTGCAAACACGCTGGCCCCTTTGGCTTGCGGGGTTTGAAATGCGTCGGCATGGATGCTGATGAACAAATCTGCCTGTACTCGTCTGGCTTTTGCCACGCGTTGTTGCAACGGCACAAAATAATCGGCGTCGCGTGTGAGGTAAGCACGCATGGGCAAGTTGCCATGCGTGGTTTTGATGACGGTGTTGTTGATGCGATCACGCAATCGGTGTGCAATCTTCAGCACCACATCTTTCTCGCGTGTGCCATGTGGCCCTGTGGCACCCGGATCTTCGCCGCCATGGCCAGGGTCCAGCGCCACGATGATGAAGCGCTCAGTGTCTGCGCTGGCCTGTGTGACGGATGCCGCGGTGGTGATGGGGGCTTGCGCGCTAGAAGCGCCAGATGCGGGTAACTCCGGCGTGATGCTGGGCTTGGCCATCAAATCACCCACGGGGTCTGCTCGCATTCCCAGTTTCGAAGGGGGTGGGGTTGCGGGTGTGGCCGTCATTGACGGTGCGTTGTACGTGGTGCCACCTTTGAGCTTGTCCACGATCAAGGCCTCTAACGGGTCAGCCACTTCAGAGGGGTAGAGGTCAAGCACCAAGCGGTGTTGGTAATGCGTGTTGCCCGTTTTGACTGGTAGCAAATTGAACACTTGTGGCTTGACCATCTGGCGCAAGTCAAGCACCAATCGGACGGTTTTGTTGGCATATTGGCCCACGCGCACGCCTGTGATGTATGGGTCGTCCGAGCGCACTTTGCCCACGAGCTCTTTGAGTGCGGGGTTGAGTTCAATGCCCTCAATGTCTACCGCCAAGCGGGGTGGGTTGGCCACAAAAATCGGCACAGTTTTGAGTGCGGTGTCGCTTTCAATCGTCACCCGTGTATAGGCAGCAGCTGGCCACACGCGCACCGCCACGATGCTGGCGCCCCATGCAATGTCGGCGCTGCCCAGCAGCAACGCGAGTGAGCCACCTTGAAGCAGGCTGCGGCGGTTGATGCCGGTCATTCCTGTCATGCCAGCAGCTCCTGCCCGCGCTGTGTGAGTGCCTTGATCGTTACTTGGCGTTGCTCAGTGTCATCCACTTGTATGTTGAGCTCAAGGTCGGGTATGGGCATCACGCCAGCGGCGTTTTGCGGCCACTCGCACAGCTTTAAGCCCGTGCTGGCGAAGATGTCGCGAAAGCCGGCGTCTTCCCACTCGCGTGGATCGCTGAAGCGGTAAAAGTCAAAGTGCCACACCTCGCCTGCGGCCACCGTGTAGGGCTCGACCACCGCGTAGGTGGGGCTTTTGATGCGGCCCGTCACGCCCAAGGCTTGCAGCAGGTGACGCACGAAGGTGGTTTTGCCTGCCCCCAAATCGCCGTGTAAAGCAATGCACGCATTCAAGTTGGCGCGTGTCAATGCGGCGGCCAGCTGCGTGGCAAACGCGGCGGTGGCGGCTTCATCGGGCCAAACAAGAGTTTTTACAATCACGGCTTTATTCAAGGCAAATTATTCAAAGGCGCCCGTTGTCTATCGATCACCAATTGTTGCTCACGCAAATTCAGGCTCTAGGGCAAACACTGGGATTTTCGCAAATTGCGGTGGCCCCTTTGGATTTGTCTTCGGCTGAGCCACATTTGCAGCATTGGCTGTCGCAAAACTTCCACGGCAGCATGGACTACATGGCCCGTCACGGCATGAAACGCGCACGCCCCGCCGAGCTCGTGCCCGGCACTTTGAGTGTGCTGACCGCTCGCATGAACTACCTGCCGCGCGATACCGCGCAGGGCTGGCAAGACATGGAGTGGCAACGCTTGCGCAACCCCACCGAGGCCGTGGTGTCGGTGTATGCCCGAGGGCGTGACTACCACAAGGTCTTGCGCAACCGCCTCGACACATTGGCTCAGCAAATTGATGCACTCTTGGTCGACACCCTCAAACCCGATGGTTTTGAATACCGCGCTTTCACAGACTCAGCCCCCGTGTTGGAGGCCGAGCTGGCCACACGCAGTGGCCAAGGCTGGCGCGGCAAACACACGTTGGTGCTCAACCGCGAAGCGGGCTCGATGTTTTTCTTGGGCGAGATTTTTCTCAATGTGGCGTTGCCTGCCTCTGAGCCCACTGCAGCGCACTGTGGCCAATGCACCGCTTGCATCGACGTGTGCCCCACGCAGGCCATCGTTGCGCCGGGCTTGGTGGATGCGCGTCGCTGCATTTCGTATCTGACGATTGAGCACGACGGCCTCATTGACGAAGCGCTGCGCCCCTTGATGGGCAACCACATTTACGGCTGTGACGATTGCCAGTTGATTTGCCCGTGGAACAAGTTTGCACAAACCTCCACCTTGCCCGACTTCGATGTGCGTGCCGGTTTGGTGGGGCAAGACATGGCGCGTTTGTTGGCATGGACCGAAGACGAGTTTTTGCGATACACCGAAGGCAGCCCCATTCGTCGCATTGGCCATGTGCGTTGGCTGCGTAACTTGGCCGTGGCCTCTGGCAATGCGCTGCGTCAGGCAGACAATGCCGCGTTGCATGAAGCGCTGCAAGCGCACCTCACGCACGCGAACGATGTGGTGCGTGAGCATGTGCAATGGGCATTGGCACAAGGTGTGCACGAGTAACATCAAACCATGGCATTTTTTACCCGTTTGATCTTCGCGCTGATTGGCATGGCATTCGCCGTTTTGTTTGCCGTGGGCGTCTTGTGTTGGCTGGCTTTGTATGTGGTGTTTGCCTGTCTGCGTTGGTTGGTCACGGGGCAAAAGCCACAAGTGCTGCTGATGTGGCAACAAATTCAAGCCATGCGCAAAGGCATGCGCAATGGCATGCAAAGGGGGCAGGGTGCCACTTGGTCTAGCTGGTCTCGTAGCCGCGATGGGCAGTGGCATGAAGCGCATGGGCACACTTCGAGCAGAGATGAAGAAGCGGTGGTGATAGAAGATGCGGTCGTGCGAGAAATAAGTGATCACAGCAGACTACCCAAAAACTGAGTTTCAAACTGCGTAGCTCAAAGGCACTGAGGGTTTTGATTTTTTAAGGGCATGATTCGCGTAAAGAAAGATTCCAATGGCAACTCTAAAAGAAATAGAAGCTTTTTACTGGACAGCAGCTCTAGGGAGTTTTAGTGCGGCTGCAATACGACTTCACATCACTCAGTCATCACTGTCAAAGCGAGTGGCAGAGCTTGAACAGTCAATGGGTGTAGATCTTTTCGTTCGCAACAGCAAAAAAGTTGAGTTAACTGACGAAGGAAAAAAGCTGTTACCAATAGCACGACAGATGCTTGACCTAATGGAATCAATGCAAAGCCAAGTGACAGACACAACAAGACTATCTGGCGAGTGCAGGTTTGGCATTAGTGAACTCGTTGCGTTAACTTGGTTACCTAACTTGATTAACGCAGTTAGAAATGAGCATCCAGCTTTGGTCTTGAAACCCTACGTCGACTTGGCGCGAGGGCTAGAAAAACGTGTTCTTAAAGGTGAGCTTGATTTTGCTGTTGCTCCGGGCCCAGCAGAGAGTGACGAGCTTCAAAGTGAAAAAATTGCTGATGTTGAATTCACATGGGTTGCATCGCCGGGACGAATTCAGCCAGGTGCAGTTCTGAGTCCAAAAGATCTTGTCAAGCATCCACTGATTACTATGACTGAAGGTTCTGGCTTAACAAGAGCATTTGAACGCTGGGCTAGCGAACAAGGAATGCCTGCTCAACGCACGGTTGCCTGCAACAGTTTGATGGGTATTGTTGGTCTGACCATGGCCGACGTAGGTATTAGCTTTCTGCCTTCTCGTTTTACTCAGCCATGGATTGATAGAGGCACTCTTGCAGCAGTCCGAACAATCCCGCCATTACCCAATTTGAGCTATTGCTTGATACGAAGAAAAAACGACGGGCGAGCTATTGTTCAGGTAATACAACATCTTGTTCATTCCTCAGTGGTCCAGTCTGATTGGACTACCGCAATAGCTACGGCTTGATTTTTCAGACTTTAACTATTCAATAAACGACTTAATAATTATTCAAATAAGTCGTTTTACAAAGTTTTAAATTGGGGAGAACATTCGAAAAAACACATAGGAGATAGACATGAAAAACAAAACGTTCAAGCTAATCGCTGCTGTTGCGGCGGGGTTGCTATACACATCAACAACATGGGCAGCTTGGCCTGATGACAAACCCATAGAGGTCATCGTTGGTTACGCACCGGGCGGTGGAACTGACTTGATGGCACGCAAGCTTTTACCGTTTGTGCAAAAGCGTTTGAGTTCCAAAGCTCAATTCATCGTTGTTAATAAACCGGGTGCGGGTGGTGAGCTGGCTAATGGATATGTTGCTCGTGCCAAAGCTGATGGATATACGTTGGCTGTCGTCAATATGCCGGGATTTTTCTTCCAGCCCATGACCAAGAAAACCCAATACCAGACTGAAGATTTCGCACTTATTGCTCGTGCGGTAGATGATCCAACCATTTTGGCAGTCCGCGCTGATAGCAAATTGACAAACTTGCAAGCACTTATTAATCAATCCAAACAAAGCCCTGGAAGCATCTCATTTGGTCATAACGGTACAGCAACCAATGGCGATTTAGCTATTCGCATGTTGGGCAAAGCAGCCGGTGTCGAGCTAAATGCTGTGCCATACAAAGGGACAGCCGCACAGAAAACTGATTTGTTGGGGGGCCATTTAGATGTTGCTGTGGTGAGTGCGGGTGAGGTGCCTGAGTTGCACGATGGTGGAAAAGGACAGCTACGTGGCCTTGTCCAATTCACAAACAAGCGTGCCGATGTATTGCCTCAAGTGCAATCAACAGTTGAAGCAAAGTTTCCAGTATTGATGTCATCTGAGCGCGGCTTTGCAGCACCTAAAGGTGTGCCTTCAGAAATCATTAAAAAGTTGGAACAGGCAATTGCCGAGGCTCTCAAAGACCCAGAGTTCCTTGGGCATTCAACAGATGACAAAGTAATTTCATTCATGCCAGGTGCTCAATGGGAAAAAACCATGGAGCAAGCAAAAAAGAATATGCAACCGCTCGCAGATGCAATGCCAAAGAATCAATAAGAACGGAAAACTATGACTTCTCACATTCTGCCTCCAGCATTTGATCGTGTTTCCGCATCGCAAGTTGCACGAGCTAAAAAATTTCAAAGTGCAATTCTTTGTGATGTATTTGGTCGTCGTGGAACTTTGAATGCGCGGGTTCAGGGACTAAACCCTACGATGCAAGTTGCCGGACCTGCCTATACCGTTGAGGTGCGTCCCGGTGACAACTTGATGTTCCATGTTGCTCTCGCTTTGGCTCAACCAGGTGATGTGATCATCGTTGATGGAAAAGGTGATGAAACATGCGCCTTATTTGGTGAGCTGATGGTTGCACAAGCAGAGGCCGCAGGACTGGGGGGCTTTGTAGTTGATGCTGCATGCCGTGACACAGACACTTTGGCAAATGGAAAGTTCCCAATATTTGCAGCAGGCAGAAATCCTTGTGGACCAACTAAAGGGTTAAATGGAACGATCGGTAAACCTGTGTCTGTTGGAGGTGTGCCGGTTCAATCTGGCGACTTGGTTCTAGGTGATGCAGATGGCGTTGTCGTCATTCCTCGCCTTGAAGTTGACAAAGTTTTGATCGCAGCAGAGAAGAAGCTAGCTGATGAAAAAGTTCGTTTAGAAGAAATTGCACGAGGTGAACTCGTTTCCCCATGGCTAGGTGATGCGCTAAGAGCCGCTGGATTACCGCAGCTATTTGTTCCAACACTGTGAGTTAAACATGACAAAAGAAACTGTAGTTGTCACAGCTGCAAGCATTCATGCTGACGCTGTTGAGATGCTTGGACATTACAACGTAGTCTTTGCTGATGTTCGTGCAGGTGAAGATGCTTTAACTGAACTCTGTTTGAAAGAGCAACCCGTAGCCATCATGGTTAGATACGGAAACATCTCTAAAAAAGTAATTTCAGCATCAAAAAAACTTCGAATCATCGCAAAGCATGGCGTCGGTACAGACAACATTGATAAACAGGCAGCTGCAGATCTAGGCATACCAGTTACCGCAGCTTTGGGATCAAACAGCCAAGCTGTTGCTGAGCACACTTTGGGATTAATGTTTTCCTGTGCTCGCATGATTGGTTGGTTAGATGCTCGTATGCGTCAAGGTCATTGGGATAAAGATAACTACCTTGGTATTGAGCTTGAAGGCTTGACGCTAGGCTTAGTTGGCGCAGGGTCTATTGGCAAGCGAGTTGCACAAGTAGCTATTGCACTAGGGATGAATGTGTTGATACACGATCCATATGCAAAGACTGACAGCTTGCCACAAGGAGCTCAACTTAGTGAGCTTGAGCCACTCATCAAGGCATCAAATGTGGTTTCTCTGCATTGCCCATTAACACCTTCTACGAAAAACTTGCTAGATGCTAAGCGGTTGGCAATGTTGCCTGATCAATGCATCGTTATCAATACTGCACGTGCTGGGTTGTTTGATGAAGAAGCCCTATTAAAAGAACTTCACGCTAAGCGATTGCATGCTGGAATTGATTGCTTCCAAGAAGAACCTCTTGGGGATAATTCGCCATGGTTGTCTGCGCCCAACACTATCTTGACCCCACACATTGGAGGTACAACCTCAATGGCATTCAGACAAATGGGCGTGATGGCTGCTCAATCTATTCTTGAGCAGCTTCATGCAGTTGAGGTTTGAGATTGGGTGGAGCCATGCGCCGATTACCGCCGATTCATTGTTTGCAAACATTTGAGAAGCTTGCACAAACTCGCAACGTAGGTAAGACGGCTGATGCACTTTGTATCAGCCAAAGTGCTGTAAGTCATCGAATGAAGTTGCTCCAGTCAATTGTCAAAGAGAAGCTCTTTGATGGGGCTAATTACTCATTAACTGAATGTGGAATGTCATATTTAGAGGTGGTTAGCAAAAGCTTGCGTCTACTGCAGAGTCATCAATCTGATGTCTCCTAACTTTGGAGTGATTCCTCAACATGTTGTTTTCAATTCACTGACTGCTATTTGCGACCATTCCGGACATACGCATCTTTACCGCTTGCCCCAACTCAATCACGGCCAACGCGTAATAACTGCTCCAGTTGTAGCGAGTGACGACATAAAAGTTGTCAGTGCCTGCCACGTAGCTGGGCGCATCGTCGCCGTTGAACAACTCCACCAATGCCAGTTGGCCTTTATGTTGTTGCGCTTGCTCGTCCAGCACCGCGCCTTTGGCGGTGAAGTTACTCACGCTGAACGAGGGCAAGATGTCGGGGGCCAAGAGTGTGGGTTTGTCTAGACGTGCCTCATCAAAGCTCACGGGGTAGTGCGTGGGCATACCTGTTTGCCAGCCAAAGGCTTTGAAGTAATTGGCCACCGAGCCAATGGCGTCGACGGGGCTGTTGCGCAGGTCGATGCGGCCATCGCCATCAAAGTCCACCGCAAACTTGGCCACGCTAGATGGCATGAACTGAGGCCACCCCATCGCCCCTGCAAAGCTGCCTGTGGTGCTGGCATTGCTTTGGTTGTGGGCTTGCACCAAGAAATGTCCCAGTTCAGATTTGAAAAACGCTTGGCGCTCGGCGGCTCGTGGGTGCGCGGATGGAAAGTTGAGGGTGAGGGTGGTCAGGGTGTCGAGCACACGGTAGTTGCCCATGTTTTGCCCATAAAAAGTTTCCACGCCAATGATGCCCACCACCATTTCGGCGGGTACGCCATAGGTTTGCTCGGCACGTGCGAGGGCGCTTTGGTAGGTTTGCCAAAACTGGGTGCCGGCTTCGATGCGGCGGCTTTCAATGAAGCGCTCTCGGTAAGCGCGCCAGTTTTTAGCGGTGGGCACGGTGGGTGGCAGCACCATCTTGGGCACGCCTTTGAGGTGCTGCGCTTTGCTGATTTGCTCGCGCACCCAGGCTTTGGGCAGGTTGTACTGTTGGGCCAGCTCGTCAGCCAAGGCGATGGCGGCTGTGGTTTTCCCGTAGGCGGGGCCGTGGGTCGATGCTTTGGCTGCGGCTGCTTTGTGCGTGGCAGTTTTGTGTGCTTTCGCATGCGGTTTGTTGGATGCGCTGGCGCTAAATGTGGCCAACAGTAACAACGCGGCAGTGATTTGACGTAGCGCAAGAGTTGGCTGCAAAGCCATATAAAACGGGGCTGTATATGTTTTCACGCAGAATTTGCAAGGGAAAAAGCAAGGCCCACATGGTAAGCTGACTTCAAGAAGATTGAGGCAGACACGCGATGAGTAAAACAGGCTATTACACGCACCCTTTGTGTATGAAACACGAGATGGGTGAAGGGCACCCCGAATGCCCCGAGCGGCTCAGTGCCATTCAAGACCGCTTACTCATCAGTGGGGTTGACCTTGGGCTCACCTCCATGGAGGCGCCGGAAGCGCCTTTGGCCGATATCGAGCTGGCGCATGACCGCATGTACATCGCTTCGTTGCGTGGCCTGTCAGACCAGTTGGTGGAAGACATGGCCGCAGGTGGCCCCGCGTACGGTCACTTGGATGCTGACACCAACATCAACAGCTATACATGGAAAGCCGCGCTGGCTTCTGCGGGCGCAGCGGTGGCTGCCACCGATGCGGTGATTGCGGGTGAGTTGAACAATGCGTTTTGTGCCGTTCGCCCGCCTGGGCACCACGCAGAGCGTGCGAAAGCAGGGGGCTTTTGTTTTTTCAACAACATCGCCATCGCTGCCAAATATGCGTTGGAGCGTCATGGCTTGAAGCGCGTGGCGGTGGTGGATTTCGATGTGCACCACGGTAACGGCACCGAAGACATCTTGAGCGGCGACGAGCGTGTGTTGATGGTGAGCTTCTTCCAGCACCCGTTTTACCCACACAGCGGCACCGAACACCCAGCCGCCAATATGGTGAACATTCCTGTGCCTGCGTACACCAAAGGCATGGAAGTGCGTGAGTTGATTGAAACCCATTGGGTGCCTCGCTTGGAGGCGTTCAAGCCCGAGATGATTTTCATCAGCGCCGGTTTTGATGCGCACCGCGAAGACGACATGGGCCAAATGGGCTTGGTCGAGCAAGACTATGCTTGGATCACCCACCGCTTGCGCGACATTGCGGCGCGTCATGCCAACGGCCGCATCGTGTCTTGCCTCGAAGGCGGGTACGATTTGAGCTCGCTGAGTCGCAGCGTCGAAGCGCATGTGCGCGTGTTAGCCGATATTTAATCCATGAATGAATTGCAAGAGTTGTTGCTGGACTTGCAGAGTCCAGCGATTGCGTTAGAACTCGCCGGTTTGGCGTTGTGTTTGGCCTTGGCGTGGGGCCTGAGTTGGGCCTTGGGGCGGCAATCGACCGCGCGTGGCTCGATTTTGTTTGGCCGCCGCTTGGTCGATGGCGTGTTGTTCCCCACCTTGTCGCTGGTGTTCGCCTACGGGCTGAAACTGGTGCTCATCAAGACGCAGCGTGTGTCTGTGCTCAAAGTGGCTGTGCCGGTGCTGGTGTCGTTGGTGCTGATTCGCTTGATGGCCCGTGTGTTGGCGGCGGTGTTCCCCCATTCGCGTTGGGCTCGTATCTTGGAGCAGGTGGTGTCTTGGCTCGCTTGGGGCTTGGCTGTGTTGTGGGTCACGGGTCTGTGGGGCCCCTTGATGGATGAGCTCGATGGCTTGCAGTTCACCTTGGGCAAGACCCATGTGAGCGTGACCCATGTGTTGGAGGTGGTGTTCACCTCAGGTCTGGTGTTGGTGCTTGCGCTGTGGCTGTCGGCCACGCTCGAGCAGCGTGTGCTGAACCGCGCGTTTGAAGATTTGTCTATGCGCAAAGTGGCGGCCAATGCGCTGCGCGTGTTGCTGTTGGTCATTGGTACTTTGTTTGCGTTGTCATCCCTGGGCTTTGATTTGACGGCCTTGTCGGTGCTGGGCGGCGCGTTGGGTGTGGGTATTGGCTTTGGCTTGCAAAAGCTGGCGGCCAACTATGTGAGTGGTTTTGTCATCTTGCTAGAACGCTCGCTGCGCATTGGCGACTTTGTGCGTGTGGATGGCTTTGAAGGACGCGTGACAGACATTAAAACCCGCTACACCCTGGTGCGTGCCAGTAACGGCAGCGAATCGGTGGTCCCCAACGAGTTGCTGTTGACGCAACGCGTGGAGAACTTGTCATTAGAAAGTCGTCATTTGCTTCAGACTTGTACGTTCTGGGTTGGGCTTGAAAGTGATGTGGCGCGTGTGCAAGATTTGCTGGTTCAAGCCGCCTTGGGTGTGGAGTGGGTGTTGTCCACGCCTGAGCCTCAAGCTTTGCTGGCTGAAGTGGCCCCGCAGGGCTTACGATTCAACCTGAATTTTTGGATGGAAGACCCTGTCAATGGCCAATCGCTGACGCGTTCGCGTGTCAACATTGCGGCTTTGGGCGCTTTGCGCGCCGCTGGTGTGGTGCTGGTGCATGCACCACAAGAGGTGGTGTTGCGGCATCCGGCCTAAGTTTTTCCTAGGGACTTCCCTAGAAAAGCACGGTCGTTCTATCAAAAAGTCGGTTTGCTAACTACAATGTTACGTTTACGTAAACGTCAATCTGTTAAATCTTAAAAAATGGAGTTTTTGCCATGAAAGTTTTGGTCGCAGTTAAGCGAGTGGTGGACTACAACGTCAAGGTCCGCGTGAAGTCGGACAACTCAGGCGTGGACATTGCGAACGTGAAGATGAGCATGAACCCGTTTGACGAGATCGCGGTGGAAGAGGCTGTGCGCCTGAAAGAAAAAGGCGTGGTCACAGAAGTGATCGCCGTGTCGTGTGGCGTGGCTCAATGTCAAGAAACCTTGCGTACCGCGATGGCCATTGGTGCAGACCGTGGCATCTTGGTGGAAACAGCAGAAGAACTGCAACCTTTGGCCGTGGCCAAGTTACTCAAGGCTTTGGTGGACAAAGAACAACCAGGCTTGGTGATCTTGGGCAAACAAGCGATTGACGATGATTGCAACCAAACCGGCCAAATGTTGGCGGCTTTGGGTGATATGCCGCAAGCCACGTTTGCCTCCAAGGTCGAAGTGTCAGGCGACAAAGTCAGCGTGACCCGCGAAGTGGACGGCGGTTTGGAGACTGTGTCTGTCAGCATGCCGGCGGTCATCACCACTGACTTGCGCTTGAACGAGCCACGCTATGTGACCTTGCCCAACATCATGAAGGCCAAGAAGAAGCAGCTCGACACCTTCAAGCCCGAAGACTTGGGCGTGGATGTGGCGCCTCGCATCAAGACCCTCAAAGTGGTTGAGCCTGCCAAGCGCAGTGCCGGCATCAAGGTACCTGATGTCGCCACACTGGTGGACAAGCTCAAGAACGTCGCCAAAGTTATCTAATTTAAAAACGCAGGAAGAAACAACATGACATCCCTCGTTATTGCAGAACACGACAACGCCAGCATCAAAGGCGCAACTCTGAATACCGTGACCGCCGCAGCCGCCATTGGCGCTGACGTGCATGTGTTGGTGGCAGGCCACAACGCAGGCGCAGCCGCCGCAGCCGCTGCGCAAATCGCAGGCGTGAGCAAAGTCATCCACGCCGATGACGCGAGCCTTGAAGCTGGCTTGGCTGAGAACGTGGCAGCACAAGTACTCGCCATTGCGAGTAACTACACCCACATCTTGTTCCCCGCAACAGCCAATGGTAAAAACGTGGCCCCTCGCGTGGCCGCCAAGTTGGACGTGGGCCAAATCAGCGACATCACCAAGGTGGACAGCCCTGATACGTTTGAGCGTCCCATCTACGCAGGCAATGCGATTGCCACCGTGCAAAGCGCCGATGCTGTGAAGGTCATCACCGTGCGTACGACAGGTTTTGATGCCGCTGCTGCTACGGGTGGTTCAGCCGCCGTAGAAACCGCAGGTGCAGCAGCAGACTCTGGCAAGAGCAGCTTTGTGGGCCGCGAAGTCACCAAGAGTGACCGTCCTGAGTTGACCGCCGCCAAGATCATCGTGTCGGGTGGCCGCGCCTTGGGCAGCTCAGAGAAGTTTGACGAAGTCATGACGCCTTTGGCTGACAAGCTCGGTGCCGCCATTGGTGCCAGCCGCGCTGCGGTGGATGCAGGCTATGCCGCCAACGATTTGCAAGTGGGTCAAACCGGCAAGATCGTGGCGCCTCAGTTGTATGTGGCGTGCGGTATCAGCGGTGCGATTCAACACTTGGCAGGCATGAAGGATTCGAAGGTGATCGTGGCGATCAACAAGGACCCAGAAGCTCCCATCTTTAGCGTGGCCGACTTCGGCTTGGAGGCTGACCTGTTTGTGGCCGTGCCCGAGCTGGTGGCTGCACTTTAAACACGATTTAAAAAGCACTCTGCGGGGTGCTTTTTTCTTGGCATATTTTTGGAGACATCAACAATGAGTTACATCGCCCCCATCAAAGACATGGTGTTCAACATGGAACACCTGGCAGGTTTGAATCAAGTGGCACAAATTCCAGCGTTTGAAGACATGGGTGTGGAAACTGCCCAAGCCGTTTTGGAGGAATGCGCCAAGCTGACCCAAGACGTGTTGTCCCCTTTGAACTGGGAAGGCGATAAGAACCCATCGTTCTTCAAAGAAGGTCACGTGACCACCACGCCTGGCTTCAAGGATGCCTACCAGCAGTATTGCGAAGGTGGCTGGCAAAGCCTGCAACACCCCGCCGACTTTGGCGGCCAAGGCTTGCCCAAAACCATTGGCGCAGCATGCGGTGAAATGCTCAACTCGGCCAACATGAGCTTTGCCTTGTGCCCCATGTTGACCGATGGCGCGATTGAAGCCTTGCTCACGGCAGGCTCTGACGAGTTGAAAGCCACTTACCTTGAAAAGCTCATCTCCGGTGAGTGGACCGGCACGATGAACTTGACCGAGCCACAAGCCGGTTCTGACTTGGCCGCTGTGCGCAGCCGCGCCGAGCCTTTGCCTGATGGCACGTACAAAGTGTTCGGCACCAAGATCTTCATCACCTATGGTGAGCACGACATGGCTGAGAACATCATTCACTTGGTGTTGGCCCGTGTGCAAGGTGCGCCCGAAGGCGTGAAGGGCATCAGCTTGTTTGTGGTGCCTAAGTTCATGGTGAACAAAGATGGTTCACTCGGTGCACGCAACGATGTGCATTGTGTGAGCATTGAACACAAGATGGGCATCAAAGCCAGCCCCACTGCGGTGCTGCAGTATGGCGACCACGGTGGTGCGATTGGTTTCTTGGTCGGCGAAGAAAACCGTGGCCTCGAATACATGTTCATCATGATGAACGCTGCGCGTTACGCGGTAGGTGTGCAAGGCATCTCCATTGCCGAGCGTGCTTACCAAAAAGCCGTGACGTTCTCGCGTGACCGCGTGCAAAGCCGTCCTGTGGACGGCAGCATGAAAACCAGCGCGCCCATCATTCATCACCCCGACGTGCGCCGCATGTTGATGACCATGCGCGCCTACACCGAAGGCTGCCGCGCGATGGCCACCGTTGCGGCGGCGGCGTATGACGCCTCGCACCACCACCCCGATGCAGACACGCGCAAAGACAACTTGGCGTTCTACGAATTCTTGGTGCCACTGGTCAAAGGCTTCAGCACCGAGATGAGTTTGGAAGTCACCAGCCTTGGCGTGCAAGTGCATGGTGGCATGGGTTTCATTGAAGAAACCGGTGCTGCACAGTACTACCGCGATTCCAAAATTTTGACAATTTACGAAGGCACCACCGCGATTCAAGCCAACGATTTGATCGGTCGTAAAACGAGCCGTGATGGTGGTCAAACCGCCAAAGGCATTGCCGCACAAATCGCCCACACCGAAGCTGAATTGCTCAAGAGCGGCGGCACTGATGCTAAGGCGATGGCGGCACGTTTGAAGGCCGCACGCGAAGCCTTCCTGAGCGTGGTCGACTTCGTGGTGGCAGGTGCCAAAGCCAGCCCCAATGCGGTGTTTGCAGGCAGCGTGCCTTACCTCATGCTCACCGGCAACTTGGTGGCGGGTTGGCAAATGGGTCGCGCACTTTTGGTGGCCGAGGCTGAATTGGCCAAGGGCAATGATGCGGTGTTCATGCAATCCAAAATCACCACGGCGCGTTTCTATGCAGACCACATCCTGACCAAAGTGCCAGGCATGCGCGACAGCATCGTGGAAGGTGCCGACAGCGTGACTGAATTGGCGTTGGACGCGTTTTAAACTTCGACCACCTCGATCAGAAATTCATCACCATCAGGGCACTTCGAGTGCCCTGAACTTTGTAAAGGGTTTGATATGTCGCGTTTACCTCTGGTGTTGCAATCGCTCAAGTTTCCCGTCATCGCTTCACCTATGTTCATCTTGAGCACACCCAAGCTGGTGATCGCCCAGTGCAAAGCAGGTGTGGTGGGCTCCATGCCTGCGCTCAACGCGCGGCCCGCAGAACAGTTGGAGGAGTGGCTGATTGAAATTACCGAGGCACTGGCGGCCCACAACCGCGATCACCCAGACCAGCCTGCGGCACCGTTTGCCATTAACCAGATCGTGCACAAAAGCAATGACCGCTTAGAGCACGACATGGCCTTGTGTGTGAAATACAAGGTGCCGATCATCATCACCTCGCTGGGGGCGCGTGAAGATATCAACGAGGCCGCGCATAGCTACGGTGGCATCGTGTTGCACGATGTGATCAACAACACCTTTGCCAAGAAAGCGATTGAAAAAGGCGCGGATGGTTTGATTGCTGTGGCGGCTGGCGCGGGTGGTCACGCCGGTGTGAAGAGTCCATTTGCCTTGATTCAAGAAATTCGTGAGTGGTTTGATGGCCCTGTGGCTTTGAGTGGTTCTATCGCCACCGGCGGCGCGGTATTGGCTGCGCAAGCCATGGGTGCCGACTTTGCCTACATTGGCTCGGCGTTCATTGCCACCGAAGAGGCAAGGGCGGCAGAGGATTACAAGCAAGCGGTGGTGGATGGGACATCGGACGACATCGTGTTGAGCAATTTGTTCACCGGTGTGCATGGCAACTATTTGGCTCCCTCGATTCGCAAAGCAGGGCTTGACCCTGCGAATTTGCCCGAGAGTGACCCGAGCAAGATGAACTTTGGTGGTGGCGCGCAAAAAGCGTGGAAAGATATTTGGGGATGCGGTCAGGGCATTGGTGCGGTGAAAGCGGTGGTGCCTGCGGCTGAGTTGGTGGCGCGTTTGAAGCGTGAGTACCAAGCTGCAAAGCAACGTGTGGCTGCATAACGCTTTTGCCAAGCCCAAAGAAAAAGCCGCTCAGAGAGCGGCTTTTTCGTGAGGCATGTGCAGAATTAACGCAACACCAGCACCGGCACATTGGCGTGTGTCAACACTTGCTGTGTTTCGCTGCCGAGCAGCAAACGCTTGATGCCGCGGCGGCCATGCGAGGCCATCACGATCAAGTCGGCTTTGTGTTTCTTGGCTGCTGCGATCAAAGCATCAGAGACGATGTCGGATTTCACGACCACGGCCTTGGTGTTCACACCTTTGGCTTTGGCTGACTTGACCACGGCATCCAACACTTTTTGAGCGCCATCGGTCCAGCCTTTTTCAATTTTGGAAACTTCCGATGCTGTCAATGGCAAGGAGCCTTCGAAGTAGCTTTGTGGGTAACGGGGAGTCACCTTGACCGCAATCAACTCGGCACCACTCAAAACGGCCAACTCGATGGCACTGTTGATGGCCTTTTTGGACAAAGTAGAACCATCTGTCGCGACCAAAATACGTTTGTACATAAACTGCTCCTTTTGTTGAATTTCGTGGTTTAGCTTAACCCAAGTGCCAAGACCTGTGTTGACGCACGTCAAGTTTGGGTTATGCGAACCCGTTAGGCTACACACCTTATGCATTCAGATACATCAATGGTCGAGCTGTTGGATGAGCGCCAAGAGTGGTTGCCTTTCAGTCAGCAACACAAAAACAAACAAACGCTGCACGACAACGACTGCTGGGAATCTCAAGTTGTGATTCAGGGCATGCATTGTGCTGCTTGTGCATTCACGGTAGAAGATGCACTGATGTCCGTGCCCGGCGTGCAGTCAGCGGAAGTCAATGCGGCCACGCATCGCGCCAAAGTGGTGTGGTCAGAGGCGCAAGTCAAGCCCTCGATGTGGATGGCTGCGATTGCCAAAGCGGGCTATAGCGCGTTGCCTGCCGCCGATAGCACGTTGCGCCAAGCACGCCATGAAGAAGGTCGCCGTGCGTTGTGGCGTTTGCTGGTGGCAGGCTTTTGCATGATGCAAGTCATGATGTATGCCTATCCCGCGTATGTGGCGCATGAGGGTGACATCACGCCCGATATGGTGTTTTTGTTGCGCTGGGCATCGTGGGTGTTGACCTTGCCAGTGGTGCTGTTCTCATGCGGTCCGTTTTTTAGCAATGCATGGCGTGACATCCGCGCGCAGCGCGTCAGTATGGACCTGCCTGTGGCGCTTGGCATGGTGATCACGTTCTTGCTGAGCACAGTGGCCACCTTTGAACCCGATGGGATTTTTGGTGCCGAGGTGTATTACGACTCGCTTACCATGTTTGTGTTTTTCTTGCTCACAGGGCGGTGGCTAGAGCTGCGCGTGCGTGACCGCACGGCGGGCGCGTTAGAGGCTTTGATGAACCGCTTGCCCGATAGTGTGGAGCGTCAGCTTCCCAATGGTGAGTTTGAACGCGTGGCTGTGCGTCGCGTGATGGTGGGCGATGTGATTCGTGTCTCACCCTCAGAGAGCTTCCCAGCCGACGGCTTGATTTTGCAAGGTCAAACCTTGGCCGATGAGGCTTTGCTCACGGGTGAGTCGCGCCCGCAGTCGCGTGGTGTGGGGGACACCGTGGTGGCCGGTAGCCACAACTTGAGTGGCATCGTGACGGTGCGTGTGGTGCAGGTGGGCGAGGGCACCCAGTTCTCGCAAATTGTGTCGTTGATGGAAAACGCTTCGCTGCAAAAACCGCGCTTGGCGCAGCTGGCTGACCGCATTGCCAAACCGTTCTTGGTGGGGGTCTTGGTATTAGCGGCGCTGTCGGCCATGTATTGGTGGCCCACCAACCCCGGCCATGCGTTGATGATTGCCGTGGCGGTGTTGGTGGTGACATGCCCCTGTGCCTTGTCGCTGGCCACGCCTGCTGCGATGTTGGCTGCTGCAGGCAATTTGGCGCGTCACGGCGTGATGGTGCGCAATCTGCAAGCCTTAGAAGCGTTGGCAGAAATTGACACGTTGATTTTTGACAAAACAGGCACGCTCACCCAAGACGGGCAACGCATCACCCACGTGATGACGGCCGAGGGGGTGACGCCTGAGCGAGCCCTGACCCTTGCTGCTGCCTTGGCGAAGCATTCGTTGCACCCGCTGTCGCGCGCATTGGTCAAAGCGCATGAAGACTCGGGGCAGGGCGAGACGCTGCAAGCTCAAGATGTAAACGAAATGATTGGTCTTGGCTTAGAGGGCCACGTGGAGGGGGTGCTGCGCTTGGGTTCAGCCAAGTTCTGCGCACCAAAAACCAAGGGAATACCCGATAAAGCCAGTGTTTGCCAAGTACACTTGTGTACTGAAAACGAGTGGTTGGCGAGTTGGCAGCTGTCCGAAGATGTTCGTGATGACGCGGTACAAACCGTGCAGGCGCTGAAAGCCTTGAATGTCAATGTTTGGTTGCTCTCAGGTGATAGGTCTGAGTCGGCTCAGCAAGTCGCGCAAGAGGTGGGCATTGCCCACGCGCTTGGGGCGTGTACACCGCAAGACAAGCTTTCACGCATGCAAGCCGCACAGTCGCAAGGCGCGCGGGTGGCAATGGTGGGAGATGGCCTGAACGATGGCCCTGTCTTGGCTGGGGCCCATGTGTCGATGGCGTTTGGCAATGCGGTGCCCTTGGCTCAGTCCAAATCGGACTTGGTCTTGATGGGCGGTAATTTGTTGGTGGTGGCGCAAAGCGTCAAGTTGGCCAGACATACCCTGCGGGTGGTCAAGCAAAACTTGGTGTGGGCTGCCGCTTACAACGCCTTATGTGTGCCCTTGGCCGTGGTGGGTTTGTTGCCCGCTTGGCTGGCCGGATTGGGGATGGCGCTGAGCTCGTTGTGGGTTGTATTGAACTCTTTGCGACTCACCAAAGGATTTTGATGGATATCTTGTACTTGTTGATTCCACTGTCGGTGCTGTTGGTACTTTTTATCCTGGGAGGGCTCTGGTGGGCCATTCATAAGGGGCAGTTTGACAGCGTGGAGCAAGAAGGCGAGCGTATTCTTCGCGACGATTGATTTGAATCAATAACTCCTTAGGGGTAATTGAGGATACTGGTTTGAAAAATGAAAGGTGACCGATGAACACATCAGAGCACGCCGTTTATAACGATACCGTTGTACGGCAGTTTTCCATCATGGCGGTGGTTTGGGGCGTAGTGGGCATGCTGGTAGGCGTGATCGTGGCCTCCCAACTCGCTTGGCCTGAACTGAACTTTGGCATCCCTTGGTTGACCTACGGCCGTCTGCGTCCGTTGCACACCAATGCGGTGATTTTTGCGTTTGGCGGCTCTGCGCTGTTCGCCACCAGCTACTACGTGGTGCAACGCACATGCCACACGGCTTTGTTCTTGCCTAAGCTCGCTTCCTTCACCTTCTGGGGTTGGCAGTTGGTCATCTTGGCGGCGGCTGTGAGCTTGCCTTTGGGTTTTACCCAAGGCAAGGAGTACGCTGAACTCGAGTGGCCCATCGACATCTTGATCGCGGTGGTCTGGGTGGCGTATGCCGTGGTGTTCTTCGGTACTGTGGGTACACGCAAGGTCAAGCACATCTATGTGGCCAATTGGTTCTACGGTGCGTTCATCATTGCTGTGGCTTTGTTACACATCGTTAACAGTGCTGCCATTCCTTCCGGCATGATGAAGTCTTACTCTGCTTACGCTGGCGCACAAGACGCCATGGTGCAGTGGTGGTATGGCCACAATGCGGTGGGCTTCTTCTTGACCGCTGGCTTCTTGGGCATGATGTATTACTTCATTCCTAAGCAAGCAGGTCGCCCTGTGTATTCGTATCGCCTGTCGATCGTTCACTTCTGGGCGCTGATCTTCACTTACATGTGGGCGGGTCCTCACCACTTGCACTACACCGCGTTGCCTGATTGGACGCAGTCCGTCGGTATGGTGTTCTCTTTGGTGTTGTTGGCTCCTAGCTGGGGCGGCATGATCAACGGCATCATGACCTTGTCTGGCGCATGGCACAAGCTGCGCGATGACCCTATCTTGCGTTTCTTGATCGTGTCCTTGTCTTTCTACGGCATGTCCACTTTCGAAGGCCCCATGATGGCCATCAAAACTGTGAACGCTTTGTCTCACTACACCGACTGGACCGTCGGCCACGTGCACTCAGGTGCCTTGGGTTGGGTGGGCTTGGTGTCTATGGGCTCTATCTACTACTTGGTGCCTAAGTTGTTTGGCCGCAAGGAAATGTTCAGCGTCAAAGCCATCGAAGTTCACTTCTGGTTGGCCACCATCGGTATCGTGTTGTACATCGCTGCGATGTGGATTGCCGGTGTGATGCAAGGTTTGATGTGGCGCGCCATCAACGCTGACGGCACTTTGACCTACACCTTCGTTGAATCTGTCAAAGCCACTTATCCGTTCTACGTGATTCGTGTGTGCGGCGGCTTGTTGTACCTGAGCGGCATGGTCATCATGTTGTGGAACGTGGTGAAAACTGCGACCGGCGGTCAAGCCACCACTGTTGCAATTCCAGCACCTGCACACGCCTGAGGAGAAATAAATGTCTGATAACCATTCCCAAGGCGGCTTCTCACACGCACGTGTGGAGACCAGCAACTTTTTGATGATCGTGTTGATCTTGCTCGCCGTCGCCTTTGGCGGCATCGTCGAGATCGTGCCTTTGTTTTTCCAAAAGTCCACCACTGAACCTGTGACAGGCGTCAAGCCTTACACCGCGTTGCAGTTAGCCGGTCGTGATGTGTACATCCGTGAAGGTTGCTACAACTGTCACTCACAAATGATTCGTCCCTTCCGCGCTGAAACATTGCGTTACGGCCACTACTCAGTGGCTGGCGAGTCTGTGTATGACCACCCCTTTCAATGGGGCAGCAAGCGTACCGGTCCAGACTTGGCCCGCGTGGGCGGGAAGTACAGCGACGAGTGGCATCGTGTTCACTTGAACAACCCACGCGATGTGGTGCCTGAGTCCAACATGCCTGAATATCCATGGTTGTTGAAGAACACCGTCAATGCTGAGCAAGTACCTGCCAACATGGCTGCCTTGCGCAAAGTGGGTGTTCCTTACTCGGATGAAGAAATCGCTAAGGCTGCAGAAGAAGTCACAGGTAAAACTGAGATGGAAGCTGTGATTGCATACCTCCAAGGCTTGGGCCTCGCGCTCAAATAAAGGAGCATGACCATGGATGTCAACGATTTGCGCATAGTCACCACATTGCTGGCGTTTGCTGTGTTCATCGGCATCATGGTGTGGGCGTTTTCAGCACGTAACAAAGAAGATTTTGAGGCAGCATCGAAGCTGCCCCTCGATCAAGACTAAGGCCTAGAGGTCTTTGTAAAGGAATCGAATCATGAGTGATTTCACAAGTAATTTTTGGTCGATCTTCGTATCTGCCATTTCAATTTTGGGCATCGTGTACTGCGCGTTCTTGCTATGGTTCTCGGCCAAAGTTAAAGTTTCGGCGCACGAAGAAGACGGCACAACCGGCCACGTATGGGACGGTGACCTGCGCGAAATGAATAACCCGCTGCCACGCTGGTGGTTGTGGTTGTTCATCATCACCATGGTCTTTGCTGCGGTGTACTTCATTGCTTACCCAGGCTTGGGTGGCTACGCTGGCAAGTTGGGCTGGACCTCTGCGGGTCAATACGAAGCTGAAGTGGCCAAGGCCAACCAAGAGCTGGAGCCTTTGTATGCAGCTTTCAATGCTCAAACCCCTGAGCAACTGTCTCAAGACCCCAAAGCCATGGCTGTGGGTGAGCGTTTGTTCATGAACAACTGCGCACAGTGCCACGGCTCTGACGCACGCGGTTCAAAAGGCTTCCCCAACTTGACCGACAAGGACTGGTTGCACGGCGGTACCACTGACAAGATCAAAGAGACCATCACCAAAGGCCGTATCGGTCAAATGCCTCCTATGGCTGCGGCTGTGGGTACACCTGATGATGTGCGCAACGTGTCTCACTACGTGATGAGCTTGTCTGGTAGTCCACACGACTCTGTGCGTGCCGCATTGGGTAAAGGCAAGTTTGGTGCATGTGCAGCATGTCACGGCCCAGATGGTGCAGGCATGCAAGCTGTCGGTTCTGCTAACTTGACTGACAAAGTTTGGTTGCATGGCTGGGGCGAAGAGGCCATCACCGCCATCATCAACAACGGCAAAGTGAACCAGATGCCTGCGCAAGAAGGTCGTTTGACTGAGTCACAAATTCACGTGTTGACGGCTTATGTTTGGGGTTTCTCTAACAAACCTGCTGCCACGAAGTAATTTGCTTTGAATTCTGCTGACGACTCTAAGCAGCGCAAAACCATCCCCATCGTTCCAGAGCCTTCGGGCTCTGCGGACGAGGCGATGGTTTCGCTTTATGCTGCATCTAAAAAAATCTACCCTCGCTCTGTCGAGGGTAT
>JACCDR010059105.1_pt1 | contig 27497 bp, 36 predicted proteins | sample 7446431 | NCBI WGS metagenome assembly JACCDR01 (sample SAMN15323443, study PRJNA562643) | freshwater metagenome | isolation source: river surface water | place: USA:Blue River Watershed | collected 2017-08-17 | reverse complement strand
GTGACTATAACAGGCGGTGGCGGTATAAATTTTGGATACCGAAGTGATTATGCAGAGTATTGTGATGTGGTGACGGCTATGAGTGAGCCGGGGCTTGGTTACAACATGTATTATGTCGAAGATCCAGATCGAGAATATACTAATCTTGGCCCGATTGCTAATAAAAACGGTTGGATTCACTACCAGGTTGTGTGTCGGCAAGGCGGGGATCGATCTACCGCTGCGTATGTAGAAAAAGTGCTCTATATTACTACCCAGATACAGCCCGTAGTTAAGGTATCGTTTGAACCACAATTAAAGATAAATTCCTTTACAGGTACTCAGAATGGTCCGGTATCGGGTAGTTTGTCGTGGTCGGTTACGGGGGCAACCTCTTGTAGCGCTACGGGGGCTTCGGGTGGTTGGAGCGGAAGTTCAATTTCAGCTGCGGGAGGAACTAAGAGTGTTTCTTATCCAACCATGACAACTCCGAGAACCTACAGCTATACGCTCACCTGCACGAATGGAACTGAAAGTGTTTTGCAATCAGTTACCATTAGCTATGAGGGTAATGAAGATTATGCCTGCTTTATCCCTGGCACGAAGGTTACGATGGGAGATGGAACTCTCCAAGATATCGAAACGGTACAGACTGGTGATCTTCTCATGACCTCTTCTGGCCCCCAGGTCGTTGAAAAACTCTGGCAGATACCGTATCGTGGCAAACTATACGCTTTTAACGGTTCAGAAAATTATTTCGTGTCAGATTCTCATCCGTTTATGACGACTGAAGGATGGAAGTCTTTTAATCCACGCAAGTCAGAGCGGGAAAATCCAGGTCTTGAGGTTTCTCAACTAGAAGTGGGCGATACTTTAATTCGTGAGGATGGTAGTAGCTATGTACTCAATAGGGTTGATACAAAGGATACCGATCAAACACTCTACAACTTCAAAGTCGCAGGAGACACAAATGATTTCTACGCTGATGGCTTCTGGGTGCATAACTCACAATCAAAGCGCTAGCCCCATTCTTTTCACCGCATGCGGTCTTCAAGAGAAGCAATGATGCTCTAAGGTGGATTGAGCTCCAATAAACGTAGATGATCAGCTTTCGACTCGGAGGTGTAAGGTAATCGGCGCTAGAGGCCTTGTAAAAATTAAATTCCATAGTATAGTAAAAATTAAAGAGGTACTGGACGCGTTTATAATAGTCTAGGGTGTCTCTTCGGAGCACGCTATACTGTTGCCATGCGATCGCAGATGACCTCTTGGTCTTTTAAATCCGCTCGACGTCACTTCAGACAGTGGCTGAAAGCTTTTTGTAAACCCAAGCCCCGCTCGGGGGCTGATAGAAAGGATCGTGCCATGAACGGCTACAATTTCTCTCGTCCCCAAGCGAAGCGAACTGCTTCCATTGGTTATGCTGCCACGACCTTCGTGCTCTTGGCGCTCTTGACCGGCTGCGGAGGGGGAGGTGGCGGTGAAGAGCCGTCGGTTCCTCCCGTTTCGCCTCCGGCCTCTGGCCCGGCAACTGGTCCGAGCGGTGTCATCGGTGCTCGAACGGGGTGTGCTACCCCCGTCGATCAGTCTTCCTGCGATGGGAAGGTGACGGTCACTCTGAGTGCGGTCACCAACCCGACCCTCACCGTTGGTGAAGGTGACACCGAGTCGGTCATCGCGCTCTCGAGAGCTGGTGGAGAAGTCACGGTCCCGCTCAAGGGGGCGCCGGGCGAGCGCAAGCTCGTGCTGCGCGCCGGCGATGGCACCGTGCTCGATGGTGGCGACGGCAAGAAGACCATCACGAAGCGCTGTGTGGACGGTACCACCGACACCACGGAAGTGAAGTGGGTGGCTGACGTCGCGAAGTGCATCACGGTGTACTACTATCCGCGAACTGCCTACGTCTTCACTGATGAGGTGTTCACAACGGAGAAGCCTGATGGCACCTCGGGACCGATCGCGGTCGGCTGGCCCCAGGTCCTGCGTGGTCTCACCGCTACGCCGCTCAAGAACGGGACTGGTCTTCAGGCAACCGGCTGCGGAGGCTCGATCACCAAGCTTTGGAACGGTCTGCCCTTTGCGGCCTGCACGATTCCTGCCGAGAACAACCGGCGGGCATTCTTCCCGATCGATGTCACCGGCGGGGTCGTGCTGCCGGAGTACAAGGATCCGCTGCCGCCTGGATCTGAGTGGTACACATCCTCGTATGGTGCATTCGGGGATTCGCCGTTCACTGCGCAAGGGGTGAGTAGTTTGGGTAACTATGCTGAAGTTGGTGGGGTTGTCTACTACACTCCCGACGTCAACGGCAATCAACTTCGCCGGACCACGGATGGTTTCGCGACGAGCGAGCTCATCAAGGAAGGACCAACGGTCTTGCTCTTCACGGTTCACGAGAATCAGAAGTCTCAGTCAGGCAACTGACCACCACTCGTGAGAGACGAAAAGGCGCTATCCACCACCTGGTGGCTCTGGCGCCTTTTTTTTATGGGTCATATGAACCATAATACTAGCAGTATCTGCTTAAAATTATATTATATGGTTCGCTCAATCTTAACCTCGTTGAATACAAAGTATGTTGCAGTAACCCTACTACTCGTTGGCATGACTCTATGTCTAAGTATCCCTACTGCGGAGGCTGCCTTGACCGTGAAGCGCGGAACGCAAGCCAATGATGTTGAGTTGTATCTAAATGTCGTTGGTGGCTCGGGTACTTGCCAGCCGGGTACTACTTATCCAAACTTATCAGACAATGTGAGGTCGGCATGGCTAAATAATGGAAATACCTATAATAACGCTGCGAGCCCTCGTAACCTCGGTAAAAAAATACTAGCCCCTGCAGGGACCTACACTTTTAGTTGTACGCACACGACCAACGGTTCGGTTGGAAGTGATACGCTTACAGTGACCGGCTGTCTTGCTACCGAGGTTTGGGATGGTAATGACTGTGTAGTTGCTCCACCTAACAACCCCCCAAGTGCTAACGCCGGAACAGACCGCACTATCACCCTCCCAACAAACAGCGTCAGTCCGTCAGGAGATACCGCAACCGACTCCGATGGTACTATTGCCAGTACGGTCTGGACTAAGGTGTCAGGTTCGGGTGGGAGTATTACAAACAGTACAACCATGAACCCAACGTTTACTGGTCTTACTGCTGGTAGCTACACCTTCCGTCTCACGGTGACAGATAACGATGCCGCGGTTGATACCGATGACGTAATCGTGACGGTTAATCCGGAACCGAATAATCCACCAACCGCGAATGCTGGTTCGGATCGTACCATTCAGTTGCCCGTGACTACAGCAAACACCTCAGGTGCTGCAGCTTCAGACTCAGACGGTACCTACACAGTCAGTTGGAGTAGTGTTGCTCGTCCGGGTGGTGCACCTTTGCCAGGAATCACTAATCCGACAACGATTAGTCCGACTTTCACTGGACTTACCACTGTGGGTACTTACACCTTCCGCCTCACGGTGACAGATAACGATGGAGCGGTTGTTACTAACGATATGAATGTGACTGTAACCCCAGCACCAGTGTATGTCTGTACCGGTCTCCCAGTTCCGACCAATGCCTCACTCTACGCCGGAGACGATACGGGTCTTGCTGCTGACACGCCAATCTCATATTCAGCTACCGACACGGGACCAAAGTGTCAGTACAGCTGTAATCTTGCCTATTGGTGGAATGGTAGCGCCTGTGTGCTGCCTGACCTCTCGGCCACCAATGCGTCACCCGCTGCGTCAGCTAGTTTTTCACAGACGGTCGCCATTTCTTTTACCGGTACGGCGGTTAACAGTGCAACTGCACCGATTTCACAAGGAGGCTGGGCAGATCTAGAAATTGATACGAATAATGATGGTAACGCCGATCTTAATTACAATGCCAATAGTGGTGTTCGGCTCGGCTCGTTTACTCAAGGTCAAACAAAGGCTCTAGCATACACTATTCCTGCCTCGACGCTTGCTCCGGGAGCGTATCGATATCGTTTCCATGTCGATACTGATGGGGCAGGTGTAGCGGAATCGAACGAAACTAACAATCGTGCATCGTGGGTAGCATTTACGGTCACTAACGCATCACCAAGTGCAAACGCAGGTACAAATCAAACAATTACATTACCAACGAGCAGTGCCAGTCCGTCTGGGGTCGTTGCATCAGACTCAGATGGTGCTGTTGTTAGTACTGTGTGGACGAATACTGCAAAGCCTTTGGCAGCTACAGTCTCGATTGCAGGAGCTACTGGTTTGTCCCCAACCTTTAATGGTTTGACCGTAGCGGGTTCGTATACGTTCCGCCTCACCGTGACTGACGACGATGGCACTTCAAGCTTTGACGACATGACGGTAACGGTTAATCCGCCACTTCCACTCCCTGTTATTAACTCGTTTACTGGCCCAGCAACTGTACCAACAAACGGTTCGCCAACGCTCACGTGGAACGTCAGTAATGTCACGAGCTGTACCATTAACCCTGGTGCATACACGACGTCTCCGGTTGCTGCCGGTAGTCGAGCAATGGCAGCGATCTCGATTGCAACAACCTATACACTGAGCTGTATGAATGGTGGAAGCGGTCCTACCACTGCTAACCATACCGTTAACATCGCTGACCCTAACTTGGTAGTAGACTCAACGGTGTTCCCGGCCGGGCCCCTTGTTCGTGATGTGGCGACAGTAGTACGTGGTACGGCTCGCAATGCCGGTCCGGCAACTACTGGTGTTGGGTTCTCAAATAACTTTAGCTATGACACCGGGTCTGGTTGGGTGAATCCAGGAGCAGGCTATGTCGCGAAGGGGGTATTGGCCGGTGGAGCTACCGCGAGTCAAGATAGCTATAGCTACACGCCAACCGCACTCGGCAGCGTCCGCTTCCAGTATTGTGTCGATTCATATAACGCGGTGGCTGAACTAACAAACGAAACACCAAACTGCGTCCAAAGTGGATTTATAATCATTAATCCGCCAGTACCATCAACCCCAACCGGCCTTAACGCAGTGACCGCTCCGGCTTGTGGTGGTAGGATAGACGCTACGTGGAATTCAATGGCAGATACTGATTCGTACCGGGTGTCGCTCGATAATGTGACCTACATTGATGTTGGTCTTGCTACCTCGTACACGTTCACCAGTTTGGTGCCGGGCAACACCTATACCGTGTATGTAAAGGCCCGTAACAACATCAGTGGAGAATCCGCCGCGGCGTCTGATACGGCGGTAGCTTCAGCGGTCTGTACCACGCTTTCGGTTGGTAACTGTGATATCCCGAATGGTGCAAATAGTTGCAACGCTTCAGTCTCTTGGGATCTTACCGGAGCGACTTCGCCAAACATCTATAACCTTACTCGATCAGCAAGTGTCTCTTCGGGTCTTGCAACAAGTACCGCAGGCTTTACGACTAGTCTAGTACGGTCAACCGCATTCGGAAATCAAGATACCGGAAGTAACGTAATTCAAGGTCGGGATACTACCACGGTTCTAGTTTCTCGTACGGGGTCAGCCTCATGTCTGAGTGGTAGTTTCTTCCATAGCACCGCTAATAGTTGTCAGCCTGATCCGGTTGTAACGATCTCGCCAGCGGCCCCGCTTGTTCGAAGCGGTGAGCGTGCAACACTTTCCTTTAGCATTTTGGCAAACTATGCTGGTGTCACGTGTACCTTTAGTGGCGGAATGTCTGGTGCGGCAGTTATTAACCACACGGCTTCAGCTGTAGCAACGAGCTACACGCGCACTACTGATCCACTTACCGCTGCGCAAGTTGTCCGTATCACCTGTTCGGTACCGAGTGCTCCTGCTGGCCGAACGGTAACTGAGGAGGTTCGAGTCAACGTCGTGGCTGAGCCGCAAGAGACCTAGGAGAAAAAAGCAACGGCCCCATTCGGGGCCGTTGCTTTTTTAGAGAAGTCTGGTAGAGTAGCCGGAGCTTCAATAAAGACCTACGTACAAAGAGATTCATCGTCTCCTTGGACCAATGGGCACAAACCGCGCGATTATTCGCGGACGTTGTGTCCGCGCCTATCGCGCGGTTTGTCGTAGGGGTCAGACGAAGCCAATTTATTACAATAAGTTCATACATGATGAAATTCATTCTCGGTACAAAGGCCGGTATGACCCAAATCTTCGATGAGCAGGGTGTCTGCACCGCAGTCACTATTCTTAAGGTAGAGACCGCTAAGGTTTCTCAGGTGAAGACGACTGAAACGGATGGTTATGTAGCTATCCAGATCGCCTCAGGTTCACAAAAGGATCACCGACTCTCGAAGGCAGAAAAAGGACATTTTGGCACTGGTGCCAAAGCAGTTAAGGAGTTTCGTCCAAAGCGTGGAGCAGAGGCTACCGTAACTGCACTTGAAAAAGGAGCTACCCTTGACGCTGCGGTTTTCGCAGCTGGTGATACGGTAGAAGTATCTGCCGTGTCAAAAGGTAAAGGTTTCCAGGGTGTGGTGAAGCGACACAACTTCGGTGGTGGTCGTCGTACCCACGGACAAAAACACTCAGAGCGTGAACCAGGATCAATCGGTTCAACCGGATTTATGCGTGTTATCAAGGGTACACGCATGGCTGGACGCATGGGAAGTGACACGGTAACCGTCAAGAACCTCAAAGTGGTGGCAGTAAATCCTGCTGAAAATATTCTCCTCGTTAGTGGAGCGGTACCAGGTCGAAAGGGAACATTAGTAGAGGTGCGTGGCATCTAAGTAACAACTCATATATGGATGCAAAAGTATATTCTCACGAAGGAAAAGAGGTCGGGAAAGTCACCCTACCAGCGAGTGTCTTTGGTGTAGAGTGGAATGCAGATCTCGTCCACGAGGTAGTGGTTGGTATGCAAGCCAATGCCCGCACCTCAAGTGCGCACACAAAAGGCCGTGGCGAAGTGAGTGGCGGTGGTAAGAAGCCATGGAAGCAGAAGGGTACTGGACGTGCTCGTCACGGATCTACCAGATCACCAATCTGGGTCAAGGGTGGAGTGGCGCATGGTCCACGTAATGAAAAGGACTTCAGTGTCAAAATCAATCGTAAGGTGCGTGCCAAAGCGTTGGCGACCGTGCTCTCAAAGAAGCATAGTGATGCAGAGATTATCTTTGTTGATTCACTGGCATTCTCTGAGCCAAAATCAGCTGCTGCTAAAGTTGCCATCGGTGCAATAGCTCAGGGGTCGGGGCAGGAGAGTCTTGCTCGCAAGCGTAAGAACGCAGCTGTTGTAGTACTCCCGAATCGCCACGAAGCAACGGAAAAGAGTTTCCGAAACTTTGGCAATATGACGGTAGTGCAGGCTAAGGACATCAATCCAGTTGATCTCCTTACTTATAAGTATGTAGTCATGGTGGAGCCACAAAGTACGCTCGAAGTGATCGAGAAGCGTGTGTCACCAACGACGGCTACTAAACAATAATTACTATGGCTCTCTTTAGTCGAACAAAGCAGGCGGAGGCAACGACGCCGAAGAAAGCTGCCCCGGTGACAACGTCGGTCAAGCAAGCCTTGGCTACCGACCGCGACCTCACGAAAGTGATCAAAGGTCCACGGATCACCGAGAAATCTGTCCGAATGGGTGATGCGAACGTTTATACGTTCACCATTACCCGAACAGCGACAAAGTTTCTCGTCCGTGACGCCGTTAAGGCGCTGTATGGAGTGACGCCGGTGAAGGTCAACATCGTCAGTAAACGACCAGCGCAACGTCTTAAAGGTTCTCAAAACCGCATGGTTCAGGAGTCTGGATATAAGAAGGCGTATGTGTATCTTAAAAAAGGTGACACCATTAATCTCGTCTAGTCTATGAAAAAGTATAAACCTACTTCTGCTGGTCGACGTGATGGGTCGGTCATTGAATACAAGAAGAAACTCACCTCAACAAAGAGTAATCCACACAAGGCGCTCACCAAAGGTAAGCGTGGAACTGGTGGACGCAACAGTTTTGGTCGCACGACTGCCCTTAATCGTGGCGGTGGTAACAAAAAGTCGTATCGTGAAGTAGATTTCCGGTATGACAAGAAGGATATCAAGGCTCGGGTTGAAACTATCGAGTACGATCCAAACCGCTCAGGTTTTATCGCGCTCGTGGTCTATGCAGACGGTGAGCGACGATATGTGCTCGTACCGCAGGGTGTAGCGCAAAACGATGAGATCATTACCTCGCAGGATGCAAAACCAAAAGTTGGTAATCGGTTACCTTTGGGAGTAATTCCGGTCGGTACCTTTGTCTACAACGTAGAGATTAAACCTAATGGTGGCGCTAAACTCGCTCGTTCAGCGGGTAATTACGCTGAGGTCGTGGCTCATGACAATGGCTATACCCTCATTAAAATGCCTTCCTCTGAAGTACGAAAGATTATTTCAACCGCGTGGGCATCAATCGGTGCGGTCTCTAATGAAGAGTATCGTCTCGTAGAGCTCGGTAAGGCTGGTCGCGCTCGTCATCGAGGATTACGTCCGAAGACTCGTGGATCAGCTAAGAACGCCGTTGATCACCCACACGGAGGTGGAGAGGGACGTGCTCCACGTGGACATCGTCGTGCACGCACAAAGCAAGGTCGTCCAACTGGTAAGGGACAGAAGACTCGTTCACCAAAGAAGTACTCGAATGTCTTCATTGTATCTCGTCGCAAACCAGGACGATTGATGAAGATTGGTGGAGCGTAGACTATCCTCGGAAACATATAAAAAGCCACCGGCGCAGTATCCTGTCGGTGGTTTTTTATATGCCGGGTTTACGCTCGCGAACCTTGAATGTAAAGAGCATAAGGCGCTTGTGTGCGGTAAGGTTTTTAATAATGAATGGAGTATCCAAAGGAGAACAATGAACCGCTACTTTTTGTGTTGCTTGTCCAGAAATGATAAGTTCGAGGCCAGCGTTTGTAACAACGATGCTTATTCTGCGTCGCCCGCTCCGGCTCCGGTTTTGCGTAATAATTCCCGGTGACACTTTCTTTACCCCTGGTAGGGTCTCAAGGATTGATACTACCAGGGCTGCAGTCTCGGTTAGGGTCGTATGGGTGCCGGCTAAAATTTTTTTGGCCATAGGTATTGGGCTTTAGAGTATATGATACCGTGCGCGCTGCATAGTCTCTTAATGGTATGTAATTCCGTCTAGCGCTGTTTATATCCAGATAGGTTCAGTGGATGTGCCCTTGTATACTTAAATGAGAGCAGCTACATACTTTTTACTCGTGTAACTTATTTTCATGCAGAACAGATTTTATAGCGTACGTGTCATACTAGCTTGTCTGGTGGTTTTGTTTGTACCACTATCAGCACTAGAAGCACAGGAGGTGACTACAAAGCCAGCCCTCACATTAAATTTTTCACCAAATACTATCCCGGTTGGAGGGACCGCTCGAATGGTGTGGGTATCAAGTGGTGCAACAAGCTGTACCGCGAGCGGTGACTACTGGTCTGGTCAAAAGCGTCGATCAGGAACGGCGACGCTCAGAAATGTGAAGGAAAATCGTACCTACACCATGACCTGTACGAATCAGTTCGGAACAACGACGAGAACTAAAACCCTAAAGGTTGATGCCACGCTTCCACCACAGCAACCAGGCACCCCAACCTCAACACCACCGATTATTAGCCCACAGCCAACCTCAACACCACCGATTGTCTCTCGTCCAAATCCGAAACCGATTCAGCGTATAAATGATAGTGATCGTTTGGCTACGGCTGATCCAAATCGTGACTGGAAGACTCAAGGTTGGAATTTGCTCTGTAACGGAGGTGGAGCCGAAGTTCGTTCTCGAGATATACCTGCAACCGGCGTTATTAATCAAGTCATTAACGGTAAATCAACCGGAATGACGTTTGTTACCGATACCGATCCTTCAAAAGGGAAAATCTTCAAGTTTGCTGTTCATGAAAGTGAGCAAGATCTGAAGGGTAAGCAACGTTGTGAGATTGCTCACACCAAGAATGCGGGCGGACAACTACCTAAAAACGAGATATTCTGGCATACCTTTAGCTTCAAAGGGATTGATTGGGTGCCTTCAAAGGATTCACAAATTGTTGCCCAGTGGCATGTATACGCTGGTGGTCCTGGAGATGGTGGGGAAACTCAGAATCCATTCTTGGCGTTGACGTATGAAGAAAATCGACTCAAATTGAGCTTAAGATACAATACGACGACTGGTGCCCCTAAAGCAGATAATAAGGTAATTACTGCCTGGACTATCGAGGACTTCGATATCAATAAGTGGCATACCTTTGTCTTCCGTGCCAAGCGATCACTTAATGCAGCTGATAAGCCATTCTTTGAATCTTGGGTTGATGGAGTTAAAATGCCTACCTATCAGGGACTGTTTGGTTATAACGTACCAGATGAAACGCCCTATGTTGCAAAAGTAGGTTTCTATCACTTTGTCCAAAAGAAGGGAATAACCTGGCCAGCGACTCAGCCTTTACGAGAGCTCTATTATGGAAAATCATTACTTGTCCGTGATCCAGCCGCGAAGTTTACTTATGACGATATCATCGCAGATTACAAAGCACCGGTTTCGACCATAGGTACACCTCCGGTGCCTCCTCCACCAACGCTACCACGATAAGAAAGTTTCGCGTGGCGCTTAAAAAAGCCTGAATAATGTCAGGCTTTTTTATTTTGTAATGAACTGCTGAGACATAGTCATCGGAAATGATATTTCTGTTGTATAGTTATAGAATGGTCATATCGTACCCAAGTCACATAACTTGGATTAAGCACTGCACTGATGCTGAGGTGCTCCATAATTTTTCTCGGAGTACACGACAAAAATTACAATCAACTATACCAAAGGTCTCGACCCTGATACGGCACGCAATTGAACCGATTGGCCCTGATTTTTTTCAGTGGTTTAGACCTCTGTATGAATCGAACCTCGTAAGAAAGAATAATCCAAATATTTTTCCCCTCGAAGCGTTACTCGCTGTAAAGCAAAAAACATACCAAGCACTCACCTTGTACGAGAATGAAGTACCGATGGGGGCAACAATTTTTGTGATAACTGCAAAGGGTAATCTGTCGACGGTCTATCGTGCGTATAGACCAGGCTGGCAGCAGCAGACGCTCCGAGCTAGTCCGGCTTTATACGCTGAATATCTGCTCGAGCGTGAGGCTCGTCGCTCTGATTGTGAACGAATTCTTCACGGTCGAGATCGTAATCCGTATGGACTACACTCGGGTATTGGTGTTGCGCTGTTTAAATTAAGTATTGGATGTGTTCCGTATGTGTCTACTCAGCACACCAGAGAAGAAATAGACCTGACAGAGATACACCAAGATATCGCTGTCTTTGTTTACCCTGGTTTAGGTGTCTCCCGGATATCAAATGCATATCTCAGTACGACTTCTCAAACCGCAGCGCAGTGGCTTGGGATTACCAAATACCCTGAGCAGGTGCTGGTAACAAACCTCGTGCGTTCTTCTGCTGCAGCGGGGGAATCTCTATAAATTGACTTTTTGGTCTTATTTGGTACTCTAGCGGGGTTCCAACCTCAGTGGGAGAGTGTCACCCACAAAACCGTTGCACAGTTAAGAAGTTATAGTGTTGGGAACCTCTGTTAAGGACGGCCGTTACCTTTCTTTACAAGAGGTTCCCAAAAACGCATGCAAATGCGTGTTTATTTGTAATAAAACAACATGTCACGATCACTCTATAAAGGACCGTTTGTAGACGAGCGTCTACTCAAGAAGATCGCCGGAAAGAGACCCGGAGAGGGTGGTGTCATCAAGACCTGGTCACGCGCAGCAGTCATTGCGCCTGAAATGGTCGGATTCACCTTCGGTGTCCATAATGGTAAAGAACACATCCCAGTACTCGTAGCAGAAGAAATGGTTGGCCATCGATTGGGTGAATTTTCACCAACGAAGAAGTTCTATCGTCACGGTGGTAAGATGCAGAAGGAACTTGAGCAGAAGAAGAAGGAAGCTGAAATCGCTGCTGCTAAAGCTGCTAAAACCGCTTCAACCACTAAGAAATAGTTAGTCTATGAAAGCAATTCTCAAAAACTACCGCCAATCACCACGCAAGGTTCGCCTTGTTGCTGATGTCATTCGCGGTAAGAAGGTGGGTGAAGCACTTAATATGCTCAAGTTCGTCGATAAGCGAGCCTCGCAGCCGTTTGCAAAGGTGGTTGCTTCTGCGGTAGCAAATGCGGTGCAAGCAGGGAAGGACCCTGCTCGACTCATTGTAAAAAAGGTGTCAGTCGACAAAGGAACCGTCCTCAAGCGCTTTATGCCGCGTGCCCGCGGTTCAGCGTCACGTATTAACAAGCGAAATAGCCATATCTCGGTCGAGCTTGGCGAGAAATAATCATCACCTATGACACACGTTGCACATCCATACGTACAGCGCATTGGCGTCAACCGCGACTGGAAGAGTCGTTGGTTCACTACCGATCCGGTGAAATTCCGTGAGTACATTCGTACTGACGCAGCAATCCGTAAGCTCCTTGAAAAGAAGCTCAAGGGTATGTCAATCGACACGGTTGAAATTGAACGAAACCAGAAGGAAATTCGGATCATTATCAAGACTGCTCGCCCAGGACTAGTCATTGGTCGCAGTGGTGAAGGCGCAGTGAAGCTCAAGAAGGAGATCGATATGCTCCTTCGCCAAGCAAAACTTTCTGACAAACCAGAAATCAAGCTTGATGTTGAGGAAGTACGTTCTCCAGAATCGAGTGCTCACATTATGGGGCAAATGATTGCTGAAGGGCTCGAGAAGCGTCTTACATTCCGTCGCGTTATGAAGCAGACGATCGAAAAGATCATGGCTAACCGGGATGTTCAGGGTGTTCGTATCATTCTTTCAGGTCGTCTTGGCGGCGCCGATATGGCCCGTCGTGAGGAATTGAAGAAGGGTCGAATTCCGCTACAAACCTTGCGAGCTGATATTGACTTTGCTCGCGTTACCGCTCGTCTGCCGTATGGTGCGATCGGGATCAAGGTCTGGATTTACCGCGGCGAAGTCTTTACTGACCGTAAGCATGGTCAGACAGAGACTGCTCCTCGAACGAGTCGTCCACGTACTAACGCCTAACTAAACTCGTATGCTATTTCCTAAGAAAGTAAAACACCGCAAGTGGCAAGTCGGTCGTAAGAGCGAAGCGAAGCGAGCCCTCCCTGATACTCGGGGAATCACCGTGGCGTTCGGTTCATTTGGTCTTAAGGCTACTTCACCATCACGGGTAAAGAGTAATCAAATCGAAGCCGCTCGTCGCGTCATTTCGCGTACGCTCGGTAAGACCGGTAAAATTTGGATTCGTATTTTCCCAGATAAACCAATCACCAAAAAAGCTGCTGAGCTTCCAATGGGTAAGGGTAAGGGAGATCCAGATCACTTCGTATTTGAGGTGCGTCCAGGCCGTGTTCTCTTTGAGGTAGAAGGAGTCAGCGAAGAGCTTGCCAAGGAAGCATTTCGAAAAGCTACTGCTAAGCTCCCATTACAAGGTACGCTCGTGCGTCGCGAAGACACACGTGCCTAATCAATACGATACTCTCTATGATACACATGTCAGATATTCGTAAGAAGACCGACGCGGAACTCGTTGAGTTCACCGTATCGGCACGTGAGACTCTTCGCGCTGAGCGTTTCAAGGATAAGTTTAGTCGCAAGGCAAATGTTATCCGAAATGCGAAGACGGAGATCGCTCGAGCGCTCACTGAACTTACCGCTCGTCGCCGTAAGGTAGAAAATAAATAATTGGTATGACTACAGAACACAATACTGTTTCAAACCGTCGCGTATTGCGCGGTACCGTGGTCTCGACCAAGATGAAGGACACCATTACGGTGGCAGTCGAGCGCTACGTGAAGCATCCAAAGTACAAGAAGTACCTTCGTCGCACCAAGAAGTTCTTGGTACATGATGCAGGTAATACTGCTAAGGAAGGGCAGGTGGTCGACATTAGAGAAACTCGTCCGCTCTCAAAGCGCAAGCATTTTGAGCTCGTGACTAACGCACAGTAGGTATGATTCAACCACAGACAATCGTCAAGATTACTGACAACACCGGCGCTAAGATCGGTCGCGTCTTTAAAGTTCTTGGCGGATCAAAGAAGCGCTATGCGGAACTCGGTGAGATGGTCGTGCTCTCGGTGCAGACTGCTGAGCCTCGCAAAATGGTAAAGAAGAAGGATGTTGTCTACGGCGTTGTAGTGCGTCAGCGCAAGCCGTTCCGTCGTAAGGATGGATCATACGTAAGTTTTGACGACAACGCAGTAGTCCTTGTCGACAAGACTAAGCGTGAACCACGAGCGAACCGTGTCTTTGGACCGATTCCTCGCGAGATTGCTGAGGCTGGTTATCAGAAGATCGTATCACTTGCACCAGAGGTGGTGTAAGCGTCACTTTCACTCATAAGTAACATTACATATGAAAATCAGAAAAGGAGATACGGTACAGGTGATTGCCGGTAAAGACAAGGGTAAAACTGGTACCGTACTCACGGCCTTCCCTAAAGTCGCTGCTGTTCTCATTGAAGGTATTAATGTCGTGAAGCGACATCAGAAGAACCGCCGTACTCGTTCACAAGGTCAAATTATCGAGAAGAGCATGCCGATCCATGTTTCAAACGTTTCTCTCGTTGAGGGTGATAAGCCTGTTCGCGCTGGCTACAGCTTCGAAGGAGAAGGTGAGAAACGAAAGAAGGTACGAGTTGCTCGACCTAGCGGTAAGAAAATTTAAGTATGGAAACGACACACGCACGCATCAAATCAGTCTATACCGCCCTTAAGGGTGACTTCGGCTACACGAACGTGATGCAATCACCAAAAATTGAAAAAGTGGTAGTTTCAGTCGGTACTGGACGAGTTCAGGATAAGGCGAAGATTGCCCTCATTCAGGATCGTCTCGCTCGCATCACTGGTCAGAAGACATCGCCACGTCCAGCGAAGCAATCAATCGCTTCGTTCAAGCTTCGTGAAGGTGACATCATTGGCTATCAGGTCACGCTCCGGGGTGCCCGCATGATGCATTTCCTTGATAAGCTTATTCACCTCGCACTCCCACGTACTCGAGACTTCCATGGGCTCAAGGTGACCGCTATCGATGAAATGGGGAACTATACCCTTGGTATTAAAGAGCATACGATCTTCCCAGAATGTGGAGACGAGGAGATCAAGGATGTCTTCTCGCTTGCCATCACCATTGTGACCACAACTCGAGACAAGAAGGAATCTGAAGCGCTCCTTCGTCACATTGGCTTGCCACTGAAGAAGGCTGAATAGGCCTTCTAAAACGAGACCTACGTCTCGTTTTATGGTGGCAAGAGACGGAGCGTTACGTTTTGCTCTTGTCTAGAGCAAAACGTCGCGAGTCCGGGGAGGAAGTTCTTAGGATTTTGTGAGCAAAGCGAAACAAAATACTTAGAAACTTGACCCTGCCACTGAAGAAGGCTGAATAAGCCGCTTTGGTAACAACAGTTTCTCGTTTGTTAGAATCTGAGAAAATACCAAACTACCCTCGCTCAGGGTAAAACCAAAACCGCACCTCTACAGAGGTGCGGTTTTGGTTGACAATTCGTGTCTTTCTGGTAGTCTTGCCGGCAAGGCGAGGTGACACATATTCTCTGAAAGGTGTCACTGCCTGCAGTACGCAGTATTGCATTAGTAAGAGGCGAGTTGCGATTTCTACGCAATACCACCTCATAACCATAATAATTTCGTGGCACGAACATCTGTTACGGTGCGCGCATCGCGCGCGCCAAAGTATGCTTGTCGCGTCGTACGACGTTGCAAGCTTTGCAGCCGCAAGCGTGGATACATGAGAGATTTTGATATCTGTCGTATCTGCTTCCGCGAGCTCGCTCATGAGGGACATCTACCAGGCATTAAGAAATCATCATGGTAGGAGATACAATTGGAGATTTCATCATCCGTTTAAAGAACGCCGGAGCGGTTAATAAAACCGAAGTCCATATTCCATATTCAAAGCTTAAGCACGCAATTGCAGACAAGCTTGTTGCTGCTGGATATATTGGAGGAGCGCGGCAGGAGGGTAAGAAGGTACAGAAGAATCTCGTGGTGACACTTAAGTACGAAAACGGCGCACACGTCATTAGTGGTGTGAAGCGAGTTTCTAAGCCAGGTCGTCGCCTCTACACAAAGGTCGCAGATATTCACAAAGTTAAGTTTGGTCAAGGGCATATGATCCTCTCGACACCGGCTGGTATCCTCACTAATGATGAGGCGAAGGCGCAGAATGTCGGTGGTGAACAGCTCTTCATCATTTGGTAAATATGAGTCGTCTAGGAAAACAACCAGTCACCATCCCAACCGGCGTCACCGCGACGCTCGAGGCAGGTGTGCTCAGCGTCTCTGGTCCAAAAGGGACTTTGACTCGTCCCGTTCGTACCAAAGATGTATCGATTGCTATTGAAGGTACAACACTAACGCTTACACCAGGTACGACCACTCTTGCTCCGGCATTATGGGGTACCTATGCAGCGCACGTGCGCAACATGATTAAAGGTGTGACCGAAGGATTTACGAAAGTCCTTGAGATCGAAGGAGTAGGATATAAGGCTGAGGTAAAGGGCGCTCAAATTATCCTTAACGTAGGATTTTCGCATCCAGTACCGCTTGATATACCGGCAGGTATCACTGCTACTGTCGAAAAGACAGTCATCACCCTGATGAGTGTTGATAAAGATCTACTCGGTCAATTTGCTGCGAACGTACGCAAGGTGAAGAAGCCAGAACCGTATAAAGGTAAGGGTATTCGCTATCGTGGTGAATATATTATTCGCAAGCAGGGCAAGAAGGCCGCGTAAGCTAACGTATAACGCAATAAACGTATGAAAACGACACAGCATAAAAAAGCCAAGCGCGTTGCTCGACACAATCGTATTCGTGCTCGCGTGAGCGGCACGGCTACTCGTCCCCGGCTCGCGATTTATCGCAGTAATCGCTACATTTACGCACAGCTCATTAATGATGATGCTGCGCAGACTCTTGGAGCGAGTGATACCCGCACAAAAACCGAAGCGACTTTGACCGAACGTGCGAAAGCAGTTGGTGCAGAGATAGCCGTGAAGGCAAAAGCAGCCGGTATTACCGCTGTAGTATTCGATCGTGGTGGTTTCCGATATCACGGGACTGTCGCCGCGCTCGCTGAGGGGGCACGTGAAGGAGGTCTAGAGTTTTAAAAAATTATACTAACCTATGTCAGAAAACACACAGCAGGAAGCTACAACTGGCCAAACGCCAGACCTTGAGGTGACAACTTCAACCGATGCACCCGCTGCCGTGGCTACCGGAAAAGAGGAGGGGCAACCTGCCTTTACTCGCGGTCGTCGTGGTGCTGGTCAAGATAAACGTGGCGCGCGACGTCCTCGTCGTGGCGCACCGCGAGAGCGCGTTCGTCCTGAATTTGATCAAAAGATCATTAGTATCCGTCGAGTAACTCGTGTGATGGCTGGTGGTCGTCGCTTCAGTTTCTCGGTTGCGATTGTTATTGGTGATCGTCGCGGTAAGGTTGGTGTTGGTATTGGTAAGGCTGGTGACACACAGCTCGCGATTGAGAAGGCTGTTCGTGACGCAAAGAAGCATATGATCATCGTGCCGATGAACAAGGAAGGTCATATTCTCCATGACGTTCACACAAAGTATGCTTCAAGTGAGGTGATGATTATGCCGGCCCCTGGTCGTGGAATCGTTGCTGGTTCTTCAGTTCGTACCGTACTTGAACACGCCGGTGTGAAGGATGTGACAGCGAAAATCTTCTCACGCAGTAAGAATAAGCTTAACAACGCTCGTGCTGCAGTCGAGGCACTCAAGCTCCTAAAGAACAGCAAATAATATGCAGTTACATGAATTAAAGCCAACCGCTCCGCGCAAAGTCGCTAAGCGTATTGGTCGTGGTGGTAAACGAGGTAAGACTTCAGGTCGTGGCGGTAAGGGTCAGACCGCACGTGCTGGTACCAGTGGTCGACCAGAAATGCGTGACTTCATCAAGAAGCTCCCTAAGCTTCGTGGTCATGGTGTTAATCGGGCTCGTACCGTTAATAATGAGCGAGTTCGTCCAACGGTTATCAATCTCTCAAAAATCGATGCAGTATTCGCAGCTGGAGATACCGTATCTCCAAAAACGCTCGTCGCCGCTCAGCTCGTGAATACAATTGCGAAGCGGGCACCAAAGGTGAAGATCCTTGCGACTGGCGATCTTACGAAGAAGCTCAATTTTGAAGGGTGTGAGCTGTCAGAGGCAGCTCAGAAAAAGATCGAATCGGCTGGCGGAACTGTTGCTAAATAAGGTACTATAGGTACGTATGCAAACATTCTTTCGAAAAGTCAGTCTCATCTTCACTGAACCGGCTATCCGTAATCGCGTACTCTTTGTCCTCGGGGCACTCGTAATCTTTCGTTTACTCGCAGCTATTCCGATTCCAGGAGTTGATCAGACCGTGCTTGAGCAATTTTTCTCAAACAATCAATTTCTCGGTCTCTTGAATATCTTCTCGGGTGGTGGACTTGCGAACCTCTCAATTGTAATGCTCGGTGTCGGACCGTTTATCACGGCCTCGATTATCATGCAGCTTATGACGGTGATGTCACCGAAGCTAAAGAGTATGTACACCGAAGAAGGGGAGGCAGGACGAGCGCGCTTCACTCAGTACAGTCGATTGCTCACACTACCACTGGCGATTCTCCAAGGTTTTGGATTCCTTACGCTCTTGCAGAGTCAGGGCGTTCTAACCGGACTCTCGACCTTTGAGTTTGCAGTAAACGTAGTACTCATCGTGGCGGGATCAATTCTGCTTATGTGGGTTGGTGAACTGGTTACTGAATACGGAATCGGTAACGGGGTGTCGATTATTATCTTTGCTGGTATCGTTGCGACGTTACCATCGACTGCTAGTCAGCTCTTGTTCAGCTTCAATCCAGAAATGCTTCCTGTGTTTATCGGTTTTGCATTGGTTGCACTCGCAATCATCTACGCCGTAGTGGTTATGACTGAAGCTGAACGACCGGTACCGATCACCTATGCAAAGCAAAGTCGTGGTGGAGTCACGTACGGAGGTAGTTCTTCATACCTTCCACTACGTCTCAATCAAGCGGGCGTGATTCCAATCATCTTTGCGTTGTCGATCCTCTTGTTCCCACAGATGGTACTTAATATACTTGCTGCCTTTGATCTTCCGTGGGTAGCGGGGGCAACCGAAACGGTAAACCAGCTACTCGCAAATCAGATCCTCTACGGTGCTGCGTATTTCCTTCTCGTCTTCCTGTTTACGTTCTTCTATACTGCAGTGACCTTTGACCCTGACTCAATTGCGAAGAATCTACAGCGTAACGGTGCGTACATCGCGGGTATTCGTCCAGGGGAACATACTTCAGAGTATCTCGGCAGTCTCATTACCCGCCTAACGCTCGTCGGCGCGCTCTTCCTCGGCTTTGTGGCAGTCTTGCCAATTGGTATGCAGGTGGCGACTGGAATTACGGCGCTCGCAATCGGTGGGACAGCTGTCTTGATTGTGGTGTCAGTAGTGCTTGATCTCATCCGACGGCTAGATGCTCAACTCTCGCTCCGCGAATACTAAATCCTTGCAAACGATAGCTACTTTGTCGCATTAAGAAAAAAGACCCTCGTCGTACCACACAGTACGCCCTGGGTCTTTTTTCTTATGCTTCGCGTACCTGCCAGCTTGCAGGGATTTAGTTGAGCGTGGCGATGATCATTCAGCCTCTCGCTCGCCTCGCGTCCGGTACGATTCTTAAGAGAATTTGAAGCTGATCATGAGGTTAAAAAGAAAAACATCCCGAATATCGGGATGTTTTTCTTTTTTAACAGACCCCTCTAGTACTGGTTCTTGAAGGAGTAGCCAAGCGGAATGGCACTGAACTCCTGCTTCCATTTGTCGGTCTTGAGCCAGCGGCGGTAGACATCAAAAATGGTGAGGGCAACGGTTTGGGGGCTGTGGCGAGATGTATCGATGACGAGATCGAAGTGGGCCTGGTTATACGGGTCGACGTTGTACAGTTCTTTGAAACGGCGACGTTCACCCTCCATGCGCTCTTTTACTTGTCTTGCTACAAGATCGAGCGAGTCAACCATTTCGCCAGTCTTTAGGCGCATATTATTACTCACGGCATCTTTGTAGATACGAACCGTCGCGACCTGGATATCAAGATCAAGATAGACTTTAAACGATTCTGGGATCCAGTAGAATCCAAGTCGAGAATCGACTACGATATCCTTCTTATTTCGGAGGTTGCGTAGGTATTCGTCGACTTTTTCGTCGAGCGCATGATCATCAACTGCCTGGGCATTGTATTCTCTCAGGGTCATTCCTTCTCGTTGGAGAATCGTGCGAACCATGTTTCCTGAAGAATGTCTTGTGTACCCAAGCATTTCTGACACTTTATCAGCGGTTGAGGATTTTCCACTCCCGGGTTTACCAGAAATAGTAATGATATGTTTTCGTTCCATGCTCTCGTAGCATAGCATACGGTATTGCGGAGCTGTACAAAAATTGTTACGCTCGTGACACATGAAGTACACAACAACGTATCAGAGTATCGTCTTAATGGGTAAGATAGCTTCGGGTAAAGGAACTCAAGCAAATGCAATTCTTACCAATTTCGGCGGCCACCTTTATTCAAATGGTAATAAGACCCGTGCTGCTGCTGCCGAACAGACAAACTTCGGACGTACGGTTAAAGCAGCCTATGAGGAAGGGTATTTGATGCCCGAATGGTTGGCATCATATTGGATGACTCATGCCTTGGTGAGTGAGTTTGAGCACGAGCTGGTCGTTTTTGAGGCTGTGGCAAAGAAGCCAGAGGAAGCAAAGCTGTTTCATGAAATACATAGCTGGCTTGATCGCTCGTACATCGTCTTCAACCTGGTTGTTAGTGATGATCTCGTGAGGGAGCGGAGTGCCGCCCGAGCACGTGATGTAGTAGATACTCACAAATCAGTGGAGAAACGACTTGAGGAATATCATGCGCACACTGAGCGGTCAGTTGATTTCTTCCGCTCACAAGGTAAACTCATTGATATTGACGGAGCGCGATTACCTCATGAAGTTGAGGCTGAAATTTTTACCATCTTAAAGGGAGACATCTAGTCATGCATACGATCAAGCCGTACACGATAATTTTTATTGGTCCACAGGGAAGTGGTAAAGGAACTCAGATTGAACGCCTTAAAGCCGTGCTCGAACGCGATGACGAACGACGTCGTGTTGTTGATATTCAAACGGGTCGTCGTTTTCGCTCTTTAGCGGCTAAGCAGGAGACGTTTGCTGAGGATAAAGTCGCAGAAACCCTCAATGCTGGCTCTCTACAGCCAGATTTTCTCTCGGCGGTTCTCTGGGGTCAGGCGATGGTTGATCAGCTTGATCCAAAGAGCCATCTCTTGATTGATGGGTTTCCTCGTACGGTGGCACAAATTCCTGATCTAGAGGACGCTTTTCATTTTTTTGAACGGGGCACCGTTGACGTTATCAATCTTATGACTCCAGAAGCAGTGGTTCGAGAGCGTATGGTAAGTCGTGCTCGTCCTGATGATACGCCTGATTCGATTGAAGAGCGGTTGCGTTGGTATCGAGAAGATACATTGCCGGTCGTAGAGTTTTATCGCACTCGTCCAAATACTGCGGTGCATGATATTGATGGTACAAAAGATATCGAAGGCGTACACACCCAAATACTCACTGCACTGTCATTAGAACTATAATTACTATGATTACTAAAAAGAGTCCCGAAGAAATTGAGGTTCTCAGAGAGGCCGGAGCACTCCTCGCAGAATTTTTGAGAGAGCTGGCTCGCGTAGCGGTCGTCGGCAATACCACGCTCGACATCGATGATCGAGCTATGGAATTGTGTGAAGAGCGGGGGGTCACTCCAATACTGTTGGGCTACCATCCAGGCTTTGCAGATTACCCATATCCAGCAGCCGTCTGTGTATCAGTCAATGATTGTGTGCAACATGGTATTCCGAGTGAGGACGTAGTTCTCAAGGCGGGAGATGTTGTTAATATCGATATGTCGATTGAGTATCAGGGCCTGATTGTTGATTCAGGCATTACGGTTGGAGTCGGTGAAATATCTGATGAAGCACGACGACTTTTAGCTGCTACGGAGGAAGCGCTTGCGCACGGTATTAAGGCTGCTCAGCCGGGTAATCACATTGGTGACATAAGTGCCGCTATTCAGACCTTTGTTGAGGCGCGCGGGTTCTCGCTCGTTGAGGTGCTCTGCGGTCATGGAGTAGGATATGCGGTCCATGAAGAGCCTACTATTCCAAACGTCGGTATAGCGGGAACTGGTCCATTGATAGAAGTTGGGCATGTCTACGCGATCGAGCCGATTGTGAATGCGGGTAAAAAAGACGTTTATTTTGATGATGAAGGAGACGGGTACAGTGTCTACACCACTGATGGTTCGATATCGGCTCACTTCGAACATACCGTAGCGATTACCGCGGCGGGTCCCCTCATTCTTACTAAACGACGATAGTTCAACTTGAATTAAAACAATAAAGTGGCTATACTGCGGCCATATTTGTAAGTATTTGTTATGAAAAAATTACCGCACCAAGAGCGTACCTTTGTCATTCTTAAGCCAGACACCGTTCAGCGGAGTTTGATGGGTGAGGTTGTTAAACGTTTTGAGCAGACAGGTCTCAAGTGTACAGCTATGAAGATGTTTGTACCTGATGAAGAGCGACTGGTACAGCATTACCACAAGAGCGAGGAGTGGTTCCTTAAGAAGGGTACCAACGTAGTAAACGATCTCATGGCACAGGGGTTGCCGATTACTAAGGAGCCGATTGAGTACGGCCGAGATATTATCCGTACTATCGTGAAGTACATGACAGCAGGTCCAGTCGTCGCGATGGTGTGGGAGGGAAATCAGGCAGTAAATGTAGTTATGAAGATCGTTGGTACAACAGAACCTTCAACTTCTGATGTCGGTACGCTGCGTGGCGATTACACGATTGATTCCTACGGCCATGCTTCATACGAAAACCGTGCCGTACGAAATCTCATTCACTGTTCTGACGCGGTAGCTGAAGCAGAGCGCGAAATTGCAATTTGGTTTACTGAAGCAGACATAATGGAATACACCACTGCACAAGAGCGTATCATGTACGATGTGAACATCGACGGAACTCGCGAGTAATCCACTCCCACTTTTTCTGACACATGATATTATGTGTTTCGGGGCCACGATTAACGTATGTTCCGAATAAACATACGTTCGGGCTGCCTGTAGTCTGAGAACGCTATGAGCACCACTCCACGGTATTCAGACACGTTCTCGAAAAGGTGCCCACCTGGATTTTCCAGGAGCATACGTGGTGGTTCCCGATCAAAAAACGCCTCAGAGAGGTGTTTTTTGATTTTGATTCATGAGGTACTATAGTGATATGTCGGTTACAAAGCAGCACTCCATCACCATTTTCTTTCTCGCGTTGTTATGGATCTTTTTCATCTTAATACAGTATGTGAGTACATATTTTAGTTTATTCTGGTATTTTTGGTGGCTTGATATCATCATGCATGTGTATGGGGGAGTGCTCATTGTATCGTCTTGGTTTATGGTGAAATCACTGGGGGCGTTTGAGAGCATTGTCGGTAAAAATGACCATCGGGCACTCCTCTTGCTCGGTATCACGATCGTCGTTTGGGAAATTTATGAGTACACCTTTGGTCTGATAACGCCGGTTGGGTATCCCGTTGACACGGTGATGGATCTCCTTGTTGGCTTTGGGGGTGGACTAGCAGCTTTTTTCTTATTTCACTCACGTACAATAGAGACGACATGATACAAAAATCAACACTGGGTTTTTATGGAGGTGTGGGTTCGGTAACCGGTGCGAATTTTATGCTCGATACCGGTACTGTGGCGATTCTTATCGATTGTGGGCTTGTGCAAGGTGATCGCTTTGCGATGGAAAAGAATGCACAAGATTTTAGATACGATCCCGCTGCGGTTGACTTTCTATTGGTTACCCATGCCCACGCGGATCATATTGGTCGGATTCCAAAATTACTTCGAGACGGTTTTTCTGGTGCTATCTATAGTACTACGGCAACTAAAGCCTTGGCAGCAGTAATGCTTCGCGATGCACTCAAAGTAATGGAATTTGAGGCAGAGCGAAACGGGGTTGAGCCGCTCTATGAGGAGCGTGACATCAGTGCTGCTTTGTCGAGCTGGAAGACGGTTGAGTACGATGAGCAATTTTCTTTAGGTGATGAGATTACGGTATGGTATACCGACGCTGGACATATTTTAGGTTCCGGTATGATTCATCTCAAGCGAGGTGATAAAAAGATAGTTTTTACCGGAGATATTGGAAACGTTCCCCAGCCGCTTTTGAGAGCCCCGATTGTCCCTAAAGACTATAATTATCTCATTATGGAAAGTGTTTATGGTGACCGTCTCCATGAACAGGTGTCAGAGCGTACAGAACTACTGCTTGAATACATTACCGATACGATCCGTGAGAATGGAACGCTCATTATTCCAGCTTTTTCCCTAGAGCGTACCCAAGCGATGCTCTATGAGATAAACAATCTAGTGGAATCAGGGAGGCTCAAGCCGATCCCGGTGTTCCTCGATTCACCACTGGCGATTGAAGTGACCAGTCTGTATCGCGAGTATGGTCGTTATTTACGACCAGAGATTCAAAATCAAATCGCTGCCGGAGACGATATCTTTGATTTTACAGGCTTGTCTTTCACTAAGACAATGGCTGAGTCAAAAGCGATTAAGAGCCAAAAGGGCGCTAAGATCATTATCGCTGGGTCGGGGATGAGCCATGGCGGTCGAATTAGGCGACATGAGCGGGAGTATCTTGATGAAAAAAACACCACGGTACTGCTCGTGGGGTATCAATCAGTTGGAAGTGTTGGGAGACTGCTCCAGGATGGGGCACGAACGGTAATGATCGACGGTGAGAAAGTAAAAGTTAGAGCCCGCATTGAGACGATCCAGGGGTATTCGGGACATGCTGATCGGGATCAACTCATAGAATTAGTCGCAGCCGGTGCTGCTAAGGCACAGCAAGTTTTTGTAACGATGGGGGAGGAGCGGTCAGCGCTTTTCTTGACACAGCGACTACGTGATTACCTTGAGATTAATGCGTTAGCGCCAGAGGAAAACGCTGAAATTACCATTGACTTCTAAACAAAATCCGCCTCAGTATGAGGCGGATTTTGTTTAGAAGTTATTTAACTTCTGCAACGATTCGAGCGAATGCTTCTGGGCGGTCGGTTGCGATGGTCGCAAGAACCTTACGGTCGAGTTCAATGTTCTTATCCTTGAGCTGCTTGATGAAGCGGCTGTACTTAAGACCAAGTGCCATGAGGGCTGCGTTGATACGGACAGTCCAGAGACGACGGAAGTCATTCTTCTTATCCTTCCGGTGTGCGAAGGCATGGAGCTGAGCGCGGTAGATTGCTTCGCGTGCCACACGCTTCTTTTTTGAACGCTGGAGTCGGTACCCCTTTACTTCATCGAGAATGTTGCGGCGACGCTTCTGCGCCATAACACCTCCTTTTACACGTGCCATATATATCTATGAATAGTGGTTGCTGATAATAAGTACTTCTTATGCACCGGTCTTAGGCAGGAAGCGCCGGGTGATGCGCTTACTCAAAGAGAGTAGCTGGGTACGCTTGCGACGAAGTCGCTGGGTTCCTGTCTGGCGGGCGTTGAAGTGGTTTTGTCCGGGCTTGCGAGCAACGAGCTTACCGTTCTTGGTCACCTTTATACGCTTCGTAAATGATTTATTTGTCTTCATACTATTATTACCAGCCGTAGCCGAAGTGCCGCAACTATAGCGTATACGATCCGCTCTGTCAAAGCCTTTTTGGGGTCCTAGATCATACCTCCCTCAAGAAGGTCATCAAGGCTCTTTTTCTTTGATTTTACCACCCCGTCATCGGTCTTCTTTAGTTCGGTAACTATCGGAGTGCTCTTTGGGGTAGGTTTTATGATTGGCGTGCTTCGGGCGAGTCCGCCAGGGACACGTTCGAGCGTGATGGTATAGCCCTTCGGACTCTTTTTAACCTCATCTGCAACTTTATATTCGGCAGGAATGATCTTAAGAAAACGATCGAGTCGCTCCTTTAGGAAACCTTGCTCCATGTACTTATAGCGACCCCACAGAAAAAGGTCGACTTTAACGCGGTGTCCTTCCTCGAGCCATTCAGCGGCTCGTCTGGCTTTGAGTTGTTGGTCGTGTTCACCAGTTCCGATTTTTACTTGGATGCTTTTGGTTTCAGTAACGTGAGATTTTGCTTTTACTTCACGGGCCTTACGTCCCGTCTCGTATCGGTATTTACCATAGTCCATTATCTTCGCAACGGGGGGAACCGCATTGGGGGAAATCTCAATAAGGTCGAGATTTCGTTCTTCGGCGGCCTTAAGGGCTTCTTCAAGCTGCAAGAGACCCAGGTTTTCACCTTCTGGTCCAACAACACGAAGTTCCTTAGCTCTGATTGCGTGATTGATTCGGGTCTTTATCTGCTTATCGTTCTGGTATGACTTCAACAAAAAAGATGGTCTTAATTAATAACTCTCAACTGGAGTGCCGCATGACGCTCGTGCGTCACCAACGTTGGCGACTATTGGTATCAGCAATCTACCATATACCGGCCAATACGCAACGGGGACATGTTGTCAGTAAGCCAACTGGATAGTCTGAGGTGAGGTGATACAATACGAAGCATAGTTTGTGTATGCCGCGTATTGCTAAAGTAAAAGCTGAAGACGAAGAGGTGGTAAAGCGTGCGCCGCGAAGAACGGTCGCGAAACGCGCCTCGAGAACTGCTGTAAAGCGGGAGGCTGAAGTGGTTGAGTCAGAAGCGGTTGTTTCAGTTCGTCGTAAGGCGCCGACTCGACCATTAGAGGTTGAAGATTCGATCAAACCGCTCCGTCAAAGCCAGAAACCAGAAAAAAGTATTTATATATCGGGGGCGCTCTTTGGTATAGGTCTACTTGCCGCCGCCCTTATTGGGTATTCGGATGCGGGGCAGATAAATCCAGCAACAGTCATCGCTGAGCGTAATGCGCGTTTGAGTGCTGGGGTTGCAGATGCTGATGGGGGAGTCACCACTCAAGTGATACCCGTTCAAAATACCTCCACTGAGAAAAATGGTGGCTTGATTCGAAGTACCGAACCCCAAAATCAACCACTGCAAGAAACTTCCTCAGACAGTGCAACTACAACGGCTACAAGTACGACTGAAGTAGCGAGTTCAACGGAGGAAGTTGTTAGTGAAGCAAGTGCAGCAGAGGAGTCCGAAACTCCGGCAGACACGACTGCCGTCGATGCTACGCTTGAGAGTGAGGCTAGTACGTCAGTGACTGCTCTTTAGGTAGGAGAAGAGGCTATGATTTTCTTGTGGCCGCACAAGTGGCGCAGCGGCAGATATCCTTCCCGATGTATTGATCAAAATACATTTTTCCGTAGTTATAGGTGAGCTCCTCGCCGGCTTTTATATTTCGTCGGGCGTAAATAAAAATTTGAGTTTCGTCCTCACTTAATTCAGGCTCACAATTGGGTTTGCATGCATGATTTAGAT
>JACCDR011108096.1_pt1 | contig 27502 bp, 48 predicted proteins | sample 7446431 | NCBI WGS metagenome assembly JACCDR01 (sample SAMN15323443, study PRJNA562643) | freshwater metagenome | isolation source: river surface water | place: USA:Blue River Watershed | collected 2017-08-17 | reverse complement strand
CGATCATCTCGATCGCTAGCAGGGCGGCGCCCTGCCCATCCTTCACCCAGCGCAGCAGGTCGTAGTTGTCGCTGACGCCGGAGTCCACCACCTTGCCGGTGCGGTACAGCACCCAGCCGGATTGCTTCGGGCCCGGGTCGATTGCGAAGATCAGCATGCCGCGCCCCCCGCAAATACGCGCCCGCGCGAGTCGCCGGGGGTTACCGGCTGCGCACCGACCAGCGCCATGCGGTAGCCGTCCGGGTTGCGCTCCAGGCGCTCCAGGCGCTCCCAGTCGCGGCCGGTGGCGCACAGGCGCTCGGCGGGTTGCGCCTGGCGCTGCTTCGGCGCCCAGTAGTGCGGGCACTTTTCGCGCTGGCGGCACCAGCCGCCCATGCACTGGGTCAGGGTCATGACTCGGCTCCTTGTGGCTGCGGCAATGCGCCGGCTCGCTGCACCGGCAGCGGGGTCTTCGTCCCGGGCACGCGCAGGCAGTGCGCGACCATGTGCCGCTGCGGATCGCTGATGACGCCGCCGCGCTTGGCGACGATGCGCTCGATGTTGTCGATGCACTGCTGCGCCGGCGTAGTCATGCTTCGGCTCCGATGCGCAGTGCGGCCGGCAGCGCGTCGGACAGTTGGATCACGGTCCTGCCGCCAGCTACTCCGCCATGCTCTACCTGCCGCGCGCGCTCGGGATCTCCGACCAGCGCCGGGCCTTCCGCGGCGTGCCCTGCCAGCCGGTTCACCATCGCGTGTTCGCCAAGCAGCTGCGGCGGGTAGGCTGCGTCCGGCCGGGCGGCATAGGCCCGGTGCAGGTCACAGAACCGCTTCTGCGTAAACGGCAGTTCGTCGGTCGTCGTCCGGCACAGCGCAGGCCATCCGCCCATGTCGCTGATCGCGGCGTGGATCGCGCCGTCGTCGAACACCACGCTGCGGTAGGCGCCGACGCGCTGCATGGCGTCCAGAACCTTACCCCAGGCGATCAGGCTGCGGTCGACGCTGGTGCCGCGCAGCACGCGCACCAGGTCGGCTGGCTTCGGTGCAAACTGGCCGCGGTCCGGGTCGAGGGCATGCGCCGTCAGCGCCTTGGCGACCTGCTCCAGGTCGAAGGCCTCGCAGGCCTGCCACCACACGGACAGCGCGAAGGTGCTCACGTCCTGGCGGTAGAACGCCAGCGCGTCGGCCAGCAGCTGCGCGAACGCGGGCTTGTCGGTCGGCTTCATGCGGCTCCCTGCTGCGCCAGCCATTCGTCGGCCGCGGCGCGGTTGCGTTGCTCGATGGCCTCCTGCTTCGACGGCAGGCGGCCCTTGTGGACCTCGGCGCCGGTGCGCTTGGCGCGCTTGCGCTCGCCCTCCACGCAGCCCAGCAGGTAGGCGAACGGGTCGTCCATGTCCCTCGCCTTGTCGGCGAACGCCAGGAACTCGGCGCTCGTTGCGCCGGCCTGCAGCAGCGCCTGCAGCCTCGGGTGGCCCGGGTTCGTTCGGCCTATGCCGGCGTCAGCCAGGGCCCGACAAAGCAGACCGGCGGCTGTCGGCTGCGCGTCGTCGGGCGGGTCAACGTGCGCGCCCGCGCTACGGCCGGTGAAGTCCTCAGTCTTCTGTTCTTCTGGTGTCTGGTGTCTGGTTACTGGGGACTGGGGACGGGCGCGCGGTGCATTGCCTTCGCTATGCGTTCGCATTCCGACCGCAGATGCGTTCGCATTGCCTTCGCTGTCCGGACGCTTTGCGCCCCATCGTGCTTCCGCGCTGCGTTTGGCCTTCGACTGCTTGTCCTTGAAGCGCTCGATTTCGCGTTCGGCGCGGCCCTGCCAGTGCGATCCTTCGCGCAGCTCGAAGAACTCAGCCAGCACGGAACTGAGGGCTGCGCGCTCCTCCTTCGACCTGGCGCCGATGAGCCGCGCGGCGTCTGCCTCCGGGATACCGCCCTCGCGGGTGTAGTACACGTCCAGCAGCCGCGTGTAGACGCCGTGCTCCAGCAGCGACAGGTGCGACGTGTCCTTGAGGTAGTCGCCGATGTGGCGCTCGTAGTAGTTCAAGCCGCCTGCTCCTGGTCGACGGCATCTCCTGCCGCGTAGTCGGGTTCGGTTGCGGCCCACATGCGGCTGTCGATCGGCTTCAGCTCCAGGTGCGCGTCGATGTAGACGTGGGCGCTGCGCGTCGTCGGCTGAGCCAGCTCGAACCGATCGTTCGGGAACACCGCGCGGAACCACCGCAGCATGTGCTCGGCATCTGCTTGGCGCGCGTACCAGCCGTTGATGCGGCCTGTCCTGGTATGCCGAACGCCGAAACCGCGATCCGGCGGCCGCTGTGGCTGGCGCGCGCCCTTCGGCCGCATCACGTTGCACTCCGGCGCTTCCTTTGCGATGGCTATCGCCTCGGCAGTCAGCGCGGCAGCGCGGGATTCCAGCCACTCGATGTCGATGCGCGCGATCCGCGCGAACCACCTCGCGCCGTGCTTGTGCTGGGCGGTGCGCTGGATCGTGTTCAGGCTGATGCCCACGTACAGCAGGCGGCCTGCCGCATCGAAGTGGCGGTAGAGGGCTGTCTTCACGTCGTGGCCCCCACACCCATGCGCGCCAGCAGCGAAAGCAGCGCCTCGGTACCGCAGACATCGCGCTGCAGGCCGTGCTGCCGGATGGAGTAGCTGTCGCCGTCCAGTGGATCGACGGAGATACCGCGCAGCGCGGCCTGGGCCTGCAGCGTGGCCAGGTGCTTCTGCGGAAGGGGCTGCGAGGCGGGCTTGTCGGTCATGCGGCCTGCTCCGCGAACAGCGGCGCGTCGGCGGCGATGCGGCGGCGCGCAATCTCGATGTACTCGGCGCTCAGTTCGATGCCGATGGCCGAGAAGCCCTCAAGCTCGGCGGCCTTGAGCGTGCTGCCGCTGCCCATGAACGGGTCCAGCACCGTGCCGCCGGGCGGCGTCACTAGCCGGCACAGCCAGCGCATCAGGTCGGTCGGCTTGACGGTCGGGTGATGGTTGTCGATGCCGCCATCGTTGCGGTCGGTGCGATCCGCCTTGGCGCAGTAGAAGAACCGAGCCGCGCTTCCGGTGTCACCATGAAACGCGCCCGGTACCCGATCGCGATGGCCAGTCACGCGGCCTACGCTCGCGCAGCTGCGCTCGGTACCGCGCACCAGAGCGCGGGCGCCGGCCTCGCGCGGAAAGGTCGCCAGCACCTCGTCGCTGCCGTCGTGGATCAGGTTCGCCGGCCAGCGGCCCAATTCGTGCGGCTGCGCCACGACGCCGGCCTCGCGCGGCGCGTCTACCTTGTGCCGCGCCGGCAGCGCGCCCTTGCCGGTGATCGGCGCACGTTCTTCGCCATCCACCAGCACCCGGCACCCGTCGATGTTCAGCGCACCGGTGCCGTGCTTCAACACGTTGCGCGCCACGGTGCCCTGCAGCGGCTTGCGCGCCATGCAGATCGGCTCCCAGGCGGGCTTGAGGGCCGTGCCCCAGCCCTGCCACACCGCGGCGTTGTAGCTCTCGTCCATGTCGGCGGCCACATTGCGCGACTTCGGGAACCCGCTGCCGTAGGCCCAGCCGATCTGGTCGCGGATCTCGAAGCCGGCGTCCTCGATGGCCACCGCCATGCGGTGATACGTGCGCGTGCCGCTGAAGGCCAGCAGGTAGCCGCCGGGCTTCAGCACGCGCAGGCACTCGGCCCACATGGCGGGGTCTTGCGCAACGTCGCCGCCGTCCCAGGCCATGCCCATGAACCCGCCAGTGCATGCGCCGGCCCGCGTCTTGTTGTGCGGGCCGCCGCTGTTGTTCGTCAGGTGATACGGCGGGTCGGTGACGATGCTGTCGACGCTCGCATCCGGCAGCGTCTTGAGCACCTCGCGGCAGTCACCTTGGAGGATGCGGATCGTCACGCCCCACCCTCCCCGCGCACTGAGTCCAGACTGATGCTGTCGAGGTAGGCGACCAGCGCCCGGGACTCTTCGACGGTCAGCACGAAGCCGGAGCGCGGCCGCTGGATGTGCAGCGTGCCGTCGCTCCAGAGGGCGAAGCGGGTGGGTCCTTCGGGGGCGGCGTCCACGGCCGGCGCGGGCTTCGACTTCAGCACCCTGTCGAGAAAGTCCTGCGCCTCGGCGCCCGTCAGCTGCGGCGCTTCACCAGCGGGGCCCGCGTCGGCGGGTTGCCCAGCGCCCATTGCGCCGACGCGCGGGCTCTCGGGGGGAATAAATGCGGGGGCAGCACCGAGCGCGGGCGCGACGTTTTCGCCTCGGGCAGTTGGGCGCTCGGACCCTTCTGCCGCCATGACTTTGCTCCGTGCTTCGCTGTCGGTAGCGTCGGGGCTTGCGCCCTCTGCCTTCAAAACCTGTCGCACACGGTTAGCCCCCTTCGGGGGTGTATTCGGAATCTCCAACACCGGCCGCTCGGCCTTCGGGATCGCGCTGTAGTCGGTCAGGCTCCACCAGTAGGGCGAGCGCACGTGCGTGTCGCGTTGCCGGCGGAAGATGCGGCCATTGGCCAGCGCCGTCTCCAGGCAGGGCGCGACGTTCTTGCCCTCCAGGCCGAGCGCTTCGGCGAGCGCGCTGGTCATGATCTCGGCGCCGGCCGGCAGCGTCTCCATGTACGCGAGCACGCGGTACGGCGTGGATCCGGGCGGCGGGTTGTAGGTGGCGGTCACTTCATCCATCCCTTGGGACCGTAGTTCTTCGGCGTGCCCAGCATCGGCACGGTGCCTGTCGCGTAGGCCCGGCCCTCCGCAAGCCCGCGCTCGCGGTTGCGCGTCGCCACCTCGCGCTGCGTCTCGCCGTCGGCGTTCTTGACCTCCAGGGCGCCGATCTGCGGCTTCCAGCGCGGCGGCCAGCCGCACGGGTGCATGGCGCTGGCGCGGCGCACCGGTTCGAGGTAGTGGCCGGGAGGGCGCGAGACTTCCGGCGCTGCCGGCGCGGGCTTCGCGCGCTTGCCGGCCGGGCGCACCAGGTGGGCGGCGCGGGTCATGCCGCCCTCGGCTGCAGGTACTGCGACAGCAGGCGCTCCAGGCGCGCGTCCTTGGCGGCGTCGGCATCCCGGCGGGCTACGTATTGCCGCAGCAGGTCGGCCAGCTCGTCGCGGGGTTCGATGGGCTGCGGTGCGCTGTACCCGGCATCGCTGCACACCCAGTCCATGCCGGCGTGGAAGCCGATCGCGCGGGCCCAGCGCAAGACGGCCATCACCTGATCCGGGCTCAACTTGTTCGGCCGGTCCTCGTTCAGGCAGTCCAGCAGGGTTCGCTGCGCCACGTCGGGCGCCTTCTCCGGGAACAGTCGCGGGCCTACCACCTTGCTGCCGCCCAGCGCCTTGACGCAGGCAATCAGCGCATCGTTCATGTTCTCGATCACGAGACCCCCTTGCGAACGGCTGCGAAAAGCTCGTAGGCGTTCGTAATGACTTCACGAGGCGAACGGAAGACGATTCGGTTCATGACGACACACACCTACGAATGGGCCGCGCAGAAGGTGCGCGAGCTGATCGACCGGCTCAAGCGGCTGATCGCTGAAGGAGTGCGGCTGTGATGCGCAGCACGGAAGAAGTAGCCCAGCCGACCGAAGCCGGCCGGGCAAAGGCTCGCGGCGCAGGGAGGAAACGCCACCCTAGCTGGGCCAGCAGTGCGAGCCAGGAGACAACAAGGGCGGGCGCCCTCCCGGTGTACGCTGGAAGCTCCTACACCCCAGCCCAGGAGGGCGCCCATGGATTCCGAATTGATCTTCATCGTGGCCGACTCGCTGAAGAGCGTCACGAAGGCGGCCGGCATGCCCGCCATTGCGGGCGAGATCCCGCCCTGCCCGCTGCAGGTGGGCGACGTCATCTCGCACCCGACCTCGCGGGGCCTGTACCTGCGAGTCGTTTCCAGATGGTTCCGAGCCGCCGGGCCAGCCCAGCCAGCCAGGTGGTACTTGACGCTGGAGCAGGCGCCGTCGCCGCTGGGCGATCCAGACCCTCCAGCTGCCTGACCTCGCTGGGCGTCATCCATGCGCTCGGCATGCTGAAGACGCGCACGATTTGGCTGGCGCCGAAGCGCCTGGCCGTCAGCAGCCGCGCCGGCCGGCGGCGCAGCTTGTACGACGGCACCGTCCGGGCCCTACGCTGCATCGCGCACCACCTGCACAGCGGGCTGCGGGGCCGGGGCGTCGGCGGCGGCGATCAGCGGCCACAGCCTGCGCCAGTCATCTATCGTCGGCTTCCGGCGCACCAGCTCGGCAACGTCGGGGCGTCCCAGGCTGGCGAAAAGCATCCGGGTGGCGCGCATAGAACGGTACGGGACCAAGCCATGCGCCAGCAGTTGATCGACGCTCCCGTGCTTAGGGATGGCCGGGCCGCGCCTCAGGTTGCAGCGCCGGCAAATGGGCTCGACCCGCAACGGCTCGTTGTAGTCGCGGTGCTCGTACTCGGACGCAGCTCCGCCGCAATCGACGCAGGCCAGCAGCCTAGGCTTTGGCAGCAGCCCGCCACGGATAGAAATGCTGACCATCCGCTGGGCAACATCCTTGCCAAGCCAATCGCTGCGGCTCTTGAGCGACGGCGCCAAGCCAGTGGCACGGCATTCGGCGCAGTGGAAGCCCGCCGTTCCGCCTCGGACCAATTCGACACGTCGGCAACGCCGGCAGGAAAAGCGCGCCAGCGAGCCCGGCTTGCGACCGCGAGCCGTCATGCGGCCACCTTGGCGCCCTTCCTGCGCAGCGTCTTGGCGGCGGCCAGGAGCCGCGTCACGGTCTCAAGGTTCGGCGAATGCTCGGTGCCCGACCTGTACCTGTATATGGTCTTGGTCGAAACGTCGGCGGCCTTGGCAAGCTCGGCCACATTCACGCCCTTGAGGGCTTCGGCGAGTTCTGTCTTGGTCAGCATGGCGCCGATTATGAGTCATCCTTGTCCAACGTGGATAGGTCATAGTTGACCATCGCGCAAGGGCATTCCGTGTAACCTCCTCGGCGATGGCTACCCCTGATCCGCGCGCTACCCTGGCGGCCAATGTGCTGGCTATGATTGATGCAGACTCCCGCAAAGGGGAGCGACTGAGCATCAGGGCCTGGGCGTTGGGTAAGGGGCTGAATGTGCGCATGATCGACCGGATCACCAAGAAACAACACGCGATCACTCTGGACAGCCTCGACGAGATAGCCCAAGCCTGCGGCCTCCAGGCCTGGCAGTTGTTGGTGCCCGACCTCGACCCTGCCAAGCCTCCCGTTGCCGAGATAACGGCCGAGGACCGCGCACTTCTGGACCGCCTGAAGGGGCTGCTCTCCAGGCCTTAGGGCTTTCCCCGCAATCCCCCTTGGTTTTGGTCAAGATTGGACATTCTTGACTTGACCGGAGTTGGTCATCCGTGTCCTAATCTCTCCCATCGCGCTGCATTCGCGGCGCATGGAGGAACAGGCAGATGGAAGCCTTCACGGCACAAGTCCTAGGCCCGCGCGGCGCGCTGCTGCTGCTGGACATCCAGGCTGCCGACATGCGGCACGCGCGGCAGGTGGCGCGGGAGCGGGGGCAGGCGGCGTTTGGCCGGCGCGGGTTTTCGTTCACCGTGCGGGCTGCGGCATGAGCGCCGGCCTCGACCTGCAGCTGCGCATCGGCCAGCGCGTGCGGCACAGCCGGCACAACGGCGAGCGCCTCGCCGGCGTCGTGGAGGCGCTGACGCTCGAAGACCGCGTCTTGATTGTCAAGCTCGCGCTCGACGTGCCGCTGGTCATTCCGGCCGGGCCGGGCTATCGCGCGGTCAATCTGTACTTCCAGCATGTGCCCGCGCATGAGTGCGTGCCTTTCGACGAGCGCGACGAGTTGATCGCGCAGTTCTTCGAGGCGTGTCAGACAGTTCTGGAGGCCATGGATCGCGGCATTGCCGTGGACCGCGACACGATGGGCGGCCTGGCCTACGCACGCCTGCAGGCGGCCGTCGAGAAACGGGCACTGGTCGCACCATGACCCACGCCGCCGCCCTCCTCCTGGCCCTGCTGCTCACTGCCTGCGGCGGTGGCGAAGACGAGCTTCCGTGCCCGCACCCGGGCGAGCGCTTCGAGACCGGCGTCGGCCTGTGCCCGGATCCAGTCGGCCCGCCCGACTGCCGCAACCGGCCGGAGGTGTGCCAGTGAACACCGAAGACCTCGACGAAGCCCCGGAGCCGCAGCCGATCGCTGCCGAGCCGGATGACTACAGCGACGAACCGCCCATCGTGGACACCCGCTTCGCAGACCGCGCGGCGGCGGACTGGTGGGCTTGGAGGAGTGGGCGATGAACTGGACCACCCGACGCTTCCCGCGCACCAGCCAGGCCGAGCCGTGGCGCGGCGTGGTGCAGCACTACCGCCAGCCGCTGCACGTTCGCGTGGCCGGCTGGATCAAGACGGCCGCAATGCTGGCCGCGACCTTCGGCGTTCTCGGTGCCCTGCTTGGCTGGGGCGGAAGGAGCCTGTGATGACCACCATGCACCAACGCCAGCGCATGCGCGATCGCGCGGCGCACCTGTCCCTGGTCAGCGAAGCCGACGCCCGCAGCGCGGCGCGCGATGCCGCAGCCAGCAAGATCGCCGACGCGCCCGACAACAGCGCCTGGCAGGACACGCAGCCGCGGCAGCTGACGCACGAGGAACTGCGGCAGTACAGCAAGCACCCGTACATCCCTGCCGGCTGCCATCAGCAGGGCCGGGTGCAGCCCGCCGAGGCGGCGACGGAAATCGGCGCGGATGCCACCAGTGCAGACAGCGCGATCAAGGAGATCGTCGCCTGGGTCATCGCGCTGCTGATGTTGGTCGGCCTGGCGCACGGCGCGCTGACGGCCTACCAGCGCTTCTTTCCCTGAGTTCTACGCCCCGGTCTATGCGTGCCGGCGCCTGTGGAAGATCAATCGGCGGCCGGGGCACCCTTCACCACCACCAAGGAAACGCATGAACGCACCTGAGACCAAGCAGCTGGCGATTGCCCAGCAGACCACGACCTTCGATCTGAGCCCGCGCACCTTCGAGCAGGCGCTGACGTTCGCCGACTACCTGGCCGACAGCGACCTCGTGCCGAAGGACTTCAAGGGCCGGCCCGGCAACTGCCTCATTGCGATGCAGTGGGGCGCCGAGCTGGGGCTGAAGCCGCTGCAGGCCCTGCAGAACCTGGCCATCATCAACGGCCGCCCGTCGCTGTGGGGCGATGCCGTCATCGCGCTGGTGCGCGCCAGCCCGCTGTGCGAGTACGTCACGGAATCCGACGACGGCAACGTGGCGACCTGCCGCGTGAAGCGCCGCGGCGAGGCCGAACAGGTGCGCACCTTCAGCATGGCCGACGCCGAGAAGGCGGGCCTCAAGGGCAAGTCCGGGCCGTGGACGCAGTACCCGCAGCGCATGCGCCAGATGCGCGCCCGCGCCTTCGCGCTGCGCGACGTGTTCCCGGACGTGCTGCGCGGCCTTCCGGTGGCCGAGGAGCTGCAGGACATGCCGACCGAGCGGCACATGGGCCCGGTCGACGAGGTGCCGCCGCCCGCCGCAGCACCAGCCGCACCCGCCCTGCCGGCCTACGCGCAGGCCGACTTCGACACGAACCTGCCGAAGTGGCAGAAGCTGATCGACGACGGCAAGGGCACGGCGCAGGCGCTGCTGGCGAAGCTGTCCACGAAGGCGACCTTCAGCGAGGAACAGAAGGCGCGCATCTTGTCGCTGAAGCCGAAGGCGGTGGGCGCGACGCCGGCCGCTGCGCCTGCGCCGGCACCCGAGGCCGCGCCCGCGCCGGCCGCCAGCGGCACCGCCGACGACTGGACGGCCGCCTATGACGCAGCCGAGGGGGCCGCGCAATGAAGATCATCGAACACCCGCAGGGCAGCGTCGAATGGCTGGCGCACCGCGCGCAGCACTTCAACGCCAGCGACGCGCCGGCCATGCTGGGCGTCAGCCCGTACAAGACGCGCGCCCAACTGCTGCGCGAGATGCACACCGGCGTCTCCGTGGACGTGGACATTGCCACGCAGAAGCGCTTCGACAACGGCCACCGCGCGGAAGCGCTGGCACGGCCCATCGCCGAGCGCATCATCGGCGAGGATCTCTACCCGGTTGTCGGCACCGAGGGCCGGCTGTCGGCCAGCTTCGACGGTCTGACGCTGGACGAGCGCACCGCCTTTGAACACAAGGCGCTCAACGACGAACTGCGCGCCGCGTTCCGCGCCATCGAGGCGGGCGCCGATCAGGAGGCGCTGCCGATCTATCACCGCGCACAGATGGAGCAGCAGCTGACGGTGAGCGGCGCCGAGCGCGTGCTGTTCATGTCCAGCTCCTTCGACGCTGCCGGCGAACTGCTCGAGGAGCATCACTGCTGGTACTACCCGGACGACGAGATGCGCGGCCGGATCCTGCAGGGTTGGGTGCAGTTCGCCGCCGACCTGGCCGACTACAAGCTGCCGGACGCCACGCCCGAGCCGGCCCGCGCCGAACAACTGGAGTCCCTGCCGGCAGTGTCCGTGCGCCTCGACGGCGCGCTCTCGGTCGTCGGCAACCTGCCGTCCTTTGCCGTGGCGCTGCGCGAGTTCGTCGCCAAGATCCCGCAGCGGCCGGCCACCGATACCGAGTTCGCCACGACCGAGGCGGCTTGCAAGGCACTGAAGAGGGCCGAGGAAGCGCTCGACGCGGCAGAAGCCGGCGCCCTGGCCAGCATCACCGACGTTGACGCCATGCGCCGCGCCGTGGCCGACTGCCGCAAACTGGCGCGTGACACACGGCTGGCGGCCGAGAAAATGGTCGAGCGCCGCAAGCTCGAAATCAAAGAGTCTGCCGTCATGGCGGCCCGCAAAGCCCTGGACACCCACATCGCGGCCCTGAATGCCGAGTTGGCGCCGTTCCGCATCCCGCCGATTGCCGCCGACTTCGCCGGCACGATCAAGGGCCTGAAGTCCGTGGCCAGCATGCAGGACAAGCTCGACGGTCTGCTGGCGACGACGAAGATTGCGGCCGAGGTCGAAGCCCGCGCGATCCGCGGCAACGTCACCACGTTCAAGCAGGAAGCCGAAGGGCATGAATTCCTGTTCGCCGACCTGGGCCAGATCATCAGCCGGCCGGCCGACGACTTCCGGGCGCTGGTGCAGGGCCGCATCGCGCAGCACAAGGTGGCCGAGGCCGAGCGAGAGCGGAAGAAGCGCGAGGCCGAGGAACTGGCGCGGCAGCAGGCCGAAGCGGCTGCGGCTGCAGCGCTGGCTGCCGCGAAGCAGAAGGAAACCACGCCGCCGGCCAATGCTGGCGGGGCGCCGGGCGCCGTCGCAGCGCCCGCGGATGCCGCACCGAAGGCGGCCAGGGAGGCGGAGAACCCTGCGCAGCAGCGCGAAGCCGCCCCGCGCCCCGACGAACCCGCGACGCTCAAGCTCGGCACGATCTGCGAGCGCCTGGGGTTCACGGTGTCGGCATCCTTCATGGCCGACGTGCTGCGGGTAGCGCCCGCCAAGGCCGAAGGCCGCGCCATGCTGTACCGCGAATCGCAGTTCCCGGTGATCTGCCGGCAGCTGCAAAGCCACGTCAGCGCGATGGCTGAGCTGTATGCGGGCGAGGTGGCGTGATGGACCACCGCACATACGGCGAAACGCGCAACTGCAAGGGCTGTCGCTACTGGTCCGAAATGCTGGCGCAGTGCAACGGCGGCGGCCCCGTCGAGGCTGTGTGCCTGAGCCCGACGAGCCCGGCGCGCGGCAAGTACATGGCCCCAGGCCGCACGTGTGCGGAGTGGGCCAGCGGGCACCTCGGCGCCGTCGATGAACCCGGCCAAGACCCGGACGCCTACGCGGCCGAGGCCGCAGCCTGACACCCACACACCCCAGGAGAAACGCATGGTCAACGCTGTACACCAAAGCCTTGATGTCGTGATCTGCGCGGACGCAGAAGACGCGATCAAGCAGGGCTTCAACTACGCCGCCGCACCGGCCGGCTCGATCAAGCCGATCGAGGTCAAGAAGGTCGTTGTCGTGCGCAGCGGCACCCAGCAAGGCAACTCGTCCGTCGACTTCGTGTTGCAGGACGAAAGCGGCCAGCAGTTCGTGTTCATGGTCACCGGGCGGCTGCTCAAGTCGATCCCCTGCTGACCCGCCCCCAGGAGCCCAACATGGAAGCCAAGAAGTTCCCCGAGCCGCAGCCGTACACCGACAAGCCGCGGCCCCCGATCGCGCTGCAGCCGGTCGAGTCGCACCAGATCGGCGCCATCGGCTACGACGCCGACACGCAGACCCTGGCCGTGCAGTTCAAGCGCGGCGCGCTGGCGATCTACCACTACCCGAACGTGACGCCCGAGACGTGGGCGGCGTTCCAGGCCGCGGAGTCGAAGGGCACGTTCTTCGGCGCGCACATCAAGGCCCTGCCGTTCGAGAAGTTCCCGAACGACCAGCCGGCGCAGGTGGCGGCGTGAGCGTCCTGAGCCAAGACACCGCCCGCGCGCTGGTCGACCGCGTGGCGCACGGCGCGCCGGTGTACTTCATCGCCGTAGCGGCGCACGACGGTGGGCCGCCAGGCGATCAGGCGGGCCCGTTCGTGTTCGAGCACTACCTGCGCGGGCGGGAATGCACGCGCGAGGGCGCGGCAGCGCGCGCCGAGTGCGAGGGCATGCGCAAGTGCGGCGGCGGCCGGCTGGCGCGCCTGGACTTCGACCTGCAGGGCGATCCATCCGAGCCGCATGTCGTCGTCGCTGGCTTTGACGGCGTGAACCGCGACCGCGGCCCGCTGGTGTGGGAGACGTACCTGCCGACCCACGACAGGGCGCGCGCCGAGGCCGCGGCCCTGCAGATCGCTAAACGCTACGGCGGCGCGCGCATCGCCCGCGTGGCGTTCACCGACGTTGACGGGAGGCCGCTGTGAGCGCGCGGCACACGCCGGGGCCGTGGTTCCTGTTCGGCAACGGGCACTGCGTTGGCGGCCCTTCTGGCGACGATGCACAGGCGATACCCACCGCTGGCGTTGCCATGTGTGGCATGTCCCGCCGGTCGCGCGACGAGTGTGCAGCCAATGCCCGCCTGATCGCCGCCGCACCGGACCTGCTCGATGTCGTCCAGTTCTTCCTGCGCGGCATTGAGGGCGGGCACATCAAGTGCGCGCCTTACATCGACTTCGACCCGAATGCCGAGCAGCTTGAGATCAAGTCTCCGGCGCAGCGTCTGCGCGATGTCATCGCCAAGGCCACCGAGGGCGCCCCATGAGCACCTTCCTGCGCGACCAACTGCAGGCCGCAGCCGTGATGCGGCTGAAGCAGCGCCACCGCAAGGCCTGGGCGGATCGGCACGAGAAGGCCGACTGCAACTGCCCGCTGTGCCAGGCCGGGCGCGGCATGGGCGGCGGCGTGCGCGTCGTGTCGCTGTCCGATCTGCTGGGCCGCGACGACACCGCCGAGACGCCGGACCCGGCTACGAAGTTGAACTGACCACCACCGAAGGAAACGCCGTGAGCGACCAACACGAGAAGTTCGAATCCTGGGGCTTGCTGGAACTGTTCGGCCACCAGCGCCTGGCCGGCAAGCTGTCCGAGGAAACCATCGGCGGCTGCCACTTCATCCGGATTGACGTGCCGCAAGTCGGCGACACCTCGGCCTACACGCGCTTCTTCACGCAGGGCGCGATCTACGGCATGACGCCGATGGAAGAGACCACCGCGCGCAAGCTGGCCGCGTACCTGCGCGCCGTGCCGGTGTCGCCCTACGAACTGCGCAGCGCTGAGCCGGCGCGCCAGATCACGCATGCCAGCGACGACGACCACGTGTTCTGACCCCACCACCACGAAGGAGCCCCATGTTCTCACTCGAAAACCAGCCGGCCACGCTGACCAGCGTGACGCCGCGCACCGAAGTCCACGGCGATGAGCGCGTGTTCGCCATCTCGCTCGGCCTGAAGATCACCGGCCCGAACACGCTGCTGGACAAGCTGAACCCGACCCTGCGGCACATGGTCTACATGGCCAAGCCGGACGAGGAACCGGAGCTGTCGGGCTTCGAAGTCAGCACGCCGCTGCTGCGTTGCACAGTCGTCGACCTGCTGACGCTCAAGGGCGCGCTTGAAGGCTGGACGCTCTCCATCGACGCCCACCTCGACCCGGAGGACCCGATCAAGATCGGCGGCTGCCGCGTCGACAAGTTCCGGTGCTCGCCGAGCCAGGGCGGCACCGTGGATCTGATGTTCCGCATCGGCAGCAACGACATCGACCAGGATGAAGCCGGCTGGCTGTGCTCGCACCTGTCGCAGGAAATCACGATCACCCTCACGCCGCCGGAGAAGCAGCCGGATGCCATCGACGGCACGAAGGAGGCCTTCGAGCGCGATCACCCGCAGCCGAGCGCGGAAGACCTGTTCGCGGCTGGTGCTGGGCCGGAGGAGGACCCGGGCAGCGAGGGCGGCGACCCGGACATCAGCGGCCGCGGCAGCAACTGGCCGTTCCCGAAGGATGGCGACGTGCTTTCGGACATGGAGCGCAGCCGGCTGGCGCGCGAGGCCGAAAAGCCGCAGGCCGGCACCCAGGAGCAGCCGGCCGCCGACAAGCGCCGCCGCGGGCGCAAGGAAGCTGCGCCGGTGATCCAGTGAGCCGGGTCCCTCCCATGGTGTGCATACCGCATCGGGTGCCTGAGTGCCCGGTGTGTCAGCTGCCGCACGCGCCGCAGTCTGCGCCTGCCGGGCCGGCCGAGGCCGAGGAAATCGCGCGGAAGGCGGTAGGCGACTACCTGACCGCCTGCCGGATGACCGACCCTGCCCAGATCGGCAACTACCTGATGAAGCTGTGCAGCGTGGCCGGCGTTGTTATGGCGCAGGCCGAAGGCAGCGAACAGGCGGCCGACCGGCTGGCCGGCACCGCGGCCTTCATCTTCAAGACGATGCCGAAGAACCCGGCGCCGCTCAACAGGATGCAGTAGCCATGCCCTGCACACCCGTCAAGCTCCCCGGCGGCGCCCGCGCCATCGTCTGCCACCGCCGGCCGAGCATGCGCTGCGCCTGCGGCCGCCCGGCGACGATCCAGTGCGACGCACCGACGAAGCGCCGCAGCGGCACGTGCGACAAGCACCTGTGCGCCGCCTGCGCCACCGAGGTCGGGGAGGATCAGCACCTGTGCCCGGCGCATGCGCACACAAGTGGGGCGCCAAAACCGGAAGCGCAGGGGGAGATGTTCTGATGGCCACCACCAGCATCGACGTGATGCTGTCGAAGCCCGGCATCTACGTGATGGTGACCGGCGGCGGCGTCGGCCTGGTGGAGGTCGACCAGCACGGCATCTGCTACCAGCTCACCCTCGACGACTACCGCCGCGACGGCGAGCTGCGGGCCGGCGGCTGGTACATCGGGCACATCCGCGGCATCCTCGGGCCGTTCGCGAGGCCGGCATGCTGACCCCTGCTGAACTCGCTGTCGCGCTGAAGATCAGCGTCCGCCAGGTGCAGCGCCTGGTGCAGGCCGGCATGCCAGTGACCCCGGTCGGAGTCCGGGCCGTGCGCTACGATGAAGCGGCCTGCCGGTCCTGGCTGCAGGCCAACCCGGAGGCAATCGCGTCATGCCTATCCACCGCACGCCCCAAGGCGGCTACGAGGTCTCTGTCTGCGTCCGCCGCTGCCGAGTTCACCGCCGCCTGCCGCCGGGCACAACTGCGCGTGATGCCAAGCGAGTCGAGTCTGAACTGAGGATCGCCGCCGAGCGCGCGGCCGGCGCCCGCAAGGTGCAGATCCCGGGCGATCCCAGCCTGACCGACATCCTGGCGGCCTATTGCAAGGACGCCGAGCACCTGCGCAGCCCCGACACGGCCAAGCACCACGCCCAGCGCATCGGGCCGTGGGCTGAGAAGTACCGCGCCAGCGACGCACGTCGCTGCGCTGCGCACATCGTCAGGGACATGCGCGGCAGCTATGCCGACGCCACGATCAATCGCAGCCTGGGCGCGCTGAAGCGGGCCCTTCGCGTGGCCTGGGAGCGCGGCCAGTGCGCCGAGGATTGGAGCGCGCACGTCAAGCGCCTGCCGGAGCACAACGCCCGCGACGTGTATCTGAGCGTCGAGCAGGTGGCGCAGCTCGCCGACCATGCCAGCGATCAGGTGCGCGCGGCGATATGGATCGCGCTGCTGACCGGATGCCGCCGCGGCGAGGTGCTGGCGTTGCAGCCGGCAATGATCGGCGCCGACACGCTGACGCTGCCGGCCGGCAACACGAAGACGCTGCGCACCCGCACCGTGCCGATCGTGCCGGCGCTGCGGCCGTGGCTGGCGGCCGTGCCGCTGCGCATCAACTTCGAAGGGTTGAAGTCAGGCTTCAGGCGTGCGCGCGACGCTGCCGGCATGCCGCATGTGCACTTTCACGATCTGCGGCACTCGTGCGCGACGATCCTGCTGTCGCTGGGCACGCCGCTCGACGTGGTGCGCGACATCCTCGGGCATACGACGATCAAGACCACGGAGCGCTATGCGCATGCCCTGGTGGCGCGCCAGCGCACGGCGCTGGAAGGGCTGGGAGCGCTGACCGCTTTACACCAGCCGCGTACACCAGCCGCGAAAGCTGCGGCGTGATGAGGGCCTGTTTTACCTATGGTGGGCGGTGCAGGGTTCGAACCTGCGACCCCTGCCGTGTGAAGCCAATTTGCGCCTCCCGGCGCGTGGTCTTTCATAGGTAGGGTGCAGCACCCGGCGACACGGTGCCGCCTGTTTTTTGCACCAAAGCGTACACCAGCTCGCGCGACGCCCTACCCCACCGGCCGCCAGACGAACATCGGCTCGATCGTCCCGTGCTGCTGCGCGGCGTAGTGATCCGCGCGCGCCTTGTCGGGCCCGAGCCGGCACTCGTGGCCACCGGGCAGCGTCACCAGCCAGCCCACCAGCACCGGCTGCCGATCGCTGAACACCGGCCCACCGGCCGGCAGCCCCGTGGCGGTGTCGATCGGGATGCTGGGTTTCACCGCACCGCACCCTCGCGCCACAGCCGCAAGGCTCGGCGCTGCTGCACCCCGCGGAACTTGCCGGCCTTCTCCCACCAGCCCTCGGCCACCATCGCGGCGCCGGCTGCGCGCAGGCAGCGTTCCCAGCGCCTCGGGTCGCTGGCCCAGATGGGCCCGAAGCCTTCGCGAGTCGGCATCATTCGCTCCTTGTCGGCCACGGCGGAATGGGAACCGTCTGCCCGGCCAGCGCGTGCGTGCAGTCGCCCAGCATCTGCATCTGGCCGTCGACCACGAAGCTGTGGCACACGGCCGGCGGCGCTGGCCTGCCGTCGCCCCGGTCCTGGCCGGCGTCGGCTCCGTTGTAGGTGACCAGCACCGACGGCATGAACGTCGGGCGCGTCGCGCTGCCGTTCCATGTCCATGCGCCGTCGCGCGCCTCGTAGTACTCGCGCGGCGGCGTCCAGTCGGGGTCGGCAGGGTCGGGCGTAACGACGACGCCGGGTCGGATGGTGGCGCGCACCTGATGCGGCCCGTTGCAACCCGGGCACCACCACATCAGCAGGCCGCCCTGTACGTTGCGCAGGATCGGAGACAGCAGGCCCATTACCCGCGCACCTTCGGCTGCTGAATCACGCGCCCGACCATCGCCAGCAGGATCAGCAGGCCAGCTAGGCGCTCCTCGGTCATGCCGGGCACCATGCGCAGCACAGTCGCCTGCGCTTCGGCCGGCAGCGCCAGCCACGCAACGGCCAGCGCCGAGAAGATCATCGACAGCATGCGCCAGGCGCGGCGCCATTCGGGGATGAGCCTCATGGCTTGGCCGGCCGCTCGCGGCGCAGTTCGTTGATACCCTGCTTGATCTCGGCAAGCGAGGCTTTCATCTCGGTGATCTGGTGCAGCGTCATGCCGTCCTGCTGTTCGTCGCGCAAGCGCTGGTACTGGCGAGACTCTTCCAACACCACCACGCGCTTGTCCAGCGCGCTGTAGGCCAGGAACACCGCGCAGGCCATGCCGGCAAACGTCAGCAGATGGCCAGCGTTGATTGTCGGATCGAAGCGCAGGCGGTTGGGCTTGTCGGGATCGGCCATGTTGGCGGCTCCTGGGCGGGTCTGGGACAGTGGGCGGTGCGGAGTGGTGCCGACGCTCAAAGGTCCGTGAAGAGCTCCCGATACATCAGCCGGCTGATGTCGGCGTGCCCTGCGTGGTTCGGGTGCACGTAGTCCTGCATCAGCCCCGCCGCGCTGGCGGCGGCGTAGCTGGCCCAATGCGGCGCGATGGATAGATCGAAGTGCGCAACGCGCGCTGTGTCTGCCGCAATCCGCTCGTGGACAGCGTAGAAGGCTGCCTCGCCGTAGTTGCCCACTTGCGACGGGTTCTGCCGGCACAGTGACGCCAGCAGCACGTCGCAGCCGTAGGTGCCCGTGGCGTAGCCGATGAAATCGCGCAACGCCGTCTCGTAGCGCGCCGGCGTCCAGGCAGCCCCAAACCCGGCCGTCGAAGCCTCGTTCGCGCCGAAAGCGAGGATGCACAGGTCGGCTGCAGGCCGCCCGAGCGTGAGGCGATTGCTGCGGGGGTTTGCGCCGTTGCTGGTCGGGTAGATCATGGTGTCGAAGTACGCGCCGCCCTGGCCGACCCTATGCACCGCAACCTTGCTGGTCGTGCCCGCGTTGAACACCGAGAAGCCCGCGATGTCCACCTGTTGCGTCGGCGTGGCGGCCGGCAGGATCTCGATGAGGTGGCTTGCGTTGCTCAGGCCGGTGAGCTTGACGGTGAAGTCGGTGTCGGTGGCCGGGCCCGAGAAGCTGCTGGTCTGAACCGATCCGCCGTCGATCTGGTAACGGAACGGGCCGCAGCGCGCGTCCTCCCACCAGCCATGGATCCACACATCCGTCGCCGCCTCAGTCGTGGTGAAGGCCACCTTCTGGCCGGTGTTGTTGATGCGATAGCCACCAGCGGCGCTGATGCCCAGCGAGCCGTAGATCGTCGCCCCGCCGCTACCGACGACACGCGAATCGGTGCACAGCACAATGCCCTGGCCCGGGTCGCCGCCGTAGTGCTCCGACAGCAGGTAGCGAAGCTGCGCGCACAGCCCCCGTGCCCGAAATGTGGGGTGATCGGTGGCGATGGTGTCGTTTGAATAGAAGCCTTCGGTAATGCTGTTGCCGATCACCAGCACGTTGGCCTGACGGAACCGGGCGCGGCTCAGCGCTGCACGCCAGCCGTTCAGCTTCTCGGCATAGGAAACCATGGCCGGCAGCACCCCCCTCCGGCTCGCCCCCGGATGCACAGTCACAGAGCTGCCCATCTCAAGCCCCCGACATGGTGGTGAGCACCCGCGCGCCGGTGCCGCTGAGTGCAGTGCACTCGCTCTTGTACTGGTCCCAGTTGTGCTCCAGCGTCTGCGGCGTGGCCTTCTCGCCGTTGGCCACGGCGGTGAAGGTGAAGGTGCAGATGGCGTACCAGCCGCCGCTGTCGCCGTTGCGGCCGTAGTGCGTCACCGTGGCGCTGCCGGTGCCGCTGTCGCACAGGAACTCGGCCGTGTGCACGTGCAGCGTGCTGCGGCCCGTGTCGCGGGCCGGGGTGCCCGCGCCCGCGTTGGTGGCGGCGTGGGTCTGGCTGAAGATGAGCATGTCGGGCTCCTTTCGGTGGGTGTCGGGTGGGGTCAGTCGGTTGTGCGGACGCCTGCACCGGCGGCCGCGCGGCTCATCGCTTGATGACCTCGATGCGCAGCGTCACGCCGGTGACGTCCTGGTCGATCGACGCGCTGCCGTGGTTGGCCTGGCGCACGCTGAAGGTGGTGGCATCGCCGGCCAGCACGCCGTCGAAGGCGGCGGTGGCCGTCACGGGCTGTTCCTGGGTCTCGCCGTTGGCGATGTTGCCGCTGGCCGTCACGGTGCCGTAGGCCGTGCCGCCGCCACCGATGGAGCCGTAGGCATAGATGGCGAAGGTGGCCTTCTTGTACTTGGCGCTGCCGGTGCCGTTGGCGCAGTTCATCGTGGCCGTGGCGGTCACCACGATGCGGCAGGGCGTGGTGGCCGTCACCAGCGTGGCGCCGATGTTCGACACGTCCTTCACCGGCCCCGCGGCCGTGGCCGTGACGATGTCGGTGGCCGCGTTGGCGGCCAGGTGCTGAGTCAGCACCATCGGCACGCCGTACAGCCCGCCGGCGCCGTAGTCCCACGGCACCAGCACGTCGCAGCCCTCGCTCACCTCGGACCACCGGGCGCGGGTCATGAACACGTACAGGTAGCCTGCGCCCGGCGACTGGAACACCCGCACCACCGGCACCACGCGGGCCGCACCCACAGGCGCCGGCGCGCTGAACCACAGCTTTGCGTAGCTGGCCTCGTACTGCGCCTGCGGGTCGATGCCCGACTGCTGGCGCCAGCTGGTGTCCGGCCCGCCTGTGGCCTGGCCGCTGTAGGTGGGCGACACGTTGCCCGCAAAGGGCGACAGGCTCAACAGCGCGCCCGACGCGTCGTAGAACGCACAGTACAGCTGCACGCCGCTGTACTGGTGGCACACCCACAGCGACCACTGATACCACCGGCCAGGGGTGACCACCAGGCCGCCGGGCTCGGGGCTCAGGTCCACGAACTGGCCATCGGTGCCGCCACTGCTGGCGCGTTCCAGGTAGCCGGTCTCGCGGCCGTCCAGGTTGTAGGCCCCCGCCCATGAATCGACGGTCTTGATCAGGCACCCGGTCAGGCCCACCGTGTTGATGACGGCCCACGGCGCGATCACCTTGTCCATGAAACACGGGTTGCGCAGCTGGTTGCCGCCGGCGGCCGCGGCCGGCTTGCCGGGCCCGATCTGCAGGCCCGCGTTGGTGTAGGTGGGCGCCAGCGCCACCAGCGTGGAATAGACGGCCGGGTCGTACTCGGCCAGCGCCAGGCGCCAGCGGCCGTGCCGCGTCATCATCGGCGGGTCGGTCACGCGGAACTTCTTGCCCGCCAGGCCCACCGGGTGCGTCAGCTCGATCACGTCGCCCTGCTCGTGCGCCAGGCCCTCGTCGTGGATCTCGACGGTGGTGCTCAGGTCGCCCAGGTTCAGCTTGTTCAGCCGCTCGATGGCTTCGCGGTTGGCCTGGCTGTAGCGCTGGATGCCCGGCAGCCGCACGGTGCTCAGCCGCCACGGCAGCGTGCTGCCGGCGCCGGCCAGCGTGGCGAAGGCGCTCTCGTCTCGTACAGGCGTCTGCGATGCGTCGGTGAAGATCACCTCCACCACGGTGGGCGTGCTGCCGGTGTCGCGCAGCTGCAGCGGCTCGATGCGGCTGATCTGGCCCGACGCATGGGCATAGGCCGCCGCGGTGCTGGCCGGCGCATCGGGCACCAGGCGCACGCCGCTGGCGCTGGGGATGGCCCACACGCCGGCATAGGCCCGCAGCGCCTCGGACAGGTCGGCCACGCGGGTGGCCTGGCTGATGGTCAGGCCGATGATGCGGTGCTTTTCGGCCGGGCTGCCCACCAGCGCGTCGTTCGCATCGGCCGCGGCCGGCACGCTGGCCCAGTCCACCGGCTCGCCGGCGCCGTACACCGTGCTGGCCAGCCAGTCGGCATAGGCCAGGCTCGGGTTGTCGCTGTATTCCCAGGTGCTGGGCGTGGCCAGGCGGTGGCTGCCGCTGCCGCCGGCCGTGCTGTCCTTGCGCGGGTCGTACAGCGCGCGGCCGCCGATCAGCGCGCTGAAGCCCAGCTGCCCGGCCACGGCCGACAGCGGGATGCTGAACACGCTGTACGCAAAGCCGGGCAGCGCGGCGCTGTAGGTGATGCCCTGCGCCGCAAAGGCGGCCACCAGCGCGGCGTCGGCCGTCACCTGGCTGCCGGTGTAGTGCGTGGCGCTGCTGCCGGCGGGCAGCGCCTGGTCGTTCAGCAGCGGGGTGCTGATGCTGGTGCAGGCAAGCGCCCACAGGCACTGCACCAGCACCTGCGTGCTGTCGGCGGCGCTGGGCAGCACGTTCAGCACCAGCGCGGGCACGCGGTCGGTGCCGTAAACCAGCGGCACCACGGCGCGCGCGGCGGCAGCCGCCACCGGGCGCGGGCTGGCAGCCGCGTTCAGCGCCGCCGCCGCCGGGATGGTGAGGCCGCTCCAGGCCAGCGCCATGGCCTAGGCCTCCTGCAGGCGCACGCGCGCCTCGAACATCACGCCGCGCGGCACGTAGCGCGGCGGGGCCACGAAGCGCACCGTGTAGGCCGTGGCCGTGGGCCGCCAGGTGTACGTCACGTCCAGGTCCTTGTTGGCGGCGTAGAAGGCGTCGAGCGTGGCCTTCTCGCCGGCGGTGAGCACGTGCCCCACCTCGAAGGCCATCTTGTCGGCCGTCCACAGGCGCCGCAGCTTCAGCGCGCCGTTGGTGGCGCGCTCGGGCTCCAGGCCGTCGGCGGCGACGGCGGTGCTGTCGGCCAGCGTGAAGAAGGCGGGGTACGCGGCCACGGGTCAGGCCCTCCGGTCCAGGCGGATGTCGATGCCGTTGATGCGCAGCACCGTGCCGGCCGGCAGCAGCTGCTGGAAGCCGGCCGTCTGGCCGACGACGGTGCGCGGCGACAGGGTGTATTCGCAGCGGTGGCGCAGCGTCACGCGCACCTCGGCCGGCGTCACCTGGGCGCGGGCGCCCACGGCGCTGGCCAGCCACGCCACCTCGGTCGGCGCCGCGGCGTCGTAGCCCCAGATGGTGATGGGCCGGTCTTTCACGCCCTCGGCCAGCACCAGCGCGGCGGCCGCGTCGTCGGCGTTGCTCAGCACCAGCGTGCCGGTCAGTTCCAGCACGCCCACCGAAAGCTCGTCCACGCGCATGCCTACCGCTTCCCAGCTGTGGCCGTCCCAGGTTCTGGCCGCTGCCGATGTCCACCGGCGCACGGTGGCGAAGTCGGCCTGCACCAGCACGGCCGGGCGGGTGACGGGTGCGCCGAACGCGGCGCTCAGCAGGCCGGAGATCGACTTCATACGCCGTAGTACACGCCGTCAGCGCCCCAAGGGCTGTTGAAGGCCACGCCGCTCGGCGACACAGTGGCCCGCGTAGCGCCGCCGTTGACCTCGGGCGTTGCGTCGATGTAGGTGCGGTCGGCGCCCTCGCCCACCGCCACCAGGATGCGCTGCAGCGTCTGGTTGACCTGCGACACGCCGACGGCCACGCGGTCGGTGGCCTGCACCTGGGCCTGCGCCGGCTGGCTGAACAGCTCGGCCAGCGCGGTGGTCTGCGGCGCCAGCGCGGCGGTGCTGGCCAGCGTGCCGCCGGTGCCGGCCAGGTAGTCGGCAATCTGCGCGAATTCGTCGCTCACGGCCAGCAGCGCGGCCAGCTGCTGCCGGCCCGCGGCGCTGCTGGTGTCGGTGCTGTCCACCAGGCTGCGGAACTGGTCGCGGCTGCTCAGGCCGCCCGCGCTCACGCCCACGGCCTGCAGCGCGGCCTGCACCTCGGCCGCCTTCAGCCCGGCGATCTCGTCGCGGCTGTAGTAGTTCTGCGCGTAGCTCAGCGCCTGCTGGCTCAGCGCGTCCATGCCGCCGGCCAGGGCGATGAACTCCTCGCGCACGCCCACCGATGAGCGGGCCAGCGTGGCGAAGGCGCCGCCCAGCGCGTTGAGCGCGGCGCTGGCCGACTGCAGGCTGGCCAGCCGCTCGGCCGTCTGGCTGAGGGTTTCGCCCAGGCGGCGCAGCGGCTCCAGCTGCGCGGTGTACTGGGCCAGCAGCGCCTCCTGGTAGCCCGACACGGCCTTCTGGATGGCGGCCTGGGCTTGCTCCTGGCTCAGGCCGGACAGGCTGACCTTGATCTGCTGCACGTAGCCGTCCATGGCCGACACGGGCAGGCCCAGCGCCTTGGCGTAGGCCGCGGCCTGCGCGTTGGCGGCGCGGCCGCCGGCGTCGAGCAGCGCCTCCATCTCGCCGCTGATGGCGCTGGTCTTGGTCTTGTCGCTGCGGAACCAGCCGCCCTTGTAGTCGGCGAAGTTGCTGCCGCTGAAGTCGCCGCCGGCGCCGAAGCTGCCCTGCACGCCGGTGTCTTGCAGCGTGGTGCCGAAGGCCTTCTTGCCCAGGTAGTACGCGGCGGCCGCGGCGGCCACGTAGGGCACCACCGAGCCCACCGCCAGGCCGGCACCGGCCGCGAAGGCGCCGTTGCCGATGGCCGCGCCCGAGGCCTGCAGCAGGCTCACGATGGACGTGCCGCCGAAGGTGGCCGACACGCCCGCGCCCAGCGTGGCACCGAAGGCGCCCACCGCGCCGCCCGTCAGGCCCAGCAGGCTGCCCAGGCCGCCCGCGTTGCCGGCGGTGCCCAGCGTGTTGGCAGCCGCCGCGGCCGGCGCGCCCAGGCCCAGGGCGCTGGTGATCACGCCGGCCAGCGGGCTGACCAGCGACTTGACCACCGGCTGCAGCACCAGCGTGCGGAAGTAGTCCTTCAGCAGCTGGCCGGCGCTCTTGCCGCCTTCGAAGATGGCGTCGGCCAGGCTCTGGCCCACCTGGTCGGCGGCGCGCTGCCATTCGCGGGCGGCCTCTTCGGCGGCGCGCTGGTTGGCGTCGCGCACCTCGCGCTGCTCGGTCGCCGCGGCCACGTTGCGGCGCATGGTGATTTCCTCGCGCGTCTGCTGCGCCAGGCGCTGGTAGCGGGCCTGCTCTTCGCCGTTCAGCTCGGCCACGGCGGCGGCCTGGTCGTAGGTGGTGGCCAGGCGCTCCAGCTCCAGCAGCTGCAGCTCCAGCCGCACCTGCTTGCCGGCGGCCAGCTCCACCACCTCGAGCTGCAGCTGGTTCAGCGTCTTGTCGCCGGCCTTGATGTTGCGGTCCAGGCCTTCCAGGTAGTCGTCGAAGTCCTTGGCGGCGCGCTTGAAGGCGCGGGCCTGCTCTTCGGCCAAGCGGGCCTGCTCTTCGGCGCCCTTGCGAACAGCCGGTTGGCGGGCCACCAGCTCGCGCACCAGGTTGCCGTAACGCTCTTCGCTCACGATGCCGGCACGGCGCGCTTCGTCCAGCGCGGCCAGGTCCTTGGCGTAGCTGCCCGTCACGCCCGACAGCTCGGCGATCAGCCGGGCCTGGTCTTCCAGCGCGCGCTCGCGCTCGCGGTCGGCCGTCTTGTCGGCGCTGGCGCCCTTGGCGCCGTAGGTGGTCTGCACGATGGCCTTGATGCGCTCGGCGATCTCGGCCTCGGTCTTGCCGGCGGCCAGGCCCTGCTGGCGGATGCGCACGATGTCGGCGGCGAACTTGGCCTCGCTCGACAGGTACTTCTCGCCCTCCTTCAGCCACACCAGGCCGGCCTGTTCTTGCCGGGCGCGTTCGCCCTGCGCGGCGGCGGCGCGCTCGGTCAGGCGGATCTGCTCCTGCAGCAGGTCGCGCCGGGCGGTGGCGCTGTCTTCCAGGCCCTGGCCCAGCCGGCCGATCAGGCTGCCGCCGGCGTTTTCGCGCAGGCGGCGGGCGATGTCGACGTAGGCCTGGGCGCGCTCGAGCTGGGCGCTCAGCCCGCCGTCGCGGCCCACCTCCAGCGCGGCGTCGGCCGCACCCTTGGCAGCGTCCTTGATGCCGAGCCAGGCGCGCTCGATCAGACCCAGCCGCGATGACAGCTCGGGCGTGCGCTGCTCGATGGCGTTGGCGTAGGCCTCCTGCGCCAGCTTGGCGGCGTCGGTGGCGCGGCCCTGGGCCAGCAGCTGCTGGATCTGCTCGGCCGTGGCGGCCGTCAGGTAGCGCGTGCTCTCAGTCAGCCGCAGCGACGCGGTGAGCGGGTCGCGCGCCAGGTCGCTGAAGGCCTTGGCGGTTTCCTCGGCCGCGGGGCCGCCGGCGCGTTCCAGCTCGATGGCGGCCTGGGTGTAGCGCTGCAGGCTCTGGGCCGCCACGTCGCCGCTCTTGGCGATGACGGTCAGCACCTCGGCCGCCTTGCCCTGGGTGATGGCGCTGCCGGTAGACAGCGAGCGCGCCATCTGGCCCAGCTGCTCGGCCGTGACGCCGGCGGCGTTGCCGGTGAGCACCAGCGCGCGGGTGTATTCCTGGCTCTCGCGCGAGCCCAGCGCCCAGCCGGCGCCCAGCGCGGCCACGCCGGCCGCGGCCAGCGTGAAGGGGTTGATGAGCCCCAGCACGTAGCCGCCCAGCGCGCGCACGGCGTTGCCGGCGCCGCCGAAGGTGTCCTTCAGCTGGCCGCCCTGCTGCAGGAACACCTGCAGCGGCGCCTGGCCGCTGGCCAGCGAGGTGACGATGTCGGTGAACTGCATCGGCACCTGGCGCAGCGCCTGGGTGGTCTGCGCGGCCGACAGGCCGATGGTGTTGAGCGAACCGCTGGCGGCCTTCTGTGCCGCCTCGGCCGCGCGGGCGGCTTCGAAGGCCGGCTGCAGCGCGCTGATGTCGGCGCCCCGCAGCTTGGCGATGCGCTCGTAGTAGTCGGCGTTGCGCTTGCCGCCCGATTCGGCCTCGGCCTGCAGGCGCTCCAGTGCCGCGCGGATGCGGCCGGTCTCGCGCAGGGTGGCGTCGGCGCCCTTCTTGGCGCCCTCGCCCATGGCGGCGATGCCCTCGCCCGCCTGGCGGCCGGCCGCGCCCACGGCCTGGGCCATGTCGGTGGCGGTCTTCTTGACCTCCTCCGCGCCAGGCCGGACGCCCGAGGCGTCCAGCGTCGGCTTGATGATGACCGGCCGCTGGTCGTTGTCGCTCATGGGTTGAGGCCCTGTTCAGCCTTGAGCGTGGCCTGCTCGATCACTCGGATGTCTGCGAACATGTGCTCCCAGTCCTCAGGCTTGAGCTTCAGCCGGTCCATGCGCATGAACAGAGGCGTGTAGTCCAGCGCGTAGCGGCGGCCGCCCATGCCGCACACCCGCCACTGGCTCGACAGCTCGACATACAGCGTCCACGAAGGCCAGTTCTCGGGCCAGACCTCGAAGCTGTCGTCGTAGTCATCGTCCTGCAGTCCGAAGGCGTTCAGGACCTTGGCGTCGTCTGAGCAGGCCGCCCGAGCGGCCGCTATCAGTTTCCCAGCCGGCCCTCGGTGATGGCCGCCCGGTACCGCTCGATGATGGCCAGCGCGGCGCCGGGCAGCTCGTCGCACAGCTGCACCAGGCTGGCGCGGCTGAACTCCTCGTCCAGGTTCCAGCCCTCGGCAATCTTCAGGATGTAGTCGGCGTTGGTGTCGCGGGTGGACTCCAGCGCCTTCTGCAGGCTGAAGCGCACGTCTTCGTCCTGCTGGCTGGCCGGCGGCGGGGTGCCGGCCGCGGCCACCAGGTCATCGACGAAGGCGCCGAACTCGGTGCGCGTGCGGTAGCGGTACTGCATGCGCACGCTGGCCTCGCCACCCTCGGGCATGGGCACCGTGACGGTGGCCTCGAAGGTCTTGGGCCGCGCGCCCAGCTTGATGCGGGCCATCAGCTGGCGTACCGCACCAGGCGGTTGTTGCTGTTGATGGCCAGCCGCACGCGGTTGACCTGGCCGTCCTGGAACTGCACCGCCTCGTTCAGCGCCACGGTGCAGGGCTGGTAGATCACGGCGCCGTTGCGGGTGTTGATGCGCAGGCCGGTGTTGCTCTGCGTGTCGGTCAGGCCCTTGGCGGCGGTGTAGCCGGCGGTGCCGATGCTGTCGGCGTCCAGCTCCAGCGTCATGGTCTGCGCGGCGAAGCCGTCGTTGATCTGGAACTCGACGTCCGACTCCAGGTACTTGTAGTTGACGTTCTTCGGGTCGCCGCCGCTGGACTGGATGCCCAGCACCTGCTGCAGCTGCGTGAAGGTGCTGATCTTGCGCACCGTGCCCGCGCCGCTGCCGG
>JACCDR010344931.1_pt1 | contig 27504 bp, 23 predicted proteins | sample 7446431 | NCBI WGS metagenome assembly JACCDR01 (sample SAMN15323443, study PRJNA562643) | freshwater metagenome | isolation source: river surface water | place: USA:Blue River Watershed | collected 2017-08-17 | reverse complement strand
AGAATCGGGGCTATTTATTTCACTTCGTTCATAAACAGACTCGCGTTCTTGGTCGACTCCTCCTTGTTTTGTTAGCTATAAAGCTCAAAAAACATCGTCCGGAGCTTCGAGCCCGCCTGCGACTGATACTCATCAGTCGCTCCCCAAGCACCTAATACAGTCATTAGGCAGGCTCGGTCACTCTCGTGGATATTTTGTTTCGTTCCTCACAAAATATCTCACTCGCTCGACCCCCACTCGCGTCGGCCCATAGGGGCCCCGACGCTTCGGTTCGATTCCCCTAAGGTCATCACAAAATATAATCGCCAGACACTTTCGTGTCTGGCTTATTATTTTGTGGACCTTAGGGGAATCGAACCCCTTACCTCTTCCATGCCATGGAAGCGCTCTACCAAGTGAGCTAAAGGCCCGAGACGACAACTGTCGTGCCTGCCATTATACGGAAAATTTAGAATTAAGAAAGTCGCCTATTCCCTACCCCTTCACGATATATTTCGTGTCCCCGGCTTGCCCAGTGGTGATGTTCAAAATTGTGGTCTCAGTGATTTCACGCTTAGCTTCTTTAGTGTTGAAAGCCATGTGCGGTGTCATCACTACGTTCTGCATATCGAGGAGTTCGTGCTCAGCGGCAAAGGCGCGCCAGATGTGCATATTGAGTTCTTCTCGTGAATCAATGAGCTTAAGTTCATCTTTAAGATACTCCTCACCTTCATAGACATCGAGGCCAGCTCCTCCAGCTTGACCTGACTTGAGAGCGTGAATAAGTGCAATAGTGTCAATGAGACTGCCACGAGCTGTGTTGATGACATAGGCTCCGTGCTTGAGGTGAGCGAGTGATCCTTCGTTAAGGAGATGATAGTTCTCGGCTGTGGCAGGAACATGGAGAGTTACAATATCAGCAGCGGCAAGTACGTCAGTGAGTGGTAAGTACATGATGCCATACTGCGCAGCGAACGCTTCATCAGGATAGAGATCGAAAGCGACAATCTTCATTCGAAAGCCGTGCGCTATCTCACAGACGCGCTTACCGATAGCTCCGGTACCAACAACACCAATCGTCTTACCGGCAAGATCAAATCCTTCATGTGCTGTGACGTCCATTTCTCCGGTTGTACGAAGGAGTCCATGCATTGCATGAATCTTACGAGACAATGTCAGGATAAGAGCAAATGTATGCTCGGCTACCGTTTGCGAGCCGTAGTGAGGTACATAGGAGACAGTAATACTTTTCTTGGCTGCATGGGCAACATCTACATGATCATAGCCAGTTGAACGAAGTGCAATATGAGTCAGGTGCGGCATAGAGTCAATCATGTCAGCTGTAAGACGAGAATTGACGAAAATAGAAAGTACATCACAATCTTTGAGACTGTCAGGAATGCCATCGGTTTCACCGATAGGTTGGTCATAGTAGACCACTTCAGTGTCACCGAGTAATTCCTCCACAATCTCTTTTTCGCCCGCGTAGGGGGTAACATACGCTATTTTCATAAGGATATACAGTATACCATCTGATGCTAAAACACTGCGAACAAAATGTTCGCAGTGCCTCGCAACCCTAGTTATCCTTTCTTTCCGCCACCATTCATTCGTGAGGCAACTCGTCGTGGATCTTGCCCAACTCCACCGTGCTTGTTTGGATGACCTGGTTGTGGACCTCGTATATCTTTTGGCATATACCTACATTCTACGCCTCATAGCTACTTCTGCCTAGAGAAATAGAGGTGTAGAATTGAAGCAGACAGAAGTTTTATATATTTTAACTAGCTATATACCTATGAACCAGCAAGATTCAGAGCAAGTACCAACCGTTACCGCGACTCCTACTGCGACAGCGAAGCCGAGCGTGACCAAGTGGCTTATCATCGCTGCTGTTGTCCTCGTCGCTTTTGCTGGTCTACGTTCAGTTTTTAGTCCAGAGAACATGGTAGAGCGAGCTATAGAAATGCAGATGGGTGGTGATGTTAGTCTTGACTTCGACAATGATGGAACAGTCACGTATGAAGGTGGAGATGGTGAACAGTTCTCAGTGACGGCTGGGGATGGAGCTGAACTCCCTGACAATTGGCCGAGTACAGTACCGGTTATGGATGATGCCATTATCACTTATGCAGGATCGATGATGGGTGGCGAAGGTACTATCGGACTAACGGCTATATTTACAACTGATGCAACAAAGAAAGATGTCGTCGAGTATTATCAGAATAAACTTGCTGATAACGGCTGGACAATCGCTGGTACTATGGACTTCGGTGATAGTGCAATGGTCACAGCTACACGTGGCGAATATGACAGTGTTGGGATAGCTGTAGCTACTGATAGAGGAGAGACAAGTGTGACTTTGAGTGTGGGGATGCAATAGGGATACGTACACAAAAAACCCGGCTAAGTGGCCGGGTCTTTTGTTATGAATTCATGCGAGACCTTGCTACGGTTGTGATTGCATCGGCTACCTCATTAATACTTTTATCAATAATGTAATTTGGAATATGAAGTGTGTCGTATCCGGCTTCATTGGAGAAGTAATCTCTCTTTAAGTCACGTGATATTGTGTCAGAGTCTGTGTAATGAGCATCGCCATCAATTTCAATATATAAGCCAGCAGGCTCTATGGATAAGTCAATATGTTTGTGCTCATCCCATTTCTCTATTTCAACATCAACACCTCTCTGAATTAATGCTGAATGCAGTTTGCGTACCTGATCAGAAATACCATTTGTTTTCATATTCAGATTATACATGAATCGATGGAGAATCCGGCAGGATTTGTTTGAACTAAGACCAGAGAAGATTCGGTCACTCTCATGGATTTTCTTTCGCTTCGCTCATAAAATCACATTCGCTCGACCCCGACTATTTCGGCCCAGAGGGGCCCCGAAATAGTCCTTCGAATCTTCTCTGTTCGCACAACGGCAAAGGCCGCAAATACTTACGTATTTGCGGCCGCCGTTTGTGGACCAGAGAAGATTCGAACTCCCTGCCTCCTCAGTGCAAATGAGGCGCTCTACCAAGTGAGCTACTGGCCCAGTCCTTCCTAAATCGAAGGTTTGACTATGATAAAGGAAGTGAAAATAAAGTCAATGGGGCTAGTTACCGAGCGCCCAGGGCTTCGCAGTACTAGCAGATGTCTCCTCGCCAACTATGAGTGAGTTTTCTGACCAGGTAACGGCCTTTGCTGCTCCAGTAAGAAGATCTACACGATCACCGTCCTTCGTTACGCGGTAAATTGTGTCTGAAAGTACGTCATAGACAAAAGGACTACACGTATTAGCATCCTGAGACTTTTGCTCACAGAAGAAGACATATTCGGCAGTAGGTGATGCCACGTAGGCAAGGGTACCTACATGAGTACCTTGCTTGGCAAATTCTGTTGCAACTTCACCCTCACTTCCCTCTACGTTGAAGCTGAGAGTTCGTGAACCACCGAGTGCTGAAACTTCGAGTACGCCATTAGTGTACGTTACGACACCTGGCGCTACTTGGTCTTGAGACCCTGCTTCGCTTGTTGTTTCTGTGACCGCTGATAGAGCGGCAGCTGGTTGTGATACTGCTGAGATAGTCGGTGCTGTTGATGTAGCAACGCTGTTATACCCTAGCCAAATAAACGTAGTAAGAAAACCTAAAAAATATGCAACACCCACAAGGGCTGCGCGTTCATGACGTGTACCTTCCATATACCACTAGTATACCGCGAGACTCCGTATCGCACCAAGTTATCCTCACGTAGTAGCTGTTTCGACGAGATGAGCCACGAGGTCGTCGTACGTCAAGCCCACTGCTTTTGCCGCCTTTGGGAAAAGGGATTCGTCAGTAAGACCAGGTAGTGTATTTACTTCGAGGAAATATGGAATACCATTGCGAACAATAAAATCACTACGGGAATACTGAGACAGATCAAGCGTACGATGAACAAAAGCAGCTAATTGAGATAACTCGTCTCGTTCCTTGTATGAGAAGTTCCCTGGACAAATTTCCTGCGTCTCCCCGTTGTATTTCACATCATACGTAAAGAAGTCCGCACGAGGAGGAGGAATAATCTCAATCACTGGAAAGACATAGAGTTCTTGGTCGCGAAAACCCTCTATGGTAGCTACTGTGGCTTCACGGCCGCGGATGAATTCTTCAATAAGAATCTGTTCTGATACTGCTAAGGCTCGGGAAATTGCAGCACCAAGCTCATCTGCATCGCGGACAAGCTCAACTCCGACTGAAGAGCCGCTTGCAAGTGGCTTCACTATGTACTCAGGGCCAAAACTACTTGCAATGTTGCGAGTAAGAAGAGAGATATCGTCGACGTCACCCCGTCGTACGAGCACATGGAGAGGCATCTTGATACCGTGTTGGCGAAGTGTCTCCTTAGTTAGGTGTTTATTGAAAGCTATGGCTGATGGTAGAGCGCGACTACCCGTGAAAGGAATATTCTGTCGCTGAATAAGTCTTTGGACTTCTCCGTCCTCTCCATATTGTCCATGGAGCGCTAAGAAAACTACGTCATTTGCAGTAAGTATGCGGTCAGGATTCTTGGCGATACCGTTCTCAAGCCATTCACCACTCTTTGTGATGACAACGTCTTGAACAGAGTTGTACTTCTTTTGAAGTGAGCGTAAAACCGTTGCGCCGGTACGCATCGACACCTCATATTCATCGCTAGGACCACCGCGAAGTACCGCCACTCGTTTGTGATTCATAACGATATAATACCACGCAACTCTCAGTACTGACTTCCCTGCCCACAGGAGGCTTATGATAAAGCATTTTTTCGGCGTTTCTCCCGGTGGTATGTAATAGCAAAGCGATGGGCTTCTGAGTTAGCGAGAAGAATGCTCAACTGGTGCGCCTCGAGAATGTTTTTCGGGCCAGAGAGCCGCTCAGGCTTGTGTTTGAGGTTCTTCGTGACAGCCACAACTGGTATCATGAGTCCGCACTCACGGAGAACAAGCTCGGCTGTACGTTTCTGGACAGCATTTCCATCGACAACGATAAGTTGAGGGAAATTCCACTCGACATGCGTAAAGCGACGACGAAGTACTTCACGAAGCGCTGCGGGATCATTAGCGTCAGTAAGGGTTTCTATTTTGAACTTACGATACTCACTCGGGCGTGACTCGTCACCAACTACTACCGTCATTACGCCGACCATGTTGGTACCCTGCAGGTGTGCGATGTCATAGGCCTCGATTCGATACTCTGTGCTCGGGCCAATATTCTCACGCTCTTGTTTAATGAGAGCGACATCTTCAATGTGCTGAAGGGCAAATATTTGCTTCTTGGCTATATTTGCTTCTTCGAAACGCTCAGCTTTTGCAAGAACCATCATATCTTTCTCTAGTTCTGCGATAATACGCGCCTTCTTACCTTCAAAGAAGAGCCGCAAATGACGAATTGTGCGGTCATAGCCAGCTTTGTCACCACTATCTGGATAGAGTCCAATCTGTCGGTTGAAGTCTATTTTACCCTTCACTACCTTTGAGCGCTCAGTACCAAGAGGCTGCTTAGTGTCGTAGAAGCGAAAGAGTTTGCGAATAATGCGAAGGGCTTCGCGAAGAAGTAGTCCGCTCGGGAACGGACCAAAATGGTACTTAATGTCCTTGGGAAGAAATTGCTCTGTGAGATCCTTACCACGAACAACTAGGACACGTGGCCACTCTTCATTGGTAATGATGAGGTGGTTATAGCTCTTGTCATCCTTACTCCTCGTGTTGTATTTCGGCTTGTGGGTACGAATGAGGTTGGTCTCGAGAATCAGAGCTTCTAGTACGCTGTCGGTAGCAGTACAATCAATGGTTGCCGCTTCTTGTACCATTTGTAAGATGAGGGCCGAGCGTGCATCCTTGAGATTCTTCGAAAAGTAACTCTTTACACGGTTTTTGAGAGATGTGGCCTTACCAATATACAAAATCTGCTTTTTTGCTCCCAAGAAGAAGTACACCCCGGGTGTATCCGGTAGTTCTAAAGCACTAAGTTCTTCTTTGGTCATACGTAAAAGCAATGCTACACTAAGTATCTAGAAAGCTCCACTACACCACAGAGAGGTACTAGATGAACTACTTTGCTTCTTCACTCATCACACTCACTCTCTACTTCACAGAACACCCTGATCAGTTCGACTCATTCTGGCGAGCACACAACATGTGCTCGCACGACACGGTAACGTTCTCACCGCTACTCTGGGAAGAAATCTTTCGGGTCACGTTTGGCGCATCTTCAGCTGGTCTTGAGGATGAGCGCTGGGATGAATTGTTCGGGAAGTACAGGATGATGGAGGCGCTTCGTGAGTTCGCTAACGTCACTGCTTTGTGATGAAAGGCGACCATCCGGTCGCCTTTGCCAATCTACACCAGGTTAGGTGAGTATTTTCTTAAGGTAGGTTCCAGTGTACGACTTTGGGTTACTCGCCACCTCCTCAGGAGTGCCTTTGGCGACGATTTCACCGCCACCGGCTCCGCCGTTCGGACCGATATCGATGAGATAGTCGGCACATTTGATGAGGTCGAGGTTATGCTCAATAACCATAACCGTGTTGCCGTGATTTACGAGTTGTTGGAGAATTTCGATGAGTTTGCGTACATCTTCGTAGTGAAGTCCGATAGTTGGTTCATCAAGGAGGTAGATGGTCTTCTGCGTGTGTGGTTTGTAGAGTTCAGAAGCTATCTTTACACGCTGCGCCTCTCCACCGGAGAGTGTAGTGGCACTCTGACCAAGTTCAAGATACGAAAGACCAACGTCAAGGAGAGTTTTGAGACGTTCTTCAATCGCCGGAACATCCTTGAAGAATTCATAGGCTTCTTCGATAGTCATATGCAAGACTTCATGAATATTCTTCTTGCGATACGTCACCTCAAGGGTTTCTTTAGTAAAGCGCTTACCGTCACAAACATCACATGTGACATATACGGTTGGTAAAAAGTGCATCTCAACGGCAATTTCACCATTTCCCTGACACGCCTCACAGCGACCACCTTTTACGTTAAAGCTGAAGCGGCCAGGCTTCCAGCCACGGGCACGTGCTTCACTTGAAGCAGCGAATAAATCGCGGATATGCCCGAAAGCACCAGTATAGGTGGCTGGATTTGAGCGTGGTGTCCGACCGATTGGTGATTGGTCTATGAGACATGAGCGGCCAAGATACTCTGTACCCGTAAAGCTGCTGCAGTTGTAGGTATGTGGAGTGCGATACTTCTTCTCGAGTCGCGACTTGAGATTCTTATCGACAATTTCATACATGAAGGTCGACTTGCCTGAGCCTGATACACCGGTGACACCAATGAGTCGTCCGAGTGGAATGTCAACGTTCAAATTCTTAATATTGAAGGCTTTCCCACCGCGAATTTTGATTGAGCCTTTCTCACCTTCACGTCGATCAGGAATCGGAATGGTCTTGGCACCGCGCAGGTAGTCAAGTGTTATAGAACCGGAGTCATTCTTAGGCGCTGAAAGAAGTTTTTCAAGATATCCAGAGACCACAACTTCTCCACCGTGTACTCCAGCACCGGGGCCAATATCGATGAGATAGTCAGCTGCGTAGATGGTGTCCTCATCATGTTCAACCACAATAATCGTGTTGCCAAGGTCACGAAGCTCGGTCAGAGTCTTAATAAGACGATCATTATCGCGCTGATGGAGGCCAATAGTTGGCTCGTCGAGTACGTACAGTGCTCCGACAAGGCCAGAACCTAGTTGTGATGCTAAACGGATACGTTGCGCTTCACCACCAGAGAGTGTATTCGCTCGACGATCAAGGGTGAGGTATTCAATGCCGACGTTGTTCATGAACTCGAGCCGTTCAATAATCTCACGCAGCGCTGGCCAAGCAATATCCTGTTGCTTCTTGGTGAGCTTGAGCTGGCCAATGAAGTGAGTAGCTTCACTCACTGTCATAGCGGTGAAGCCGACGATATTGATGCCGAGATCCTTCTTGCCGTCACCTCCAAGGTAGACACGCATCGCTTCAGGACGGAGTCGAGCTCCGTTACAGGCTGGACATTCATCTGACTGAAAGATTCCAACTACACCAAGACCGTTACACTCAGGACAGGCTCCGTAGGGTGAGTTGAACGAGAAGAGACGAGGTTCAACTTCTGGGAAAGAAGAACCGTCGATTGGACAAATAAACTTCGCTGACAGAGTACGTACACTGCCGTCTGGACTCTCGACTTTAACAAGACCGTTTGCCTCATGGAGTGCAATCTCGACGGCTTCAGAAAGACGCTCTCGAGAACCTTTCGGATCGTCAGTAAACTCACTCACATAAATCTCATCAATAAGGACATCAATGTCATGACGCTTTGTTTTCGTAAGGACAATCTTTTCACGGAGTTGCTTTACTTCCCCATCAATTTTTACTGTTTCAAAGCCCTTACCGAGGAGATCATAGAGCATTTGGTAGTATTCACCCTTACGTCCGACGACGACTGGAGCGAAGATAGAAACTCGTCCTTTTGATACCTCAATACCCATTACCTGCTGGCTTTGCTTCTTGGTCGCTTCCTTTACTTCTCGTTTCTCAATCGATTCGATAATAATATTCAAAATTTCATCTTGGGATAGCTTCTGGATAGGTACATCAACATCGAGACAGTATGGCTGCCCAACACGTGCATAGAGAATACGCAGATAGTCGTATATCTCGGTGATGGTAGCTACTGTTGAGCGTGGGTTACGCGAAGCAGACTTCTGGTCGATAGAAATAGCCGGGGATAGACCTGATATCTCGTCTACGTCTGGCTTCTGCAGCTTGTTGAGGAACTGACGAGCATATGGCGAGAGTGATTCCACATAACGACGTTGCCCTTCAGCGAAGATGGTATCAAAGGCTAGGGATGACTTACCAGACCCTGATGGGCCAGTAATGGCAATCATCTTGCCGCGAGGCATCTCTACTGAGATATTCTTCAGGTTGTGAGTACGAGCTCCACGTACAACAATCTTGCCACCTGAGATGGTGTTCGGACTGTCTTCTTCCCACGACGTTTTGGTCTTTTTATCAGGTTGTTTCTTAGCCATAAATTATGCAACTACTCAGTATACTGACTCCTATTCGTTCTGCAAATCACGTGGTTACAGGAGGCGATATATGGCTCTTTAACATCGCTACGAAGTGGTGCTTGGTACTGGCTTGAGACGGTCTTGGCGGAGTGCGAGAGCCATGAGGAGTAAGATAAGACCAAAAGCAATCACTCCCATTGTGGCGACAAGATTATAGGTTGTAGTGTTGCTAGTAAGGGCCGGAGCACTCCACAGAGCAGCTGTCTGCGGAACATCCTTAGGGTAGGTGTAGTTTGTGCCAGCCTTAGCAAAACGGAAGGCTGAACTTCGAAGTACGATACTACCTGTGTTGTCGATAAGGGTCGCATAAATCTCATGCTGACCATCTGGTAGTAGCTTTGTGAAAGTGTGTGAAAATCGACCTGTTGTATCTGTCTTAACAACAACAACCGACGGTTCCCCGTAAATAAAGAGACTAATGAAACTGTTTGGGAGTCCAAAGCCACTAATCTCAGACTGAACGAATGGTTCTGTGGCGTTGGCTTCGTAGACAAGAACTGGAGTAACTGATGTAACACTAAGTACAGCATCGTCGACATACGAAGTGGCTGTAGGGTCACTGAGACGAATAACTGCCTGAGGAGAAGCGTCTGCCGGATCGTACTGCAGAGCAACCTCTACACCATCAATGACACCGTCACGGTCTGTATCGGCTTCTTTAGGATCAGTGTCATAGAGTAGGTATTCATCGTAGTCGGCGATACCATCTTCATCAGTATCGACACTACTTGCGGCTGCAGTTCGTTCCTTCTTGTAGTTCTCAATAGTGGTTATACGCTCCTTGAGTTGTGTGAGAGCTACGCGAAGCTCGGATTCAACAAACAAGACAGACTCGGCACTGTCTACTAATTCAGTATCAAGAATGGTGGTAATTAAATCATCGATAGCTGCTTCAGAGAGACGTAAGGCTGTCACGTCACCAGATTGCCGGGCTCCGGCATACGTGCGCAGAAGCGGATTGAGCTCATCAGCATATACTGAAATGAGTGCAGTAGCTTCCCCGTCAGCAGTAAGACCTGGAGTCGAGCTAAGGAGATCTGGAATATGAGTGATGCGAGGATCAGAGAACGACGCTAGGTCGCTTGTCGTTGCGGCAGAGAGTGTTTCAACGTCAGTGGCAAGTGCCTTCTTGACTTCTTCGTACTCCGGCGACATGAGGTATAAAGGAGCTGAGACGACATTGTTAAACTGAACCTCTGCGCTATCCTTAACAACATCAGTATCAAGTCCTGAGACAACAACTTTGTATGAACCTGCCGGAAGTGCGCTCGCATCAAGCCAGTAGAGCCAACCGTCTTTAACTACTGTTGCTTGTCCTAGATACAGTGGGGCGGTTGAATTCAGCGCTCGAATCGATAATTCAACAGTGGAGTACTCGTATGTTGGGGTGATGAAAACCTTATACTGATTGTCCAAAATTCCTGGAGTAATTGTAATATCAAACACCTCATCACGTACTGTTTCTGTTTCTTTGTCATCCGTCTCTTGAGGAGATGATGTAACCTCTTCAGTCGAGCTACTGACACCGAGCACCAATCCGGCCGCAACTTCCGTTTCATCAAGGCTTTCAATTAGCTCTGTACTCGTTGCCTGTTCTGCTGAGTCAGTCGGCGCTATGACTTCGTCAGACGTCGTTGCTACAGTCTCTTCAGTTGTAGTAGCTGCTTCGCTAGTTATTGGCGTTTCGGCTACACGAGGCGAGGTAGTTGGTACAGTGAAAATACCGCCTGTGAACTCAGTCTTGGTCGTAGTGTCATATGCTGTAGCTCGTACCGTGATCTCATAGTCTCCTGGTGCCAACTCTCGTGTTGGCAATCGGTACATGTACATACCAGCACCATCATTACCAGCTGCTTCAAGCTGTGTTGTTATGCCGGTGTCGTGTGATGTTATAGAGAACGAGTGTGAGGCTGCATTGGCAACAGTGAAAGCAACGTCCGTATCAGTCTTAGGTACCACTACTGGAGCAGTAACAAATGTGACAGTCGGTAGAATCAGCGGAGTGACTACTTCTGTAGAGGAAGCTGTGAGCTCTGGACAGCCCGTGAGTGAGCACTCCAGAGTAGCCACAAGACCATGCTTCATGAGGGGTTCTTGTGCGGTAAGCGTGAAAGCGAGAAGAAAACCACTAACAATGAACCCGTAGCCGAATACTTTAGCAGCGCCCTCTGCATACTTGGGTGCCTCGTTTCGATACCACATCTCATACAAGGCTAACTTTTCCTTGAGTCGTGGACTGAGCGGTCCGGTCACCATTTTGACTGTCTCTCTATCGACATTGGTCTCGGTCACTTCCGCCATCACCTCGGAAGAGAATGGAGACTTGATACCTCGCTTTTGCGTGACCTTCTCGGCATCTACCTTGGTTGTGGTCTTAGGAAGCGACTTCTTTGTCGCCACTTTCTTGGTGACAGTTTTCTTTACTGTCACCTTCTTGGGAGTTACTCTAGTTTTCACTTCTGAAATAGGCAGGCTAACAGCCTTTTTCACCACAGCACGGCGCGCTCCACGCTTAGTAGACTCTTCATTCATACTTCCCTGTAGTATACCGTCTCTGGCCCCAACTATGGGTGGAGTTATTAACGGGCTGACTTCCTCTTCCCTTTCTTCTTCTCATCAAGTAAACCTTCTAGATAGCGCATCTCATCACGCAAGATAGCTGCAGTCTCAAAATCGAGTATAGCCACCGCTTCGTCCATCTGCCGCTTCTTATCCTTAAGAACACCTTTCGGATTCTCAGTAAAGAGTGCAACATCAACCCTAAGTAGAGAATCAACCGTCTCGTCATGCTTGGAGCGAAGCTGATCGGCAATAGACTTAATCTCCTTAGCAATGGTCTTCGGAGTAATACCATGCTCAGCGTTATAGGCAAGTTGGAGGGCGCGGCGGCGATTGGTTTCGGAAATAGCGTAATCAAGTGCTTTCGTCATGCCATCAGCATAGAGAATAACCCGACCATTCACGTTACGGGCAGCGCGACCGATGGTTTGGATGAGAGCTGTCTCACTGCGCAGGAAGCCTTCCTTATCTGCATCAAGAATCGCCACGAGTTCGACTTCAGGTAGGTCGAGACCTTCGCGGAGGAGGTTCACTCCCACAAGACAATCAAACTTGCCCTTGCGGAAGTCGGTCAAGATCTCAATGCGTTCGAGGGTCTCCACGTCAGAGTGAATATACTTACTCTTCATCCCCTTCTCCTCTAGGAATTCGGCTAGGTCTTCTGCCATCTTCTTAGTAAGAGTGGTAGTGAGAACACGAGCACCACCAGCGATTACTTTCTCAGACTCAGCAATAAAGTCCTTCACCTGGCCGATATAATCTTCCGTAGCTGTCACTGGTCGGACGATGATCTCTGGGTCAATAAGACCGGTTGGACGAATGATCTGTTCGACCATGGGTATCTTGGTCTCGGCGAGCTTCGCATACTCATACTTGCCGGGTGTGGCAGAGGTGTAGATACGCTGACCAATACGAGTTTCGAATTCATCAAACTTAAGTGGTCGGTTATCAACCGCGCTCGGAAGACGGAAGCCGTGCTCAACAAGTGTATCCTTGCGTGAGCGGTCACCGGCAAACATACCGTTTACTTGCGGAATAGTAACGTGTGACTCGTCGATGATAGTAAGGAAGTCTGGCGTACCATCTTCTTTATGTGGGAAATACGAGAGCAGTGTATACGGTGCCTCGCCTGGCTTACGCCGATCGAAGTGTCGGGAGTAGTTCTCAATACCATTGCAATAACCGACTTCACGCATAAGTGCGAGATCGTGCTGGGTGCGACGACGTAGACGTTCGGCTTCGAGAATCTTACCGGCCGCTTTGAATTTTGTGAGTTGCTCATCAAGTTCCATCTGTATGTCGGCTATAGCCACCTTACGTTCGTCCTCAGGGGTCACGAAGTGCTTAGCTGGAAAAAGGAAGAAAGCTTCTGGTTCTTCGATAATCTCACGTGTTACGGCGTCTATCTTTGTAATCTTCGAGACGGTATTACCAGTGAAGCTGAGACGATATATCACCCGCTCGTTTGTTGGCATTATTTCTATGGTGTTTCCAATCGCTCGGAAGTCACCAGGGGTAAGGTCAGCCGGGGTGCGCTCAAAGTACATGCCGATGAGGGTGCGGAGCATGTCAGCCCGAGTGGTTTCGTAACCGCGCTCAATCTTGAGGTGACGCTTCAAGTACTCAGCTGGTGCACCGAGTCCATAGATACACGAGACAGATGCCACAATAATGACGTCATCACGAGTAAGAAGTGCTTGGGTCGAAGCGTGACGGAGGCGGTCAATCTCTTCATTGATCTGCGCCTCCTTTTCGATATAGGTATCTGAAGTTGGCATATACGCCTCGGGTTGATAGTAGTCGTAATAGGAGACAAAGTAGTGGACAGCGTTTTCCGGGAAAAAGTCGCGATACTCCTGCGCGAGCTGGGCCGCGAGAGTCTTGTTATGGGCGATAACTAAGGTCGGCTTCTGAATCTGCTGAATGACGTTCGCCGCGGTGAATGTCTTGCCCGAACCAGTTACACCAAGAAGCGTCTGGTGCGTATACCCAGCTTTAATACCCTTTACGAGGGATTCTATCGCCTTCGGCTGGTCGCCAGCCGGCGTTTTGTCGGTCGATATCTTAAACGACATAGTACAACGATGGTACCACAAAGAAATTAAAATGCTTAATCAGTGATTAAACTTTGGACGCAGTCATAGTTTGTATTTCACTCGAAAAGAATTGAAATTCTTTCTGATGGATACGCTCGTAAAGTGACTGTTTTATTAATCTTATCCTGAAAATTAATAGTAGTCTTGATAACTGGAATTCGCATTTCACGCGCTACAATAGCTGCATGCGACAGCACGTTGCCATAGCGACATAGTATCCCGCTGGCATTGGCCAGATGAGGGATTATGTCGGGAGATAATGTTTTAGTGTAGAGGACTCTCGGCGATGTATGACTATGAATACGACCTACATCAGTTAGTACGCCATGTGCTTGTCCGATAGACAGAATGACTGATTCTTCCTCAGTAATTTCTTCATCTTCGAAATTACTAATTAAGTATGGAAAATCAACAGTACATAAAAATTCATATTGTTGTCTTGCCTCTTCAGCAGCATGGACAGTAAACTTATCGATCTGCCATGACTCAATTGGAAAGTATGTGAGCAAACTCGTGTCTATATTCTGAAAAGTAAGAATCCTGCGTAAGCTGTGCTCTATAGCATTTCGTAATCGAATACTCTGCCAGCGTACTACTTCTCGTAATTCATCGGTTGTATCACCGAGTGTATTTACAGTTGTTGTAAATAAAGAAGTGTCCGCTATGGCAAATGAGTTACCGTGCGTTATCCCTGGAACAAGATCTGAGGGTGGTATTTCACGTAAGTTCTTAATTACTCCTACCAGCGACGATTCAACTTTAATACATGACTGAATCCAACCATGTACTATAAAGTAATTAATAAGAAAGATCGTTTGATACTGCATGAGTATCAGTTTGAACACATCAGAAATTGTCTCAGGAGTAGATACTGGTTCGGCTAGTTGAGAGCGAAGCTCTTCAATTGTGTTGATAATCAAGTATTTAGATACAGGCTTTTGTAACAAAACACTGTTACGAGCTGTTACTATGAGTTCTGTTAGTGGGAAGTAGCGTAGTTTATAAGTATTTGGTGATACTAACGTATAACTTGGGAGAAGTTGTTGCTGCTCTCTCTCAATGTCAACGTAGAGTGAATTGCCAAGCAGTATAAAATGGTCTCTATCAGCATAGTGAAGGCCCAATCTCTTGTATGCAGCACTAACGGCACCGCCAGTGCTGTGAAGTAGCTTTAATAGCGAGAAGTCTAGAGGTGTGGGGTGGCTAAATGTTTCATTTCCCTCACTAAACTTTATATGTACCGACTTCCCTCCTGAACATTTTGCATCAATAAGTTTGGTGCTACACCACTCAGCTTGCGTAAATGTACTGATCGGACGACACTGTACTATATAGAGGATAGTTCCTTGCAGACACCATTCAATATCTTGTGGAAAGTCAAATCGTTGTTCAAGATTTGTTGTGTGTCTTACTAACTCAGCAATATAAGCAGGGTGCTTTTCCGTATCACTGTGTCCGATGCGAAATTTTAGTGTTTCAGTATCTGAACTACCTGATACTACTGAACCAACACCACGACCTCGCTCAAGATGTATAAAGCGAGAGTTAAATGGACTACGAGAAAATATTACACCACTAACATCTGCCGGAATCGCTTGCTGGATTATAACTGCATACAAGCTACCGTTTAGAAGAGGTCTGCTTTTTGACAAAACTTCAGTGATTGCTTGATGTAACTCTACATAAGGCACTCCAATTACACTATGGAATTTACCCGCAGATGAATGTGTTTGATTATCTTCATCATAAGCTGCAAATCTAACTGCATAACTTGCAACCGGTAGTTCTTTTGCGACGCGTTCAGACAGTGTTTCGGGAACACCAGTAATGAATTCGTCATTTGTAATTACAATAAAAGGTGGTATTGGATAATCAGCTGTATATAGCTCAGCAAGTATCGCCGCTTTGGGCACTTTAGTATCTATATCCGTATACTCTTTGGGGCTGTATATCATACAGGTAAGCTAGTCAACAACATGTGCAACACCCACTACACTTCTCGATCCATCACTATCTGTAATTATGCCACTCACCCCGATACGCAAACGACCATCCTCGCTCTTAAAGATGTCATTAGATGAGAGTGTTACTTCGGCACTATCAAAATCAGTAAGTAACAGTTGCCAACTTAGTCTGTCCCCTGTTATGTTCTCACGATGGCTACCTACGTAAGCTTTTTGAGCTAAACCAGCTTTAGTTTTACGTAGTAACCAGGTATGAGGTTTATACCATTCTACAGGTCTCGCGACTGTTGATTTGTCGTAGAGGTAAAAGTTTCCTTCAAGATCCCAAAGTATAAACTGTGTCGTCTTAACTCCGAGACTGTTGCGTCCTGGGAAGAATATTGCAGTATCAGCATCATCAGAGTAGGTTCTTTCAATATAGACATTGGCTCCGATTGGATTACCCGCGGTACTTCTAATTGTTGAAGTAGTGACTGCGTGTGTTCTTGTGTACGCTGGTGAATTTCTAGTCACAAAATCAGTATCTGTACTTGGGACACTAAACTGCACTTCTGTGTCTTCGTCTATAGTTAAGGCAATATGATGTCCGTCACGAGCTGATAAATCCGACGCTCTAATGATCTGAAAGTTACGCAGGAAATCGTAAGATATCGAATCGCTAGTGGTGGATACAAACTGTGCGTAGTTAGTTACTGGTGTACCAAAGAACATCCCGTTTAAGTAGATGTAGTGTTTATAGACATTACTGAATGCTTCAGTCTCTAATCTATTGATATCTAATTCGAGAATTACGTCCTCGGCCACCACTACATAGGTATCACTGATAAAATTCCTCCTTTCCTGAAGGAGACCATTACTACTATACTCATAGTCAAATTCATGTGGATTATCAATGTCAGCTTCTAGTTCTTTAATTCTTTCTTCTGCCATTATGACTTTAGTTTGTAGAGTCTCTGATTCAGCTGCAAATGAACGTAATTCCCTATTCGTGTTCTCGAAAAAATAATATAGTGTGACACCAGCAATCAAATTAAGACAAAAAATTATTAGAAGTGCGTACTTCTTCGCAAACACATAACCTCGGCTAATACCAACAGCAATAACAGAGTAAATACTAAAAACTGCCAATGATACTATTCCGAGGATTTGGAGCAAATTACTGCTTACTGTGACAATAAAATCAGGTGGCACAATCGCATGCGATAGGTGTGGCCACATAAGCAGCACAACGAGGAGAATTCGTATCATTAGCTAATACTATCATGCGACTTATTTGTGTCACAAAGGCATAAACGGTAGCAATAAGTATGAGTTTGACTTGTATGGTTGAGACTAGCTATATGTCCCGAGATACTTCTCGGGATGACTAAAATTTACTTATTGAGAAGTTGTTCCCGAATTTGCTTCGTGAAGTTCACGATGAAGTGGAGGTTGTGAATGGACGCAAGCTGCGGACCGAGCATTTCGTTGGCGCGGAAGAGATGCGAGAGATAGGCTTTGGTGTAGGTCTTGGCGACATAACCTTCTTGGAGTGGGTCTACAAGTGAATAGTCTGTGGTGTACTCACTATTACGGAGACTGATCTTCTTGGTCTCTGGGTACGTGAGTGTACCGCAGGCTGAGGTGAGCATCCTGCCGGTCTGGACATAGATGGTACCGGTGCGACCAATGCGGGTCGGTGCAACACAGTCGAAGGTATCACAACCCTTGAGAACACCTTCCACGATATCTTCTGGTTCACCAATACCGAGGAGATGGCGGGGCTTATTTTCAGGAAGAATCTCGTTCACCACCCGGAGCGATTCGCCCAGGTCTTCTTTACTAAAGCTGCCGCCGATACCGAAGCCGTCGAAGTCCATAGCCGCGAGCGTACGAGCACTCTCGGCGCGTAAATCTGGATACCGACCACCCTGGACGACACCATAGAGTCCCTGCTTCTTTAAGGCTTCATAGTTCTGCTTGTGCGCCATGATGCTCCGCTTGGCCCAGCGGTGGGTACGGTCCATTGCTTCTTTCTGATACTCATAGTTCGCCGTAGGGCTCGTACACTCATCAAAGGCGATAATAATATCTGCCCCAATAGCTTGCTGAATCTCAATCGAGCGCTCCGCGGTGAAGCGATGCATTGACCCATCAATGTGTGATGTGAAGGTGACTCCTTCTTCATCGATAATGCAGAGCTTACCGTGCTGCGTGGCCGCTTCTTTAGAATACACATTGAGTCCATGCACATGGGTAGTTTCGTTGTCATCAGTCTCCCCTTTTGCAAACTTAGTCACCCCTTTACCGAAGGCGGCTCCGAGCGAAAAGACCTGGAACCCACCGGAGTCAGTCATAGTCGGAAGTTGCCAGTTAGCGAACTGGTGGAGCCCACCAGCAGCTTTAATGATGTCAGCGCCCGGCTGCAAGAAAAGATGGTATGTATTCGCGAGCGCTACATCATTCCCAATATACTGTCGAGCTTCTTCTGGACTGATGCCCTTGAGACTACCTTTGGTACCAACCGTCACAAACGCTGGAGTAGGGATATCACCATGTGGGGTATGAATAACTCCCGCTCGAGCAAGCGTGCCAGGAAGTCTCTTCTCTATGGTGAATGTAACTGGTTTCATGTGTGTGATACAAGACTGCCGGCCTTATGGCCGGCAGTCGTACGTCTATCTTTCTACTTACTTAATTGTGAGGAGCTCAATCTTAAAGACGAGAGTGGCGTTGCCGGGGATAGGTCCAATGCCATTCTTGCCATAGCCCATATCGGGTGGAATTACGAGGATACGTTGCCCTCCGACCTTCATACCAACAAGACCTTCCTCCCAACCCTTGATTACGCGTCCCTCACCAACAGTGAATTCAAAAGGTTCGCCGCGCTTCTGTGAGTTATCAAACTCCATACCATCTTGGAGAGTACCAACATAGTGTACTGAGACAGTGTCTCCTTCTTTCACAGCTTCTCCTGTTCCAACGACAATGTCATCTATGACCATTTTTGTAAGATTACCACTGATATCTGCTGCATTAACGAGAGCTTTAACTCGTTCACCGTTCACATTCTCGCCATCACCGACGAAGACAACATTACTCTCTGCAACTTGTGCGGTCTGCTCTGCTGTACCGTCAATCGACAAAATAGTCGTTTCAACGCGAATGAGGTATAGAGCAAGAGCCATACAGAGTACGCTCGCGGCAATGCCAACAATCTCGAATTTACTTATCATAATTAAGGTTTTATTCGCCCATAATAGCCGTTTCTGTCAAAGTTGCAAGGGTATACGGCAGAGTAAGTTTACCCTCTGTAAGTGCAGCAGCAAGTTCTGGTGAACTCCAGGTAGTGAGTCTTGTAAGGTAGAGAGCCCGTTCAATCTCAGTCATCTGGCGCGGTTGCGCTTGATTGTCTTGACTTGTTACTGGAATGAGTGAAATGGTGTACCCAGGCTCTGTCTTAGTAAGGCGAATCGCCATACCCTCTTGCACGGCAGCTGAAAAATACTGATCAAAAATGAAGTTGCCGAGCGAATAGAAGACAGGTACACCTCGTAGTATCTCAACACCTTGAGTGACGTGCGGGTGATGACCAATAATAAGGTCGACGCCATGTTCTATAAGAAGTTTAGCTAGTTCTCGCTGTGACACAGAGGGTGAATGTTCATATTCACTTCCCCAATGAACATACACAATTTGCAGATCACTCTGTTCTGCTACCTCACGCATGAGCGAAGCTATGTGCGACGGTAGAGGCTCACTAAAGAGTGTATGAATACCGATAATTGCGATACGAGCATCCTCCAGTGTTACAAACGCAACTGAAGTTGTACTAAGCTCAGTCGGGTGACCAAACGATGCAAGTCCGTGTTCACCAAGTACGGACTTCATATGATCAAAGTCGGCATGACCATAATCAAGCGCGTGATTATTCGCAAGAGAAAGATGGGTAAAGCCAGCTGCCTTTAGAGCTGTAATGTGTGTGGCATCAGTCGAGAAGCGAAACGTGCCGTTAGGAGATTTACGATGAATCGCCGGAAGTGCAGACTCAAAATTGCCGATGACATACGCTGGTTCGAGAGTAAGCCATGAGAGATTTCGATATGGATAGTCACTACCATTGCGGATGAGAAGTGATTCTACATGACGAGCCAACATGACATCGCCAGTAAAGTACAGAGTACTTGTTGCCTCTACCTGTCTGTGTGTGTCTATGGAATTAAGCTCATTCACTGCGTAGCTTGGAATAAGAGATGAAAGCTGGCGCGGATAGAGCAACAAGCCAAGTACAACTATACCTGTGACAACTGCACCGGTTATGACCTGTGTAGTCTGTGTCATGACTGTTACTTATAGGAGGCAACGACAGTAGGATGAAATGGTCCAGAGCCGTGGCTATACATAGCGTACAGCAAACCTCCGACCGCTAGCAACAATGCAAAGCCAAGCATAAAGAAGTTCTGAGCTCCTGATACTTTACGAGTTCGGTGATTCTTAACCTCAACTTCAGTTACCTCTACTTCAACACCTAAAAGCGCTGATACTTCACCAGGAAGAAGCGAAGTATCAGAACGGTACAGCTTATGGAGACCGTCGATGCGTGAGGTGCGAGTATCTTTAGTTTCTCTCAGAAGCGCGAGTGCACCACCCACTTCTTCCTCAGTATACTGGGCACTCAAAAGTATGGTGCGAATTTCTTCATCTGGCGACTTCGGTGATACGCCATGAATGCGCAGCAGAGTCTCCACTTGGTTACGATCTATCATACTGCCCTTATGACTTATTAGCTTTAAGTATGTACTGGTTGTATATCTCTAGCAAGGCGAGGAAGAGGGTAACGATAACTGGTCCTACTATGAAACCAATTGGCCCAAAGGCAGAAACACCTCCCAGGACAGCAGTGAGAACAATAAACGGATGAAGATTGTTACCTCGACTCATGAGTTGTGGTCCAACAATATTGTCTACCACTACAATCATTACTATCATCCAGATAAGGAGTCCTATCGCTGCTCCGACAGAACCGGTGAAGAAGAGGAAGAGTATACCCGGTATCATGATTGTTGGGGTTCCAATTCCAGGTATAACAGAGAGTATGGCTCCAATAGCTCCCCAAAGAACCGCTCGATCAATGCCAAAGATAGTAAAACCAAGAGCTGCAAGTGTACCCTGGAGGAGTGAGACGAGGAGCACACCCGTAGCAATCGAACGAACGGCCAAGGCGAGTCGCGAAAGTATTACAGCATCATCACTGTCTGGTAGCGGGCTAACTTTGATGAGGATGCGAAGAAACTCACGACCGTCACGGAAGAAATAGAATGAACCTATGAGTGCTATGAATATGATAAATATGGTCGATATAGTACCGGCAAAAATAGTACCTATATTGCCAACGAACCATTCCGCACTCTGACGTAACTGATCGGTTAAGTTTATAGTAAAGCCGGGAATATAATTGCCAACAACAACTTCGAGACTATCAACATATCGCTCGATTCCCAACTCCTCTCCTGCACCAAGCGTCTGATAGAAGCTCACAAGTTCACGAACAAAGACAGACGATATGAATATGAGTGGCAAAATAACTAGAAATACCGCAATAAAGGTAGTCAGTGCTGCTGCTAGCGTAGTATTACCGTGATACACCTTGCGTTCAATGAGCTCATAGAGCGGGTAGCAGATGGTGACTATAATTACAGCTAGCGCAAGAGCAGTAACAAACGGAGAGAGAACCTGCCATACCAGGTACCCCGATGCAACTAAAATGGCGAAAAAGAATACGTATTCAACAACTCTGTTAAGTGACATATAACGAATGATATCAGTCTTAACGCAAAAGGACTAGGTGAAACCTAGTCCGTGGCGTTTATATCTCGCGGATCTTCTCTTGTGAGAGAAGTGCGGCGGCTTCGAAAGTCTCGAATCCAGCGATGGCTGCTTGTTCAAAACTTCGTGCTGCCTCTGCGAAAACGTGGGTCACTACCCAAAGTACGATAACGAAACCAAGTGCTTTACGCATATGCTCATGTTGCGGCCCAGATACACATCTCTCAATGTGTTCTGTCTAAATGTCAGATGGGGCGCTAGTGAGAACTTGGCTTCTCTATCTGAACTATAGCATATGTGCTATATAAAAGCAAGTTTATCCCCGGTCCACTTTCTACTCCGCAGCAAGTGCAGCATCGATGGCCGACCTAACAGCGACGGCATCAAGAGCGCCTCGAACGTGGAGGATGATGGCTCCCTGTTCATCAAATACTATCGTCTCCGGCATGGCGTACCCGGCAACTGAGTGATAGAAGTGGTCTTGTGTGTCAATTACTATCTTAAGTTCAGGAAATGATGGGAGTGTTGCAAGCAGGCGAGCTGCCTGGTCCTTTGTTTCTTTACGGTTAATTGCCATAAAGGTCACTTCCTCATCAGGATAGTCAGCCGCCATGAGATTGAGACTTGTGAGATCACTCTCGGTAAATGGTGACCAGCTTGCCCATGAAGTTACAACGAGCACTTGTCCGAGATAATCCTCTAGTGACATCTCTGCACCATTTACGTCAGTATAGGTGATGGTATCTTCAGCACCAGCAAAGATATTCTTGGTGGACTCGTCTATAGATTTTCGCTGTACAACATAAAGAGTAGCAAGGGCTGCTGCCGTAAGCAGAGCCACTAACACACCAAGGACAATCTTTTGCTTTGTACTAATCATGAAATAATGTAGTTCTACCCTTTTATGAAGAGTTCAAAGTCTTCAGGTCGTTCCCCTGGCTGAGCGGGTATCAGGTTAAGTTCAACACTCCGTCCCATGAAAGTAGCTGTTGTTTCAGCTGCTTCACTTGCGGTAGCAGTTACCATGAAGCGTTGCGGAGTTATTACTTGCGCACAGACGTCAGCATTGTTAATGACCGTGAAGTCAAGTCTAATCTGCTCTGGGTACGACTCCATAACAGCACTCGATACTTCAAGAAGGTCGCAGGGGGTTGGGAAAGCTATTTCACCAACGAAGGTATGAAGACCATCTATGAAATAATGCTTCGCGTCAATGCGGGTAATATCAGCATAGGGAACAACAGGTTCTTCAACTGGAGCTATTGGTACCGGTTGCGATGCTTCTTGTTTCTTGAGGAAGGCAAAGATAAACATCCCAGCCACGATGAGAGCAAAGAGTGTGACCACTAAGATTATGCTTCTTTTGTCCATAGATGTTGTGTTATATCTCACTAATAACTCACCTTAGTATACAGCATTACTCCGCCATATCACTGCCTACATAAATTGTAACTGCATCACTATGGAGAGAGTCCTCCGAGAGCGAGACCGGCGCATTGTTAAGAATTTTACTTACTGCAACTGATTCAGTATTGAGTTCAGGATTAGAAACCACTACGGTACGTTCTTGGATTTGATCAAAATCAGCTGCAAGCGAAGCGATGCTATACCCTGCAGTCTCAAGAATAAGACGCGCCTTTGCTCCAGCACCAGGAACACCAGAACGGTTTACAATATGGACAGTCGTACTGCTCGTTACTTGCAAAATGGCTGTGTCTGCACCACGAAGTTCGTTATAAATTATTTCTTCAGATGATACCGGTGCTGTCTCAGTAACCCCATCTTCAATATACATAACCTCATAGGCTCGATGCTCAGTATTGGCGTTACCGATATACCACACCAAAACAGCAATGAAGACGCAGACCATTAGTATGCCAAGGAAGAAAAGACGATACTGAACGACAAAGCCTGCAAGTTCGCGAGCACGACTCACAAGGGTAACGGAGGCTTGCATACGTTTTGTCAGATCAAGGATGCCAGCTTCAAGTGGTGCATGAATGGCAGCCTTCTTAGTACGTGGTGTCTTTACCTGAGCGCGCTGTTTAACAGAAGCGAAGTCTTCAATACCAACACCCGCGAGCGTAAGCATGTGACGGACATACATGCGCACCAACCACGTTAGAAGTCCAAAGAAGATACTGAGGCCAACAACAACCCCTAGGAGGAGCTTAATTGGCAAAACCCAAAAATACGTCTTGGACGAACTGAATTGTTTGTCGTCTTCGCCATAGCCAAGAGTGGCGACTGCTGTATACCGTCCGATATCAGCGATTGACCATTCCCCTTTCCAGGTAAACGAGTAATTTCTGGTACTTCCCGGAAGGACTTTGCCGTAATCTGTGTACTGATTAATAGGAACAACTCCACGCTCCTCTCCCCACATGTTAGAAATAACAATATCTCCTTTTGGCTGCAAGTGTACGTTGCCTTTATTCTCAAAACGAAGCGTAAAAGTAGCAAGTGGTGAACCCAGTAGACTTTCTGTAGTCGTAAATTCTCGAATACTGCCTGACTCAATTACTTCACCAGCAATTCGTGCGAAAAACAAGGACGTAACCATTTGTGCCGTCTGGAGCTTAGCTTGCCCATCGTCACCACGAATTGGTTTGGTACCAACGAGGATAGCTGCGTAGTGTCCACCAGGCGGAGCCTCCTCTGGGAAGCGTACCGTGATAGGTATCTCGTACGCTTGTTCACGAGGAACAAGGATAGCATCGGTTGGCACAGTGAACCATTCGGCCATTGTACTTCCGGTACGCTCTTCTTCTGTTACTGGTATGAACCTGGCCTCCCCCGTCTCGCCTCGTTGCTCAAAATTAACCACCTCTGCATACACCGTAAGATCAAACGGATTGACGTTAACGATTTTGAGCGACCCACTCCAGCTCTGACCTGGCTCGGCAGACATGTCATAGAGTGTCGGTGAGATACTCAAGGTGACAGCTTCTTGGGCATGCACAAAAGGCGGTATGGATATCCATACCAATAGTAGAAGACGCAGAAACTTAGTGATTCTTGTTACCATTTTTAAGATCAAGGTCATGGTCGTACTCATCATGATCATGTGATTCGCGCACGAATAGTGGCACATCAAAGAGGTGCTGGTCATCGACTACCCCACCACCAAACGCTCGTCTAAACGCCAGTGCTATGAGAGTCAACAGAAACGCAAGACCAAGAAAAAGTCCAGCCAAGTAGTACCACGGCATCGAGTAATAGAAGGCTGTGTCAAATACCGCAGCGCTGTTCTGACCATAGGTGAGGGTGAGGTATGCCTTGTTACGCCCGACTCGACTAATGAATGGGAGTGGTTCAGTAATTACTGTACGTTCGCCCGGCATGATAGTCACGCCAGCTGAATTAGCTTTAATAGCCGTAAGCTCTTTGCCCGTCGTGTCATAAATAATAATTTCACCCTGTGGAGTAAGCGGTACATCACCCGAGTTCTCGATAGTAAACGAAAGTTCATTACTCTCTGGTTTAACTGAAAAACGATCAGCTGCAAAACTTACGATATGAATTTGTTCGCGAGTATCTTCGGCGATTGTTATCTTAAGGATAACTGATGCAGCATCACCAGAGATCACTTTACTCTCTATTTCATCCCGATTTGGTCCGCTCGCAAAGCCAATGAGGGCATGGTAAGTGCCTGGTGGTGTACTTGGGTGTACTCGAATCGTAAGCGGAACGGTGAGTGTTCCCTGCGGCTTCAATTCAAGTCGAGCTCGAGTGATTGATATCCAGCTTGTAATATCAGTAGCTCTATCCGTCATTGATGGTGTGACGAATTCTTTGACCTCGGTTTGTTCACCGACTTCAATTTGATGTACAGAGGCGTACAGTCGTATTGGCTTATCAGTTGAGTTTGTGAGCGTGAGATCGCGATTAATAATGTCACGTTCCTCTGAAGCGTACTCAATGATAAGTGGCGACACTGAGAAACCAGCAGCAGCCATGAGCGAAGCGGGATACAGCACGGTGACTGTGCCTGTCGCTATTAGTACATAAAAAAGAATTCGAAGCATAACAACTAATATGACGGTACTGCCAAGTAGACAATTTCAGTCTCGTAATCACCCGCTGGCTGTAATTCATTAACCCGTATTCTGTACACTATATCATGGGTATCTGAGGTCGGGATAGAACTGTACATCACCTCTACCGGGTTTAACTCAAGACCAGCGTAGGTATCAAGCGCTGCGAAGCGTGTCGAACCATTGCGTAACGTAGCATCTGTGGTGTGGTACCCGATACAACCAGTTGAACTTGAGAGACAGCCAGTCGCCCAACTTGCTGGACTACTGTTGGTACCTGTGACCGATGGAACGGGTATACCATGGGAGCTCAAGAGCTGTTGTCGAGCAAACTTAAGAACTTGGTAACCTTCAGTGGCATTAGTAGTTACACTTACGCGATGGGCTGCGATATACTCTGTGTTAAAGGCTAGGCTACCGAAACTAATAGCATCAGGATCGGTCGGTATATCAGTAGTTACACCAGCTGTCGATGTTCCCGAAGGTAAACCAGCAAGCGAAAGCTCGAGGGTTGGTCCCTCAGTCACAAGAGACGGATAATCTTCTCCTACTCCGACACTCACTGGTGCATCGTTCGTGACATCATAGAGACGGAAGTAATAGATAGCGCTAACACGCGCTGCTACATTTCTTATTGTAAAGGCATATTCCTGAGTTGTGTCGCCATAGTGAACATGACCAGTAGCTGCCGCTGGCGAGGTGTTATGTCGACCACAACCAAAACCTACCCCACCAACACAACTATCAGCATCTGAGAGTACTGCTGTTGTAATAACTTGATTGTCGACACCAGCTCCTTCCTCATAACACCAGAGTGAACGATCAGCACATGTTGAGGTTGCCACGACATCAACTGGGTTAGCGAAGGTGATGTCGTCTGAGAATTGAAGCTTAAACTTTATGTCTTCACCTTGTACATTGCGTCGCTCAAGAACACTGACGCGTAGCGCGAGCTCGTCGGTATTAGCGATATCGATCGGAGCTGTGTTCTCGGCTGCAAATGCAGTGAGCGGGGTTTCGTTAAGTAAGTCAGAATACCAACGCCAATTCATAGTCGCTGGACTATAACCAGCGGTACGAATTTGCGGATAGTTATTGTAGCCTTCAAGTACGGAACCGTCCTGGCGAACAGCGCGGAAACAGTACGTACTCTGAGGAATAGCACCATTGTGCTCCAGGTACCAGTCGTACTCGATATTGTCTCCGTCGCTGGCTGGATATGGATTTGGTGCTGATGGATTTTCGTGTACCAAACTACCAGCCCGGTTAGCTACTGATATGAGTAAATCCCCTCCAGTTGGTGGATTGGTCGATAGTGACGTGCCATCAGTAGTACCTGTGGCGACATACCCGCGCCAGACGGTACTACTCGCTGTAGTGCCTACGTCAAACCAGTTACCCGAGCTAATTGCTGAGCAGGTTGTGGAGCGCAGACCATACTGAAGTTTAAAGCTCAGGAAACCAGCCGGAACATTGGCATTCGTGGCTCTTAAAGTCATACGAACACGAACAAGATCACCTGTACCTAGTGGTTCATCTGCGATTGTAATCGAGGTGTTCTCACCCAAGTCGGTCGCACCAAGCGGCCACGGATCGGTCGGAGTCAGTGCATTATTATCGACATAAAAGCGATAATAGTTCTGTCTTACTGAAAGGTCAGCTACCGGCCACTCAACAAGCTCTACACGATAGGTAAGGAGCGAACCGGTATCACTTCGCCAGATCTGATAGGTAGTAGTGCTTGTAATCGTAAGTCCCGCAATAGAGCGTGGGTAGTCAGTAGTAGCACCAGCCGCGCGACTTGTACCCATGATGGAGGAATTGTTCGTAGCGGCAAGTGGTGTCGGGAACGTAATCGATATGGACGATGGTTCAGCACCAGCCGTCGTATTACCATTTGAACGCTGTACCACCATAGCACCAAGACTTGTTTGCATATTCTCGATAATCCAAACAACCGACGTCTGGCCAACTGCTACTGAAGCGCCAGTTTCGAGT
>JACCDR011004882.1_pt1 | contig 27533 bp, 44 predicted proteins | sample 7446431 | NCBI WGS metagenome assembly JACCDR01 (sample SAMN15323443, study PRJNA562643) | freshwater metagenome | isolation source: river surface water | place: USA:Blue River Watershed | collected 2017-08-17 | reverse complement strand
GTAAACGGCGGTATCGGCAATCTCGGACACGGCGAACGCGATGCCGGAGGCAGCGGCGATGAACGGGTCGGCCAGCAGGAACGACAGCGCCGTGCCGATGACGATAGCCACCCACACGCCACGAATGCCGTTGGCGTCGTGGATGAAGTCACGGGCGACCAGGGCGAACCCTGCGGCGTAAGTGCCAGCGGTGGCGACGAGCCCGAACCCGACCGGGACGAACCCGAACTCGGTGGTGAGCCAGTTCGCAGCGACGACCGCGAGGATGAACGCGGTGATGGGGGTGTATCGGCGGATCATCAGTACCAGTTCCTTAGGTCGGAGTGATGGAGTGCGTCGCACGGGCCGTCGTAGCGGTGAGCGATGTAGCCGAGGCCACGTTCGATCTGCCGCTTCCAGCCGGTGGAGTGCTTGAGCCCGCGCATCTGCGGGATTCCGAAGTGCGAGCCGTTGACGGCCTGCGGATTCCAGTTGCTCTCACGGGTCCACAGCGCCTTGAGGCACGGCCACTGATCGGCGGGGACACGCGCACGGGCGTATGCCTGGTAATCCGCGATCTCCGCTGCCGACGGAACGCCGGGGGTTTGCCGAACACTCACGCGGGACGCCCCACCAGGCACCCCTGCGCGGTTGCCTTCAGCGTTGTTAGATGCGGAAGGTTGCGGGACCGCCCCGCGTGAGTGAGATCGGTTGGCGCGGATGGTTACGCGCACAGTGACGGGCGGAGCGGTCACGGTGACCACTGGAGGCGTTGCGGCCACCGTGACCGTCGTCGCCCCGTCCGCGACAGATGAGAGGCCGATGCCGGCGAGGGTGCCGGTGAGGAGGAGGGCTGCGGCGATGAGGGTGGCGGTGACGTTGTCGTTCATACGCCCACCAGCGCATCCATGAGCTGTCCGCCAATGAACTCCGTGTAGGCGGGGGGGATCGCTTCCTTGAGGTCGTTCCACTCCTGATTCGTGGAGCGCCACCGCATCCAATCGATGCCCATCGCTTCGCGGGCTTCTTCGATGGTGTGAGCCGTCCGGCCACCCTGCGGGATGTTGTCCTTCATCGACCCATACAGACCGACCGGGCGACCCTGTGAGGCGTGGTCACACCCGGGGCTCAGTAGCGGGATGTTCGACTCGAATAGACGGTGCCGGCGAACCTTGAGTCCGAACATCGAGCCGCATAGGACGAGCGGATAGTTCATCGGCGCCCCTGGCACATTCTCGATCACATAGGGAAGTCCCGTGGCGATGAGTGCGGCGCGGGTCGGGGCCAGAAGATCAGGCTTATCGGTAGTCTTACCTTGCGCGTCCCGTAGGTGTTGAGCTCGTGTGTAGACCTGGCACGGGGGCGAGGCGTGGATGACGTCGAAGCGTTCCGACACATCCTCAAGGTCGTCCAGCACCTCAAGCGCGTCACCCCAAATAGACTCGAACGGGTAAGACGGGTGCGGCTCAATGTCCACGCCGACGACCTCGAACCCTGCGCGGGCGTACCCGACAGAGCAGCCACCAGCGCCGCAGAAGAGATCCAGTAGGCGGCGGCTCATTGGTCGCCTCGGATTACGTCAACGGCTGCCACGAGTGCAGCCAGCCCCGCCGCTCGCCATTCGAGCCGGTGCGCGCGCTCAGACTTCCAGCCCCACCCGTAGAAAGCAGCAGTTGCGCGGTCTACAGCCTCGTCACTGGTCAGGGCTTCTAGTAGGCGGTCGCGCTCTGCGGCCACCGCATCAGCGACAGCCATGCGGTGTGCATCTTGAATCGGCTCGGGGTACGGGGCTCCGTCCTGATCTTCGAGGAGACTCACGCCACACCGCCCGAGAGGTCGTCGCCCCATCCAGCGCCACGCAGCAGCGCCACGAACGTCGGCCCGTCCATCACGACGTAGCCGTTGGCGGCGGATGCCTTACCCCGGCGCTTGATCCACGCAACGCCGATAGCGGCCCCGGCGTTGTCGCGCTCGCGGTTGGCTTCATCAAGGAACTGCGCGAGGTTGATCGTCTTGCAGTTCTTCGCCTCGATCACAAGACCTGGGACCCCTGAAATATCACCCTTATCGACCGCGCCATTCAGAGCGCGTCGCTCGGCGTGAGGGAATCCGTTGCGCGTGAGGAACGCGACGATCTCGGATTCCCATGCGGTGCCGCGCTGCTTCGACGGGTTACTCATGCGCCCACCAGCCGATACGTCCTCGCGGGCTTACCCGCGTTCCCGCCAGCGCGGTCGGTGTTCACCGTCCACCCATCGGGGACGATCACCCCCGCACGACGGAGCGCTGAGTAGGTCGCGGATAGGACTCGGGGGTAGACGTCCAGGCCGTGCGTGTTGCTCAGCGCGGCACGGACGCGGTTCGGGCAGACGTGGCCGGAGTGGGCGGAGGCGTCCTCGCGGATAGCCGCCTCCACCCGCTCACGGTCCCCACGGTGAAGCGGGTCTGTGGCGATCAGGTCAAGGAGGGATGCTTGGCTCATTCGTCAGCCCCCCGCGTCTCCCACTCGCAGGCCGAGCAGCGAAACGCCATCGGCTTCGTCGGGTCGCCCGTCCACGTTCCGGGGCGGGACTCGTCACAGCGGGCGCAGTAGGACACGTCGTAGACGCTGTAAAGGCCCGAAGGCTGGTCAAGGCTCACGGTGAGTCCTCCAGATCGGCCATCACTTGCTCAGCTCGCGCTACCTCGTAGGTGGCGATCACCGTCGCGGCGCGGGACAGGTAGCGGTCACGGTCCCGCTGCGGCATGGACTCCCACAGCGCGAACTCGAACTGCGCCAGGACGCGGGCTACACGCTCATGGGGCTTCACTCGACGCTCCTCAGTCGTGCGGAGATCCCGTGCCGGCGAAGGTCGTCGACGGCCTCGGCGTGCGCCTTCTGCGACGCCACAGCGCGGGTGATGTAGAAGTCCCGCTCCCGCATGTAGTCGTGGCAGCGGGTCTGGAGGGTGCGGTAGGCGTTGGCCCAGAACAGGCCGGTGATGAGGGCACCCATCCCGGCCATGAGCAGGCCGTAGAGGAACGTGGCGGTGTCGGCGTTCATCACGACCACCGCCCCGACAGGAACGCACGCTCACTCGGCGTGGCCGGACGGATGCCCCGGTAGGCGTCGGTGCAGAGGATGAGGTCAGCGGCGCGGGACATCAGCACCGTGAGGGTTGCTAGGAGGATCATGCGGCACCTCCAGCAGATCGGAGCCAGCCCTCAGCGGTAGCGGCGGCGGGATTCGTGGTCACCCAGGAGTGGCACGGGCGGCACAGGCACGCGAGGTTCGACTCATCGAGAATTGAGCCGCCCCGCGCACGGGACAGGAGTTCGTGAACGTCGGTGGAGCGGGCGGCGTGGCACCGCTCGCAGATGGGCCGGTCGGTCAGGAGTCGGGCGACCAGGACGCGGCGCTCGCGGTACAGGGCCTCTTGCTTGCGGCTGCGGAACCTCACAGTTGGGCCTCCGCTCGCACGAGGGCCGACAGGGAGCGCCCGGTGTCGATGCGGACCTGGAGCGCCTTCACGCGGTCACGGCAGGCCCTCAGCGCGGCCCCACTGATCTCAGCCGCGCGGCGTTCCGACTCGGTGTGGATGCGGGCCATAGCGCGGCGGGCGTCCACCGAACCCTCGGCCTTGAGGAACGCCTGAGCCTCGGCAACGTCGGCGTCGATCTTGGCGTTCACAGCGTCGCGGTCCAGTTGCGCCGACAGGTCCATGAGGCCGTCCAACTGCCGGGACAGGTCCATGAGGTTGCGTGCGATATCGCGGGGGGTGAGGTCCATTAGGACTCACCGCCGCGAGTGGACAACCACGCCTTGAGGTCATCGACGTTGACGTAGACGCCAGAGCCGGTCTTGTTGAGTCGCCCAGGGAACCCATTGGCAGACAGGAACTCTTGCGCGTCAGAGCGGCGTTGCTCAGTAGCCGCAACAAGCGGCGCATAGTAGACACATGCTCCGCAAAGACCATTCGCCTTCACTGGGCGACCACAACGCTGCGCGCGCCTTGCGGACACAATGAGACGTGGGCAGAGGTTGTCGGGCCAGTGGTTGGCGCAGCGGTAGTGCAGGCTGTCATCCCACCGAGCGTTTCCGTTCTCAAAGACGAGTTCGGAGTGGCAGCCGAGTACGCGGCAGGAGGCGGTCGTCGCGCTCATGGCAGCCACCGCTCAGGAACGTCGTCCAGCTCATCGGTCGGCACCCACAGCACCCGCAGGTATCCGGCGGCGTGGAGGGCGGCGTCGTAGCCGGTGTCCGGGTCGTAGCCGTGGTGCCGGTGGTCGGCGCACCAGTCGCGGAACTGCGCGGCAGACAGCAGCGGGGAGGGCGCGGCGTCGAGGTAGCGGTAGCGCACGAACGCGCGGGCTGCGGAGTCGAGGTCGGTGGGGGTCCACTCGCGGGCGGTGGGGCCGAAGCGGGAGCCGAGGTACTTGTCAGGCATCGGACACCGCCCCGTCAGTAGCGAGGTGCCACTCGATGTGAATCTCCAACGCGGTCGGGTCGATGCAGACCTCAACCTGGGATCCGGGCAAGGCGCGGAAGGTGTAGGGGACCGGGATGAACTGCGCACAAGCGGGGCATACGACTGACCTCTGGTCGCTTCCGGTGGCGTTCATCCCTTCACCGCCTCAGCGCGGGCGGATGCCATCTGCATCACGCCCGTCTCGCCGCGACGGTTCGCTTCGATGTAGAGCGTGCGGAGGAAGTCGAGGTTCGTGGACTCACTAATCAGGGCGAGGTTTCCCTCATACACGGCGTCAGACCAACCCTGGTCCTCACGTTCGGCGCTGCGGTTGCGGACCTCATCAGCCGACGCGACGCCCCGCTTCGTATCGGCGGCGAGTGCGGCGACAATCGCGCGGCCCCATGCGCTCGTCTCGGCGTTCTGCAACTCCGAGCCACGGGTGTAGGGCGTCTTGCCGGGGTACTGCTCCCACGCCATCCCCACGCCGGGACGGGTGTCGGCGTCATCCCGGTAGGCGGCAGCGACGACGACGATCCACGCCTGCCCGTCGATGGTTTCGACGCGGTAGGGGATGGCGGGGTCATGGGGCTGGAGGGAGCCGTCCGGGTACTTGTCGCGGAACTCCGCGATGCGGGTGGCTACGTCTACATAGTCCGGGGCGAAACTCATCGCAGGCCCCGCGCGTCTCCGTAGGTGCGACCCTCAATGTGTACCTCGTTTAGGTAGCCCTTCATGGCCAGCTGCAATGCCCCGGCAAGGGTTGAGTCGTCGTCATGCAGGTCGCGTGTGATGCTGTACGTCGCTGGTACGACATCAACAGGAAACTCGTTGACGCCTGATGCTCGGGACAGTTCGTTGTAGAGCAGGTCGCAGATGGCGACGTGAACCTCGTAGCCGTGGATGCCGATGAGTCGGCGGGCCTCGATGAGTAGGCCGAGGGCGGCGCGGATGTCTGCGTCCTTGCGGTTCTCTGTTGCGGTCATCTAGGGTGACCTCGTTCCCTTCTGTTGATGTTGGGGACCAATCCCCCGGTCGTTGCTGCGACGCGGGGGACTTCTATGCGGCGAGCAGGGCGTCAACACCCATCCCGCGCCTATTGGCTCTGGCGGTCAGTTGGGCGCACCGTCGACACCTCCGCCGGCCATCGGCACGGTGGATCGTGTTTTCTGGCGACCACTCATGTCCGCGCTTGCACGACTTGGGTAGGTGGCCCCTGGTTCCCCTGAGCGTGTTTTCACGCGGGGTGACGGCCTCGAGATGGGCCGGGTTGCAGCAAGAGGGCTTGCGACACAAGTGGTCAACCTGGAAGCCCTCAGGGACTTGGCCGACAAACAGCTCGTATGAGATTCGGTGGGTGTATCCAAGCGAGCCATTGGCCCACATACGCCCGTAGCCCTTCGGCAGTTTTGCTCGCATCCACAGCCAGCAGCCGTCGGAGTCCACCTGAACCCCACTCAAAAGCCTCTCTTGGACACTCACGCGGCCACCCCAAACCAGCGGCGCACCGTCTCGTCAGTGACGAGGACTCCTGTGCGCTCGTAGAGGTCGAGGGCGATGCGATGCCAGGAGGCCCCGTCTCCGCGCTTGCCTGAGACGTAGGCTGAGAGGTCTGTGCCCAACCGCTCTGCGATGAGGTTGGCTGCGTGGCTCTGCGTCATGTGCGTATTTCTACACAGGTGGCGCAGCATGTGGCAAGCAACTAGGCGCAGGTTTTGCGTAACGATGCGGTAACGGCGTATTCCTACGCCGTTTAGAAGAATGTGGCACAAGGTATGGCACTAATGGCCCTAGCGGCGTAGCGTCAGAGCGAAGCCGACTTCCCCCGGCTCATCTAGCAAGGAGACCAGCGATGACCACGAACCTCAGAGGCCGCGCCACTGAAGCCGACGTTCGCTTCGGCAAGATGGTCAAGGCCGTACTCGATCTACTCGGCATGGAGCAGAAGTACCTCGCCGCGCTTGTCGGACTCAGCACGGCAGGGCTCAACGGCAAGATCAAGGGCCGGTCGCCGTGGTCGCTCGGCGAGATGGATCAGGTCGCCAGGGCGCTCGGCGTTCCGCGCCAGTTGCTTGAGCGTGACCCTGACGCGGTGATCGCTGAACTGTCGGATCAGTTCGCTAACTACCGTTCAGCATGAGCGGGTAAAGGCGGGGTCAACTCCTGCCGATGGTGGTCCACATGAACGGGGACGGTGCCCTGATCAGGGGGCATGTGGCGTATCTCGAGCGGCTGAACCGGCGTCCTCGGACGATCCAGGCGCGGTGTGATGTGCTGCGCCGGTTCACTAACTACACTGGCCTGCCGCTTGTGGCGACAACCCGCGAACACGTCACGGCGTACATCGACCAGCCGCACGCGCCCGCCACGAAACGGGTCTACCTCGCGCACCTCATCGGCTTCTTCACCTGGGCTCTTGACGAAGAGTTGATTGACCGCGACCCAACACGAAGGGTCGCCCGAGCGCGCATACCCGCACGCCTCCCCAGGCCGATCCCCGAACATGACCTAGCTGTGGCGCTGGCAGCCGCCCGAGGGCACATCAGGCCGTGGCTCATCCTCGGGGGCTGGGCAGGGCTACGGGCCTGTGAGATTGGCCCCGTCAGGGGTGAGCACATCATCCGGGGCTCTAACCCGACGCTGATCATTCCTGAGTCAAAGGGTGGCGGGATGAGCGCCGTACCCCTCGCCCCGATGGTGCTCGAAGAGTTAGACCGATGGCCAGCACGCGGCTGGATGTGGAAGCCGGACGGCCCGTTTCACTATGTCGTGGTGACGCGGCACATCACCGCACACTTCAAGTCTCTCGGCATGGACTACACCTGTCATCAACTCAGGCACAGATTCGGCACAGCCCTCTACAGGGCGTCGGGCCACGACATTCGTGTTACACAGTCGGGGATGCGCCACCTGTCCATTTCCAGCACGGCGTTATACACGAAGGTCGACGACCAGCAGGTGGCGAACGCTGTCGCGCTGCTGCCAAGGATCGCCTAAACCCAAAAAACACAAATGGCCCCCCACCCGAAGGCAGGGGGCAAACCGTACACAGATAACGCTAGGTGTCTACTCGTCATCCCACCACGGCGTCGGCGGGACGAATCCGGGTGCGAGGCTCACGTCGGCAGACGCACCGGGGCCCGGGTCGCCGGAGTCGTCGTCGGTGGACAGCGACAGCACCGGGAGGCCGAGGATGCGGAGCGTCCAGTTCACATGGCGGCCCTTCGCTTCCTGGCGCGCATGGCGGCGCACTTCTTACACGCTCGGGAAGTTGTCCCGCGCGGGCGGTAGGTGTTCTCCGGGGTGAACTCGTGGCCTCGGATGCAGTGGGCCTTGCGGGCATTGACGGCCCAGCGGCTCTCGCCGCGCATGACATTCTCAATGGAGGTCACGGGCTCAAGGTGGGCCGGGTTTACGCAGGCTCGATTGCGGCAGAGGTGGTCGATGACCAGGCCCTCGGGGATGGGGCCGACGAAGTATTGGTACGAGAATCGATGTGCCGTTATTTCAGTCCCGTCAACCACGATCCGCCCGTAGCCCTTGGGTGTAAGCCGATGCCAAGGCCAGCAATCATCCGCGCCACCCATGTCAAAGTTGCCTAGGAAGCGCTCAACCGGGTCGAGTGGTTGAATGCCGTGCAGGGTGCCCCACTTGCGCCAGCGCTCGTAGTGCGTGCCGCACCAGCCGCGTGACTTGGACTTCCTATCGCAGCCATCAATGCTGCATGTACGATCTGCCATGCCGAGCCCTCCTAGACAGGGTGTTCGGTAGGCCCTCAGGTGTTTCCGCACCTGGGGGCCGCTGCTGTTGATTCTAGATTCTCCAACTGACTTAGCGGGCTTGACGCGCCGCGACTGAGTGCTTGCGATGATTGAGGCGTGACCACGCCCCACATGAGGCGCATTGAAGGATCGCGTACTGCGTTAGCGCTGTGGATGTAAACCCATCCTGCGTCAAGTCCTCACCACCACATCGCCAACAGCAACGCTCCTGCTGGGTGTAGAGACCGACATGCGGCCACTCCTTCACCCACGGCCCTAGGGCCTCTGCCGCAGCCCACGTCGCGCGAACGTCCTGCTTGTTGTACCGGGCTAGACGACGCTGTGCCTTGTCGTCACCGCCCATCGCGGCGCGTGCGTCAGCAATGGAGTAGTGCCCGGACTTGTTCTCCACACCCAGGCGTGAACACAGGTGGCGCAGAGACTTCGACTCGAACGCGAACTCGCGGCGCGCGGTAATGAATAGGTCAATGGACTTCCAGGGCGACGGCGGGACCATGCCCCGCATGGCCCAGTCCTGCTTAAGCCATTTTTCATCAGCGCGCTTGCCGTTAAACGTGACAATCCCCGTAGCCTCATTGAAGAGGTCCCACGCGATCTCGGCGAGATTGTCGCCGTTCCATGCCGCAGCAAAGTCCACCTTGCCGCCATTCCACGACCACGCAAAGCAGATCGTGGACGGCAGCTCAACCCAGGTATCCGGGTGGATGTAGTTGACGTACTTCAGGTCACGCGGCTCCCAGATGTCCCGCTCGGGCAGGCGTCCGGGCAGCCGTTCGAGGTCGATGGTCAGAATCCGAGGACCCTTGGGGGTCCGGTCGGCAAGGCTCATGCGCGTCCCCTAGCACTTGCACTCACCACGGCGGTGTCGCCGTAGCGCCTGAGCGTCGGCCTGGATGCCGCACTCTTCGTCCACCTGTTGCACGATCCACGTCACCTGGACGTTGGGATCGCGGAGCCACCCGCGCAGGGTGTCGGCGTCGTCGTCGGACAGTTGCCGTAGCAGCCACCCGGTCCCGCACTCCTGCCAGCCTGGGCCGGAGTTGGGCACCCGTTCCCTGAGCGCCATTACAGGCCCAACCACTTCCACAGTCGCGCCCACACCGAGGGCCGGGGCTTAGGAATCTGCGCGTATGGAACGAAGAGCTCCGGGGCCTTCTCACCCACGCACATCCAACGCCCGCGGCTGACAGGTGCGCCCTTTGTCGGCTCGCTCATGTCACAGGCCCATCGCGCGCCAGGTGACGGGGCCGACTTCGCTATTCGTGCCGAGCCCCTTCCAGATCTTCCACGCCTTGACCTTGAGTGCGGTGCCGTAGTCAAAGACGCCCGTCACGGGGCGCTTCATGCGACGCTGAATCTGCATCACAGCCTCGCGGTTGCGCATGCTCTCGGTGCCGTTACGGATGCGCGACGACTTGCGGTAGCCGAACACCTCACCCTTGGGCAGCGGGAATGGCGGGCGCTTCGTGGCGAGGTACTGCTCCCACGTCTGCTTCGGCGCGTTCAGCGCGCGGTGCGGGTCAGGGTTCGAGCCGGTGAGCCCATCCCCACCCGCCAGGTACTCGTTCACCTGACGCTGCGCCGAGGGGGCGAGGTCGGGGCAGCCGATGGCGATGCCGTGGAAGTGCGACCCCCACTTGCCGGCGATGGTCGGACGCCACCACGCAGCGAACCCGACACGGCGCAGCGTCACGATCAACTTGTCTCGCTGTGCCTGCGTCATGCCGTAGTCGTCGCAATCGAATGCCCCACCGCCGGTGTGCGTGCCTGCCGACTGTCCACCATCGGAGTACGAGCCCTGCATGATGCGGAGCGTGAACCCGGTCAGGCGCTCAGCCTCGACCAGCATCTTGACGGTACGGGCGTCGAACGTGTGCCCCCGCCAACTCACCTTGCTCATGGGATCACCACCACATCTACGTCGAGGATCGTGACCTTGTTGCCGTAGGACACCAGCCGTGCAGCGCCACACCCTGCGACGTGCGGGGCATAGGTCACCGTCAGGGCGTCGGACACGGGACCGGGCAGGACGAGGCTTGCGCCATCGGCCCACGCAAACGTGCCCGTGAACGTCCAGTCCGCGCCGGTCTGCGTGCCACGGTTCCCGACGATGCGCTTATCGCAGCCGTCAAAGTCGATAGCCCACGTTGCGTTACCCGGCTGGTACACGTCACCCTGCACGACGATCCACTGGGAGCCGTCCGATGCCGACGTGACCGTGGCTAGTTGCGCCCATGACTTCTGCGGTGCGGCGTTAGCGATCCCCGTCAGGGCGCAGAACATGGCGACAGCGGCAAGGGCCGCTAGTGCGCGGCGCATCAGTCGCCCTCGGGGACGCCGATGCCGTAGAGCGGCTGGCCGGGGTCGAGCGCGGCGACGGTCGTGCGAACGGCAGCGATGACGGCGGCGGTGATCGCAGCGCCAGTCCAGGTGAAGTCGCCGTCCACGAGCGCGGCAACGGGGATGAGTGAGAGGAGGGTGGTGATGAACGTGGTCAGAGCCGAACGAATCCATGCGGGCATCATTTTGTTCCCCATTTCTTAGGTGTCGGTACGGAATGCGATGAGCGAACGCGGGCGGCCTGAGTGCTTCCACTCAAACCAGGTCAGTTCGCGCTTCGATGAGTTGCACGGCTGGCAGAGGGTGGCGACGTTGCCGATGCCGTGAGATCCACCACGCGAGAGTGGGATGAGGTGGTCAATCGAAAGTTTGTCGGTTGAGCCACACGCAATACATGGCCGAGACCTAAGCCGCCGAAGGTCGCGCGGTGAGATGTAGTAGGTCTTGGCGGCGCGTTTTCTCGCCCGCCGACCCTGGGTAATACTCAGAGCCCTCTCGGGGTTAGCGGCAGCCCATCGCCTGAACTGCTCCTGCTTTAGGGCCCTGTTTTCTGAGTAGTAGCGCGCGCCATATTCGCGGATCTTCTCCCGGTTGGCGGCGCGATACTTGGCCGCGACAGCCTTAGCAGCTTCGGGATTCTCGGCTCGCCATTGTGCGGCCTGAACTCTCCGCTTTTCGCGCTGCTCATCGGTCAGTGGCTTGCGGACCTGCGGGCCCCGTGGCCCATTGCGTCGCCTAGCGGCTTTTCGCGCGAGTATCCGTTCGCGGTTTGCCATGTAGTAGGCGGCGGCGCAAGCCTTACACCTGGGGTCCCGCCCATCCCGCGAGGTTGGGTGCGCGTGGAAGTCATCACGAGATTTCTGCTCGCCACACCTCGTACAAGTCTTGGCTGGTAGCGTTTCACTCATCGGAGCCCCCTACGGCTTCGGTCAAGCCCCGGGCTGTTAGCGCAGCGCCGGGGCACCCTTCATTTATTAGCGTACCCGTCGGATCCGACGTAACTGCCATAAGCGAAAGCCCCGAGGGTGGATGGGGGAACGGGCCACCCACCCCCGGGAGATCAGCGAGGTGAGACCTCGAACTCGTTGGACGTGTTGTCGACCTCGACAACGCGCACAGGGTTGAACGCGGGCTTGTAGCGCACCTCGTAGCGGATGCGGTACGAACCGGGCGGCTGCGTGACGGGGATTTGCACCTTGACCGTGGAGTCGTTACAGCCGTCGGCGTAGACCTCGGCCACAGCGGGGAGCGCGAATCCGTTGGGGAACCGCACGACACCCAGCTCGGACTCAGAGATCGGCTTGACGATGACGCGCTGCGCCGTAAACGGAGTCCCGTCCCAGCAGAACTCGTTGGTGAGGGTCACGATGTCGCCGGGGGCGTAGGTCTGCCGGTCGGTCTGGAACGGCGAGAAGGTGATGTTGTCGTAAGGTCGGATCGCCCAGAACGTCACCACGGCCCACGCGACCGCCAGAGCAACCAGCACGGCGTAGACCACGCGGTTACGGACGCGGTGTGCGCGGCTCATGTTCTCGTCACCACAGCCACCAGGCCACCGATCAGGCCCACGATGAGCGCCGTGATAGCCGCCCAGAACAGGCGCTCAAGCGGGGTGAAGCGGGCGATGGTCACGAACCCTGAGTGGGCCTCGCGTAGTTGCTCGATGTCCTCGCGCATCCCGTCGATGCAGGACTTTACGGCCTGGTCGTTCAGGTCCACCTTGGCGGCGAGGGCATCGACGCGGCGCTCGAGGTCGCGCAGGGGGTCCACGTCAGATCACCGGGCTTAGGTCAAGGCTCACGGAATACTGCGAGGTTGAGACGTTCAACTCCCAGCCTTCCACAAAGCCGTCGTAGGTGGTTGCGCCGAACTGCTCGGCCTGAAGTGCGGACACGCGCACCCGGTCGAGGGGCACGAGCTGGAGCGTGGTGGACGCGATGGAGTTGGGCGTGGTCAGCAGATCCACGGTCACGCGGCCTAGACGCGGCACCTGCGAGGAGCGGAGTTCGAGGCGGTTGTCGGCCATCGTCTCCAGGTTCGTCTCGGAGAACGTCAGCGTGGACCAGTTGTCGACCAACTCAGCACCGTCAGCGGTGACAAGCGCGGAGTCCTGCGACACGACCGTTCCCGCCTGCGAGGTGGCCTGGACGGTGTTGGCGTAGGTGGCGTCGTCACTGACGAGTCGGACGTCGGAGGTGATGTCCTGTGTGGCGTTGAGGGTCAGCGTCACCGAGGCAGCGGAGTCGCGGGCACCGTAGCCACGCAGACGTGCCACGCCGAGGCGGTCGACGTAGAACACGCCCATCTCAGCGTCGGCGATTTCCTGGACCGCTTCAAGGTAGGAGCGCCCGCCGATGTCCTGGCCTGCGATCTGATACCCGGACAGGTTCGCCGTAGCTGATGCCGTGACACCGATGAACGCCGCGAGGTTCGTCAGGCGGTTGGCAACGGTCTGGTCGGCGTCGCCCGTGATGCCGTAGTCATACCAATACGACGGGGCGTCGGTTGTGGATGCGCGGGTGAAGATCGCCGGGAGCGCGATGTCACCGTTGAGAACGTAGGTGTTGTCCGTCCCTGCGGTGTTGCGCTTCCCACCGAACACGGCGCGGCGATTGCTTGAGCCGATGGTGCAAGCCGTCCCGCCTGAGTTTGCGGTGCCGATCAGCGCACCGTCGATGTAGACGCGGATCGTCGTCCCGGTGCCAGTGTGGAACCAGGCCGCGACGTGATGCCACGACCCGTCTGCCAGATCCTCAGGCGAGGTGGGGGTGTACGTCACCGAACCACCAGAGTCGCCGGCACAGGTGAACGTCAGGCGTCCCGTCGTGACGTTGAGCAGGATTGACGCATACCCCGTCCCGCCTGAGGTGCGGTCCATGTACCAGAGGAACGAGTCCTCGTTGGCCGTGGTGCGGAACCAGAGGGATACGAGGCCGTACTGCGAGCCCGGGTCCCAGGTGGTCGGGTGCTGGAGGACGGGTCCAACCTGCCCCACGGGGAGGATCTTGAATGCCGACTTGATGTGCGGCGGGCCGTCCTCTGTGTATTGGAACCGGCGCAGGTCTGATGCCGATCCGAGCCGAACCTGGATGCGGTCAGCGGCAGGGTCGCGGTGCGCGGCGGCGTAGGAGCCCACGCCCGTCGTCGGCTGCGCCAGTGGGTACACAGCGCCAGCCGTCCACGCGGGGTCCGAGTAGTCCGTCGTGGCGGTCAGGCACGCCTCCACCGCGTAGGGGAACAGCCGCGCCTTGGCGAAGTTCTTGAAGTCGTCGGTACAGGTGAACGTCGCCGTAGCCCCACCGGGAGCCACGCCTGGGTCGCATTCAATGGAGTCGATGCGGCCCTGCCATACCTGAGTGCCGGCGACAGTGATGCGGACCTTCACGTTCTTGTTCAGCATCCCGTAGATGTAGTAGTCGCTAGAGGTGTTCGCCGGGGAGCATTCCCCGTCCGAGTTCTCCAGCGTGAACGAGGCCGTACCGGGTGAGGAGGTCTCGAACTCGTTTGACCGCCCACGGGAACACTTGACGCCTTCGACCAGCAGCACGCGATGAGACACGTCGGCCCATCCCGTGAGCGCCTTGATCTCTACGACGACGGTGGGGATACCGCTCATGCCAGGGCCAGCCCACGAGCGCCAGTGGACTTGAGGGCGCGCGTTACTGCCGTGGCGATGTCGCGGTCAGACGCAAGGGTGGAGCCGTTGATGTTCACCACGACAGTCGTGCCGCCACCGCCAGCGCGCATGGCACCCGAGTTCGGGATGATGACACCCGACGTCGGGGCGGTAAACAACTCCGGACCGCGCTCCCCGACGATGTACGTCTTGCCGACTCGGACGGGTCCACCATCTGCACGCGCACCGGCAATACGGGCGGCGGCAGGGGAACCGGGTGTCGTGCCCGCGAGCAACTGCTGCTCACCCGGGGAAAGGTCAAGCCTCACGGGGATCGTGATGTCCTGCTTGTAGAGCCACAGTTGAAACTCGGACAGATCCTTAGTGGCCTTACCCTTCTTGAAGTCAGCCTTAGTGCTCACGGACTTAGGAATCAGGCCGTACTTCGTTGCCAGAGCCTCGGCCTCTTTCTTCGTTCGCCCCGCTGCAACGGCGGCCTTGATGAAGGCCTCGCGCCCCTTCTGCATCTCCTGATTCGCGCGGCCCTGTGCGGCTTCGACACCCTTGAGCGGCTGCACATTCTTAAACACAGCCTCAGCCGCGTCACGAGCCGACTCTGCGATGTTGCGAAGTGCCTCCTTGTTGGCCTGCCCCTCCTTGGTGTTCGAGCTCAGGGTGCGCCCGTTCTGCTTGAGCGATTCCGCAAAGTCAATTTGCGCGCCCTTGGCCCGGTCACGCGCCGCGTCAATCTCAAGGAAACCACCGGCAAGGAGATCCAGCTGGTTGCGGAACGCCTTCACCTTGTCCTCGCCGCTGGCATACTCGTCATTGAGAACGTTCTGCGCGTCCGACAACTTCTCAGTCGGAGTCTTGGCCTTCACGCTGGCGTCGTAAAAATCCATGATTGCGTCGGCGGCCTTGGTGCCACCCATCGCTAGGTCAACGCCGGACACCTTCGCGAGTTCACGCGCCTTGGAGACTGAGATCCCCATCTCCCGCGCAACGTCTTGGAAGATGCGGAGGTGCTTGCCCTTGATCTCGTCAACGCGCAGGAGGTACTCGTCCATAGCGTCGTTGATGTCGGTCCAGCCCATGATCGCAGCGCCCGTAGACTCCCCAAGGTCGCTGAAGAGGTCGCCAACACCGCTAAATGTCTTGAGGTCCTCCTGCTTGTCGCGCAACTTGTCGATGGCTGCGTAGACCTCGCGCAGGGAGTCCGGGTTCATTGACTTACCGAACTCGCCTAGCGAGTCGTCAAGTGAAGTCTTCATCTCCTTGATGGAGTTTGTGCCAGAAATAACGGCGATGCTCAAGGCTGCGATGGCCGCCGTTGCGCCAATGGAGGCAGCCTTCGCGCGGTTCATCCCCTTGACGGCATCGCTTAGGCCCGACGCCATGTCAGCGATCTTGGGCGCTGCGATGATGGCCGCACCGCTTAGGGCGGCAATCTGGAACGCCGACTTCTTGGCAGCCGGAGACAACTCGGAGAACTTGCCGAGCAGCCCGTTAGCGGCCTCGACTGCATCCAGAAACGGCGGGAGGAGTTGCTGCCCGATGGTCTCTTGGAGTTCGCCAAACTGGTTCTTCAGTCGCTCGGTTGCTCCTGCTGCGGTCTGCCCCTCTTGCTCAGCAAACCCGCCGACCTGCGTCCGCAGCCCGGACATGATGGCCTCAAGGTTTCCGGCTTGGGTGCCGGTGTCCTTGAAGTCGATGCCGATCTGCTTGAACGCCTTGCCCGAGCCCAGGAGCCCCTTGCCGACCGCCTCTGAAGCGGCCTCGAAGGACTGCCCCGTCTTGGCGGCGAAGTCGGCCACCAGCGGGGTCAGCTCTTGGAGTTGCTTGCCCGTGAGTTCGTACTGACCGAGGATCGCCTGACCCGAGGCAATCGCGTCGTCATCGAAGCGCGTCTTGCGCTGGAGTTCAGCGTTGTAGTCGCGCAGCGAGTCCAGCGAGACATCAGCAAGGCGCGGGAACCTATTGAAGGTGTCTTGCAGTTTGGCTTGGGCGGCCTCGGCTTCAGCAAATGCCTTGATGCTGGACGCGCCGAAGGCGGCCACGGCTCCGGCTGAGACCAGTCCAACCTTGCCGAGCGCGGAGAACTTGTTGCCAACCTTGTCCAGCGTCTTGCTCGCCTTGTCAACGGCAAGAATGGAGACCTTGAGGTTCGCGTCGGCCATTAGTCCCCCTTATTTCTTGCGTCGACATAGCCCCTAAGGGCGTCGAACTGGTCGGCAGTCAGGAGCGGCATTTCCCAGGGGCGGATGGTGAGCAGTTCTGCGAATAGCCCGAGATAGGCGTTCGTTAGTTGCTCTCGGTCGTCTCGGCTTCGACTCCGAGCGCCGGAGGGTCCTCGGCCTCGTCGCTATCGGTCACCCATTCGCGCTCGGACCACTCCTCAACGGTGAACTTCACGTCGCTAAACTTGAGGTCTGTCTGACCGCCGCGCTTGAGGATGATCCAGATAAGCGCGGTAATCGCCATGAAGTCGTTGTCGTCAACCTTGGACAACCACTCGCTGTAGTTGTAGCCGGTGACCTTCTGGATGGCGATGGCCTCTGTGTTCAAGGTCTGCCGAATATTGAACTCATAGATGGTGCCGTCGATGCTGACACGCAAGAGCATGGTGCGTTCCCTTTCGTTCCCGTTGCACGACGAAGCCCCCCGACCGGGAGTGGTCGAGGGGCCGTCGCGTGGATGGTGCGGTAGCGCTACAGCGTCGTGTCGGTCGAGATCGTGCGGACCTGGTAGTAGTTGTCGGTGCCGTTGTACAGCGCCGTCAGCGTGACCTTCTGCGGCACGATGTCAGTGCCGTCCACGTTCACCTCAGCCGACGTCACCTTGCACGCGGCGAAGGTGAACTCCACGGTCGGGTAGTGCGAGCCCGTGATGGCCGTGGGCAGAGCCCAGATCACCTGAAGCGCGGTCGTAGTGTTCGCCGCATAGAGGTCGTACAGGACCGTGCGGTCGATGAAGTCCATGTCGAGCTCAATCTCCACCGAGCGGTAGCCGTTGACGACCTGCTCAGCCTTCACGCCTGCGCCGTTGGCGTAGAACCGCTCATTAGCCAGCGGGTTCTCCACCTTGATCGACACGCCCTTGACGCCCGACAGGGCCGTAGCGCCCGAGATGGTGGTCTTACCGCTGGACGTCGACGGAGTGCCGCCGAGGTTCACCGTCAGGTTTGCGCCGGAGAACTGCGTCTGCGTCGTGGAGTACGAAGCCGTCGCCAGGGCGGTGGCCGTGACCTCGGTCCAGCCGTCCAGGGAGAACGTCGCGGTCAGCGGGTCGGTGGCCGTGCCCGACACCTCGAAGCCGGAGCACTTGCAGCCCTTCCAGGTGAAAGCGCGGACGGTGCCGGAGGTGATCTGCGGGCGACCAACCTGGAAGGTGCAGGAGCATCCTGCGGACATCTGATCGCCGGGGGCGAAGACGGCCTCATACGCTGCACCCGTCAGGACGGCGGGGGTGGTGGTGGAGCCGGTAGCCCACCGCCACAGCGTCCCCAGGCCCTTGTCGGTGACGTCGATCTCGAAGTCGCCGGAGACTGTTTCGGTGGTGGTGATGTGACGGGACAACAGCGGCCCGCCGTTCGTGGAGCCGTACAGCCCCTCACCTTGTGCGCGTCCGATGTCCTTCTTGATCGACTCGCTGAGGTGGGGCTGGAACTTGTTGACCGTGACCGCAGTGCCGGCAGTGGTTTCCACTCCCCAGCCCAGTTGGGACACAAGGCCCGATACGAAAGCCACTATGCCTTCTCCTTCTTAGTGGTGGGGGTGGTGACGATCTCCCACTGACCGGGGATGTCCCAGTCGCGGGCGGTGAACTGCTCGTCGGTGATGGTGATGAGTTCGTCAACCTCAACGGTCTGACCGATGAACGGCACGCTGACCGGATCTGGGCCGACGTTGCGGACTTGTGGCATGGGGACTCCTAGTTCAGTGCGGTGAGGTTGACGTCGAACTCGAATGCAGCCGCGACGCCTTCGGTGCCTGCGGTCTGCGACAGCCGCCCGTTGGACAGGACGACGGTGTTCTGGTTGTTGACCAGCGGCGTGGTCGTGCGCAGTGCGCTCTCCAGGTCGTCCATCGTGGACGCGAGGTCGGCGCGCAGGTCGGTCCAGTTATCAGCCCCGGACTGCGCCACGACCGCGCACATGATCGTCAGGTATTCACGCTGCGACCCGGCCTGAATGGGGACAGAGATCCACTCTGAGTCGGTGGTGCCGGCGGTGTCGTCGGTGTCCTCGTCGGCCCACGGTGAGCGACCGCCCACCACGACGAACAACGCGGGCGCGTCGCCGGTCTCAGTGGGGCCGTCGTAGACAGGTACCGATCCAGAGGCTCCAGGTACCCCGTAGCCGGGGAGCGCCCGCCAGCGGGCCACGAGAGCGTCTACCGCGTCGAACAGCAGCGTCCCGCTCATGCGATACCCGGCAGTTCATACGGGGCGATGAGTTCCTTCACGCGGATCGTCAGGTTGTAGGCAGCGCCAGGGGTGTAGTCATCCCCACCCCTGCGGCCACGCGCCTGTCCGCGCTGCGTCTCCCACATATGCCGGACCTGCTCAAGGACGGCGTGACGGAGATCCTCAGGGACGACCGTCCGCCCCGCTTGGTAGGTGACCGTGACCCCCGCGAGGCCCGTGGTGAACGACACCGGGGACGCCCCGGAGCGACGCCGGACGATCCCGTACCGCTCGTAGACTTGATCCGAGGTCAGGGTGATGCCGCTGTCCTCAACCGTGGTCAGCGAGATGACAGGGTAGGTGGACAGCATCACCACTCCACCACCGTCGTGAGTCTCAGTGACGGTGCGGCGCGTCATCGGCCCCACCCGCTGCTCAATCGCGGAGGTCGCGGAGTTGATGAAGTGCGTCAGCTCGGCATCTCGCGCCAAGTCAACGCCACTCATACCGAGGTGGTCCTTCACCTCAGACAGTGACACCGGGGCGAACACCGACGAGGAGTCGACGCTAAACACGTCCTCCTTCGCGGAGGCGTTCGTGCCCGTGGCCTGCCAGTACACGCCGTGCAATCCGGCCTGAGCCGCAGTGAACGTGACCTGATACACGCCCGTCGACGGGTTCGTCACTGTGCCGGTGGCAGTCGTGGCGTCCGGGCGAGTGATCGTGCAGGTCACGGTCGTGGCGTTAGCAGCCGCGCCGGCAGTGTCGAAGGTGTAGAACTCCAGAATCACAACGTCACCGATGGTGGGCACGTCATCCCCTTCCGATGCTGGAGCGGGGGACAGTGACCCCGGTGGAGGAGCGAGAAGTGCGGATGCCCGTGGCTGAGCGCGTCACAGTGATGCCCGTTGACGACTTACCTGCCACGGTCGGTGTGACGGGTCCGCCGCCGCCTGGGTAGGTGCTGTCGTTCCGGTAGGCGGTGGACTTCCGGTAGTCGGCCATCAGGTGCCGCTAGTGGTGTCCAGCGCCCTCACCGCAAGCCGGATCAGCGCATTCACTTCACGAGTCAACGCCTTCACCTGTGCGGTGTTCTGCGCCGACGTGGGGGCAGAGATCGCGAGGTAGGTGGCGTTCGCGGTGAGGGCGTTCTGCGCCTTGGACAGCAAGGCGCGGCGGTTCGTCTCTGCGACCGTCTCCGTCGAACCAGCCACCGATGCGCGGGCCTCGGCGGCGGTCACTTCGAGGTCGCCGTCGAACCAGCGCACGGTCCCGTCGATGACCTTGGCGGTAATCATCGTGCGACCTCCAACGTCAGCACAGCCGCCGCCAAAGCCGTCACGTCAGCAGGCGGATCGGACAGGGCACGGAACAGGGCCAGTGATGCCGACACTTGGGCGTCGATGATCGCCTGCTCTTCCGGTGTCGGGTATGGAGACAGGGCAGCGAGTTGCACGGCGTCGGTGAGGGATTGGCGGGCGGTGTCCTCGGATTGGGCCTTGGCCTCCTGCTGGGCAAGCGCCGCATCGAGCGCAGCCCGCTCCGCAAGCACAGCGGCACGCCCAGCGGCCAGTTCCTCCGGCGTCACGTCCGGGTGGTCAATCAGTGGCGTGCCGTCCAAGTTGAGCGCGGTCATCCCGAGAACTCCAAACGCCCCACACGCACCGATGTTGAGTCGGTCATGTATCCGTAAGACTGCGTGCCGTAGACGTAGCCGAAGCCGTCGAAGCCACTCGTCGCCGCGTTCCTGACGTTGGAGTGGAACCCCGATACGAGGTCACGGGTGCCCGTTGCGCGCCTATACAGGCTGATGCGGTAGCCGAAGCGTTCCATGATGATCGTGTCGCCCGCGCTAATCGTGAACGTGCCCGTCCCGAGGCGGGAGTCGCCGTATACGCCGTCCATGAGGTACAGCGTCACCGCGCCGGCAGAGTCAACACGCGCCGCGTAGCCGTAGGCCGCTCCGTCATATCCAAGCTGCCCACCCCATGCGAAACGTGTCGCCTCCGGCAGCGTCGTCACCTCAAGTTCCATCGAGAAGAACGGCATCGCTGAGGTGGACGTCTTAGACCTGCCGATGTAGACCTTTGTGCCTGATCCAGTGGAGTAGAACGCGCCACCGAACGCGGCAGAGCGGTGAATGTCGGTCGGGTTCGTCCCCGTCATCCACGAGGTCGCGAAGTTCGTCGTCCATCCAGGCAGAAGTGGGGATGAGCCCTGCGACTTGTGCCGGTACGGCAGCGGCACATATTCACTATCAGGACCCCACACCGCCGAGGCGGTGTTGGCAGCCCACCCAGTCGTAGACTTGGGTGGAAGCAGCGCGGCAGCCGGGGTGTTGGTCGCGTCGCTCACAACAACGGCACAGTCGCCTACTGCGCCGACCGTGGACGCCGGGAAGGTTGTTGATGCGATCAGTCGAGAGTTGTCAACCCAGTCACCGTCACCGGCGAGAACCTTGTCGGCGTCGCCGTCACGCGTCAACCGCTTACCGGGGATACCCCGCAGGGTTCCCGAGTTCATCAGAAGTCACCACCGAATGCGGTCACCATGATCGAGTTCGCCACCTGAGTCGATGCCCGAAGTGACCAGCCATTCGGGAGGATCAGGTTGTCGAAGGTGATCGTTGTCACCGTCGAAGCGACCGTGCCCGAGAGCGTCGCCGCTGCGATCACATGCTCAGAAAACAGGTAGTACGTCGAGCCGTCGTGCAGGTACAGGCGCACCATGCCAGCCGTCGTCGTAACCGCAGGCGTGATGCGGACTTCCTCGATCTTCGACCCGGACGAACCGGCGGTGAACACCGTGACGATCGTGCCCGTGCCGTCGCGGTTCGTGTTAGCAGCGGACAGGGCGCCAACAGCGCAGCGCGGGGTAGCAGCAAAGACGGGTGCGGCAGCCATGCCGTTACCTCACTCTCAAGATAGGAAGGAATGTGCGGGCGAGGTCAACGACGCTTCCGCTGCCACCACCGCCCGAAGGTGTCTGCCACGTTGCGTCCGATGCGCCCGTCGCGGTGATGACCTGGCCTGTGGACGGAGTGCCCGTCACGGCCACACCGTTGATCTTCGCCACGGCAGGGTTCGGGTAGTTACCCGACAGGTCACCGCCAGCAGCCGCCGTCGCACCCAGAGCACCAACCGACGCTGCCGTAGGTGCAGCGGGCATCGCATGCTTGTGATCCGAACGAGCCAACGAATTCGCCGTGCCCGTAGCGGCAGCATCACCGAACGCCTGCGTAGAACCGGCAGCCGTCGTCAACGGATCCGATCCAGACGGCAAATGCGTGGAAGCGTGCGCCGTCGGTGTGCGGGCATCCGACAGGCGGGCATCCGACGTGATGACCGCCGTACCCGTCACATCGGCAGGAGTGTGCGAGTGAGACGAGGCAGCCTTACCGCTGACCGTCGTGTCAAGCGCGTCCAGCCGGGCCTTCACCGTGGCCGAAGCGCCAGCAGGGTCCAGGCCGAGCTCAGCCTGCACAGCCTCGATCGCCTCAGCGGCCTTCGTGTGAACGACGTCGTGCTCGAAGCCTGCGGCGTCCTCTTGCGTGGAGGCACCCGGCTTAGCTAGCGAGTCGTACCCGGCAGGGTAACTAGACGGCACGGTGACCTCCTGTTCAGATGTTGACCCGCCCCAAGCGGACTTCCCCTTCCGCGAGGGGCGGGCTGCTTACTTGGCGGTGCGCTTGCGCGGGGTGCGCTTCTCCACCTCGGGGGCGACAGCGCGTTCCACGACAGGCTCCGAGACGACCGGGACGGCGAGGCCGCGGGCGCACAGTTCAGCGCCGTGCTCGTCAGTGGTGTCCAGCACGCCCCCGCTGACGGGGTACTCCTTGCCATCCACTGAGCCGGACAACTGAACCTTCATCTCGACTTTCATCGCGTTCCCTTTCGAGCCGTTGATCGGCCCCCACGCCCCGACCGAAGCCGAGGCGTGAGAGTCGAAGAACGGATCAGGCCGCGTTCCCGATGAAGTGGCGCACTCCGCCGCTCTGGTCGCCCAAGATGCCGTCGCCGCGCAGGATCGCGCGGAACGTCACGAGGTCGTTCTGGAAGGCGAAGTCGTCGGAACGCTCGAATCGAACGCCGCCCGCGATGCGGACGAAGTAGGACGACATGTCACCGAACACAACGGACTTGGCCGAGGTGGCGGTCGCAGCGATGTTCGGCTCGATCACGACAGGCTTGCCGAGGATCGTGTCGGGCGATGCACCCAGACCCGGGGTCCACAGGTAGTTACCGACGCCGGCACCACCCGAGGAGTCCTTGATCTTGCGGATGGTGGCAGCGGTGCTGTCACGCATCAACCAGACGCACTTGTCACTGTTGCGGTACGGCGAGATGACCGAGTAGTACAGGTCAACCAGGTTGTCGCCGTTCGGGACACCGGCCACAGACGCGGCACCCGTGACGCCGAGGGTCGAGGTCTGCACCACGCCCGAGGGCTTGGACGAACCGTTGCCCGTGGCGAGGTCCGCGCCGAAGGCGTTACCGAGCGCGCGCCCAGCGGCGCGGGCGAAGTAGCCCTCCAAGTCGACGCCAGTGTCCTGGAGCAGCTCGGAAGCCACCTGGAACGAGTAGGCGTACTTGTATGCGCCGAGGGTGCGCTTGCCGAAGGCTGCGTCCGACTCAGTGAGCGTCGAGCCTTCCGTGATGAGCGCGCCCGTGGCGTGCGTGGTGGTGACGGGGATCTCGAAGTTCTCGCCACCTGCGGTGTTGAACACCGTAGCGACGCCGGCAATCGCGGCCGTCTCAATCAGGTGCTCCCACAGGCTGCCGTAGAACGACGTCGGGACGGTGTTGCCACCAGCCGTGGCCGAACCCTTGGTCAAGTCACGCAGTTCCTCGCCAGCGGCGGGGGCTGCAATGAACTGACGGGACTCGCCACGCAGGAACGAGCGGAGCCCGTCATCCTGCTTGGCGGGGGCGGCGAAGTTGATACGCGACAGCGAGTCAGCCGTCTCGGCTGCGCGCTTCTCGTCGGCGAGCAGCGAAGCCGCACGCTCGGCGATGGCGTCCAGGTCTTCGTTCATACGGGCGTAGACGACCTCTTCCTCAGCGGAGAGGTCGCGGTTCTCAGCAGCAGCGGTGTCGAGCAGGGCCTTGGCCTGCTCCCACGTGTTCGCCCGCTGCTCCTTCAAGTGCTTGACGTAGTCCGAAGTCATCGGAGCGTCCTTCCTTGTGGGATGCGGAAGCCCCCGCCGTTTGGCGAGGGCTAGGTGGGATGTGCGATGCGGTGGCTTAGACCTGCCGCGCTACTGCTTGTTCTTCAGCTCCAACTCCCGCAGCAAGAGTTGGACGCGCCCTGACGGAGTGCTTGAGGGCTGCTCCGGTGGGGCGGGGTCGGGGGTCGGCTCCGAGCGGGTGCCGAGGTCGATGACCGTGGGGGCCTTGGACAACAGGTCGGCGAGGGTGCCTTCTGCGGCCATGCGCGCCACGTCTTCGACGGGGATGGACCGGGCCTCAGCGAGAGTGCGGAGGCCGGTCGAGGTGTCCATGTAAGCGGGGGTGTTCACCGGGGCAACGTCAACGGTGCGGCCAGTGACCAGCGTGCGAAGCGGGAAGCCGTTCTCGTCCAGGCTCCAGTCGTCCTCGATGGTGATGAACGCGAAGGATGAACGCTGCACGTCGCCGCGCTGAACGAGTTCGTACACGTCTGCGCGGAACGAGGGAAGGTCCACCTCGTACATCAGGCCGGTGTCGTCCACGCTCAGGCGCAGGGTCTCGGCGTCCGTGGTGCCGAGGAGCATGTTGTCGTCGTGGTTGTAGCGGGCCATGACACCGGGCCAACCGTCGCCCTCGGACTTGCGGAAGAACGTCGGGGCGATGGTCTCCACGAACCCGCCGAGGTTCTGTGAGCGGGTGTTGTGCTTGGCCGCGTAGCCGCCGATCCGCATAGCGCCATCAGCGGCACGAACCTCGACAAGGCCGCGCACCGAACGGCGCTCGGTGGGCTTGCTCATGCCATACCTCCAGTCGTGTTCCCGCTGTTGTCCTGCTGCTCGGGCGTGAGGGGCTTGCGGTCTTCCATCAGTCGAACCTCTTCAGTGGTCAAGAAGCCCGAGCGCAAGGCGATCTCGTGGGCTTGGTAGCGCGTCAGGGTGTCGGCGCGGAGCAAGGCGTCCACGTTGAACCGGCAGAACTGCGGCTGCGGCATGACCGCCGACAGCGCCTCCTCCAACCGCACCAGCCAAGGGCGCAGGGTGTAGGTGACGAAGTTGAGGGAGTTCAGCTCAACCGTGGAGTAGGTGAGTGAGGTGCCGGTCTCGCCGCCGATCATCTCCGGCGGGATGCCGTAAATGGATGCGATCTGCGTGGCATTCAGGCGCATGGTCTGGACGAACGCAGCGTCATCGGCCTTCACTGTGAGCGGCGTCAGCGTCCAGTCAGAGCCCGTCACCATCACGTCGCCCGACTTCACCGACGCGCGGTAGCGGGACTTGATGACCTGCGACTGCTCCTCGGTCAGGGTGCGCTCAGTGTTCTTCAGATGCGAACCCGGACCAATCGGCCCGCCATTAGCGAACCAATCGCGCGTGAACTGCTGCGCCGACAGTCCCGACTCAATCACCGTGCGGAACGCAGCGATGGGCGACACACCCACACATGAGCCGGCAACAGTCAGGCCGGGAACGTGGACGACGCGGGAGTAGTCGAGCATCTGCTTGTTGTGGCGGTAGATCGGGATGCCCGTGGACTCGTCCACATGCACCTTGTCCGGGTGGAGCCACACGAGTTGCTTGGCGGCGGTGCCAGAGAATGCCGTGATGTAGCCAAATGCGTTGCCCCGCAGGAGCATCGAAGAGACGGCCTGCTGCTTCCAGGTGAACAGCGACACACCTGGCGCGGGTGAGCGCAGGAGTTCAGGCGCGGCCATCGGCTCACGCAGTTCCCCGGACTGGCGGTACGCCTTCAGTGGCAGGGATGCGGCCTGGTCGGAGATGAGCCGAACGGACGCATAGACAGGGGCCAGCCGGAGCGCCGAGTCCATCGTGGTCGCGGTGATCGAAGTGACATCGCCACCCGTAGACCAGACGTCGTTATACGAGATGGCACGCTCGTCGGCCTTCTTACGCCGGGAGAACAAGCCCATCAGCCCTCCTAGTTTCGGCGTGTCGCTTGCCGTTCGATGCGGGCTGGGGTTACGGTTTATGGGTAATGCTCGGGTGTGGCACCCACGCGGAGAGAACGGGCACCGCAAACCTGGCGGGGCGTGACGCCCAGCGGATTCGCCACCGCAGCACAGCCCCTATCCCTGAGGATGGGGGCTGATCGCTTTAGTAGATGCTCAAGAGCGGGTCGTAGTCAGGTGCAGACTCAGCGGTCCCCGCGCCCCACAGGGCGTTGGTCACAGCCACCAGCGGGGTGATGTCGACCGAAGAGTTCTTGCGGGACCACGCCCACGCGTCCCCGACCGTGCGCTTGGTCGCACCAGCGACGGCGGCGGTCAATGGCGGTTGGGCAAGGTGCCGGATCGTTCCCTCGGTCACGGCGTCAAAGAACATCCCGCAACCCGTCACTACGTCGCGGGTACGCATCAGGCGGTGCGGGACCTCGGCGGTTTCAAGCGCCGGGATCAGCGATCCCGCAGGCGAGCCATGGTCAATCACGACTTCCCCGCCGTGCGAGGCCAGGAGTGAGGCGAGGCGGTCAACCACCCAGCCCGTGCCAGTCTTGTGTTCGATCAGCTCGACGTGTGGCAGGCCGTCATCGCGCAGGCCAGCGGTAGCAATCGCCGCCGACGAACGGTCAGGGGCGACGTCCACAGCGAACACCGGAGCCCCGTCGAACCCGGAGTCCAGGTCCGTGCAGGCTTCCCACTTGTCGATGTCAAGCACAGGGTCGCCAGCGGTGGAGAGCCACTGATTCAGGCCCGCACGACGCCACTCGTTGATGTCAACGTAGGTCTCATACTCAGCGCGGATCGCGTCCTCATCGACGGTGTGCCCCATTGACGGGATGCACGACCACCATGTTTCGGGGTCCATCGGATCGGCGTCAAGATCAGCCGACCACTCGAAGTAAGCCGTCCCCGAGGTGCGGCCCTCTTCCACGAACTTGCGCCCCGACTCCACCTTGCCCTTGAGGTAGGTGGACGAGGCGTTGCCCGCTGTCGACACGACCCACAACTGCGGGCCAGGGGCGAACCTGCGGCGCGCACGCATGGCCGGAAGAAGGGCTTGCTCAAGACGGGCGTCGGTGTAGGCGAACGCCTCGTCAATCACCGGGAGGTCAAGCGACCCACCGTGACCCGCCTTCTCGGTGGCGGCGGTGATCGTGATGCGGGAGCCCGAGGCCGACATGATCGCCTCGTGCCCCGAAGTCTTGCGGGCGGTAAACACCGCGCCCAACGGGGAGTCGGCAAGCGCCGGCCAGTACTCATCGAACAACTTGTCCCGCGCGGCCACCCCGGACTGAGCCGCGTAGGTGATGTGCTGCCGCTCAGCCGTACCCAGCGAGCGCCAAGTCATCAGCGCCAGGAGGAGTGTCGTCTTACCCGACTGCCGGGGGACGGTGAGAACCACTTGGTCGTAGACGAACCGCCCCGCGTCGTCTACCTCAAGGGCGACGTCGGCGACGTGTTCCTGCCACGGCATCAGCGGCGTGCCCAGAGCCCGGGCGATCTCGGCCACGTTGCCGCCGAACGTGCGACGGCTAGGCGTCCTGACCGTCGAATACCGGGGTAGACATCGCAGAGAGGAGCGCGGTGAGAGCGTCGCTACCGTCATCGCCACCCTCTCGCGTCAGGGCGGTGAGAGTCGCGCGCAGCTCGCGCGCAACAGCCGCAGTAGCGAGTCCCGCGCCCTCATCGAGCGTGCGGGCGAGGCGAATGGCGGTGGCTTTCAGGCCAGCGGTGCCGGGAAGATCGATGGAGGCGAGGTCGGCGGTGACGCCCGCCTCAATGGGACCGGGCTCCATCGAGGTCCCCCCTCTTTGTTGCTCGCGCAAATTTTTGTACAGG
>JACCDR010939045.1_pt1 | contig 27557 bp, 27 predicted proteins | sample 7446431 | NCBI WGS metagenome assembly JACCDR01 (sample SAMN15323443, study PRJNA562643) | freshwater metagenome | isolation source: river surface water | place: USA:Blue River Watershed | collected 2017-08-17 | reverse complement strand
TGTCGCCGACGCCTACATTGTGAAGTCGAAGCCCTTTTATTTTAGAGAGCTCTTTGTATGCCCTAGGATCCGGTTCAAAACAATCAATCGATGCCCTCGGATTGATCGACAGTATATCTGAACTGTACGAACCAACATTTGCACCAACATCAACAATTGTCTGTAATTCGTCTATTGAATGAAGCCACTTTAGTACCTTAAGCTCCCCGTTCTCATTTCGATGATAGTTATTATCTCCGTTATAGAGATCAACATATCGTTTACACACAGTCAGCAGTGCCTTCGAGTAAAAAGGTCGATTCCAGTTTAAAATTGTTTTTTTAAGTGCGTAGGCTAGTACTTTTTTCATGTGACTATGTAAATTCAGGTGTTTAATACTGCTAAGTAAAATGCAAACCTTCACACTTTATACATGTGAAGCTGGGGTTAGACCGTAACGATAAAATACTTCGATTAATACTCCCCTAATGGTTGAGTGCCAATATTTTCAATATCCATAAGCCTGTTACCCATATTTTCAAGCTCTGTCGGTGCGCCTGAATCTATTCTTCCAAGGTTATGAACAAATGCATTCCAAAGAATACCGATGAATATTTTTTCCCAAGCATATTTAATTGGTTTCTCGAGCCAATTTTCCCAAACATACGTTACTCCGCTCATTGCATAATTGAGATTGCCTTGAGTGGTCGGCGCTTCAATAATCTTCTTTAGGTCATATCCAAAAAAGCTCAATACGATAATCGCTACAAGGATGATGATTGCGTATTTAATCATAAATTTAGTATAGCAAAGCTCTGCGGCTTTGATAAACAAGTTATCCTCTGTATTAAAAAGCCGCCCACATAACGTGAGCGGCCTATTATCATGCGGCGACAGCGAGCTCTCGAAGAGCAAGTTGCCCGTCGATAATGCTTACCGCCAGCATTTTGGTTTCGGCAGACACACTAGGATCCCACCGAATAAAATCACGTGTGATTTCCAGGCACTTATCGCTTAGCGATGAGATACCGATATTGAGTAGGTTAAGTGTGAATTGGATTTCGACGTTGGTTTTCGCCTGACAAAGGAAGGTGGCTACCAAGCTTTCGAAGTCATCTTCCGTATCGATGAGTGCGCCTTCAGAATTATGGATATTCATGGGCAGGTTCTACCCTATTATTACCACAAAAAATGGCTAGCAGTCAATTAGAGTTTTGGCAGATATGCCGATGGATCTAAATATGCTGCTGGGTTAGCCGCTACGGTCTTTATGCCGCTACACTTTCTTGATCCAAGGGATGATGAATCTACAATTTTTACGCCTCCAGAAGCATACACGCCGAAATGTAGATGCGGGCCAGTTGCGTATCCCGTCTCCCCACTATATCCAATAGTATCCCCTGTTATAACCGTGTCACCAGGCTCCACTGAGACCACCGAGAGGTGTCCATAGATGGTTGTGAGGCCATTTGCGTGTCTTATGAGAACCCACTTACCGTACTGGCAGCCAGATTTTGCTTTGTAAGCCTCAGTATCTAGCACCGTACCAGAAAGAGCTGCCTTAATTTTAGTTCCGACCGATGCTCGAAAATCGATACCACCGTGCGTTCCGGATGTGTAGAGTCTTTTTGCGGAAACAGTTTTTCCGAAATACTGTGTCACAGTTACTTTATCAAGTGGCCAAGAAAGAACACCTAATCGCGCACTTGGAATTGCAGATGGATCTATGGTCGCCTTAAGCTGAGACTCGTACTCGAAGAGTTCCTTTTCGAAAGCCGCTTTCTGAGAATTCTTCTCCTCAAGAATCGCTTTATATGTTGATTCTTTATTCTGAGTATCCTTTAAAAGCTTATCTTTTTGCTCTTTATTTGATACAACCACTTTGCTTTGGTCTGCGAGCGATTTTCTGTATGACTCAAGCTTCGCCCTTTCACCCAAAGCCTCTTCCTTTTTCGCCTGAAGAAGCTTTCGAAGGTCTTTAAGGTCTGTGAGTTCAATTTTTATTCGACCTCCGATTGTGTGTAGTGCATTTACGTAGTCCCAGGTCTCTGAAATACTTTTATTTTTAAGAAGCTCTTCAAGTACGTTTGCATCTTCTGCCATATGCATACTTCGCATGCTCTGACTTATTGCCTCTGAACTTGATTCTATTTTTTCTTCTGCGGCAGCAATATCGTCCGCCAACTCTTCGAGTGTGAGAGAAGTTTTTGAGATTTGTGTCGAAGTAAGCTTGAGATTCGCTTCAAGTTTTTTTTGAGTCAGTTCAAGCTGCGCGAGGGCGTTTTTTAATGTAGTTGCCTCTTTAGACGTTGAATTTAAAAGATTAGAATACTGATCAATTTGCTTCTGCAGCTCTTCAATTTTCTGGCTATTCTCGTTAATTTTGCTACGCAGATCGCTTTCGGTTGCAGCAAATACCTCGCCTTGCGAGTGTACAAAAAACGCAAGCGAAAAGAGCCCTACGCTACTTGCCCAGATGATCCTTCTAATGTGTTGTCCCATGTATGAGATGTTGCGTTAAATTCAATGCATTTTTTGAGTCCCTCCTCGAGGCGCCGCAACGTGGTTTCCTTCCCAAGGATCGAAGAAAGGGTAAATGGGTTTGGAGATCGATCCCTACCAGAAAGACAGTACCTGAAAGGCCACAATACTGCTCCCCTGCCCTCCTTATCAGCGTAGGGCCACACTTGGGTTTTAATGCCTTCCTCTGTCCAATCTTTCTCAGAAATAGATTGAATTATTGTTCGAATATTGGTGAGGTGTTTCTCTGCAGAGACAAGATCCTTCTCTTCTTTCCACTTCAAAGAAAGAGCATCGTACGAAGGTTCGCTGAAATATAAGTCGAGGTCTCGTTCTAGGATCAGCGCATCGATATCGCTATACACTTCGATTCGCTCAAGAACCACTGGAGCAATCTTCTTTATCATCTCAGAGGTTACATTCCAATCGAGTTCCTTAACCCTCTCTGAATTTTGGATTCTTTCTTTAAGTGCTGATTCAAACTCTGTGATCGGAATAAGTTTGAGATGTTCTTTGTTCATCCAGCGAAGCTTGTCTTCATTCATAACACCTCCCGCTTTGTGGATTTTAGCAATATCAAAAGCATCCAAAAGCTCTTTAGGAGTAAACACCTCTTTTTCGGTTCCCGGATTCCAGCCAATGAAAGCCAAGAAGTTGATCATTGCGTCGGGGAGAAAACCTTCCTTCCTATACTCGAGAACATCCTTCGCTCCATCTCGTTTACCAAGCTTCTTTGTCTTGTCTGCACGCATGATTGGTGGCAATGTCACCAATACAGGCGGCACAATTCCAAGCCCCTCGTAAAGAGAAAGGAATTTTGGTGTAGATGAAATGAATTCGTCTCCACGCATGATATGAGTTACACCCATGAGGAGATCGTCGATTATGTGTGCGAAGTTATATGTTGGATAACCGTCTTTCTTTATCAAGATAAAATCATCGAGAGCCTCTTCCCCGGCTTCGAGGTCACCTCGAACTTCATCGTGCCACTTCATGCGTTTGATAGTTGGAGTTTTGAATCGCAAGGCTTTTGTCCCATCCCACGTTTCAAATGTTTTTGGTCGATGATTACGGTAAAGAAAAGGTCGTTTTTCAGCGTCAGCTAGTTTTCGAAAAGCTTCGAGCTCTTCTGGAGTATAAGGATCGGGATATGCAAGGCCTTTTTCGATAAGTTTTTTTGCATACTCCTTGTACGTATCAAGTCTCTCTGATTGTATGCACGATCCAAAAGGGCCCGGTTTATCAGGACCATAATCCCAATCCAAATTGAGCCACTTGAGAGTGGTTTGGATATGCTCGATAGAACCTTCGACCTCACGCTCCGTGTCAGTATCCTCGATGCGTAGAATGAAAGTTCCATTGTTCTTTCGTGCCCACATGTGCGCAAAAAGTGCCGTGCGTACACCGCCGATATGCATAAAACCAGTTGGAGATGGCGCGAAACGCGTCACCACATTAGCTTTCTTCGTAGAGAGGCTGTTTTTGCTCGAAATCATTTATATATTGTACACGTTACAAGATAAAGGCTCAACCCTTTATATGAAGCTTTAAAGCCGTATTTACTCGGAATGAGAAAGCGCAATCCTCACAACTTCTCGAGCAATTTTGTCCGCGGCATCCTTATGAGCGAACTCTTCTGCACCTTTCCTCATCGCCTCTGCAACTTCAGGCTTTTCTATGATTCTATCTATTTCAGATGCCAAAATGTGTGGTGAGAGATTAGCTTCTTCGATTACTGAACAAGCGCCCGTTGCAGCATATGCAAAAGCATTTGATTTCTGATCATGACTGATTTCTTCGGGAATTGGAATAATAATTGAAGGTACTTTCCAGAGTGCGATTTCAAAAATTGTTGAGCCGGCCCGAGAGATGATTACACTCGATACTCCAGCCGCCATTCGCAAAGCGAGTGGATTGAGGTATGCAAACGGTTTGTAACGGTCAGCATGAATACTGTCACCTAGAACGACTTTTGAGGTATTCGTCATTTCATCGATGTTGTTCTTCCCTGTTTGATGAATGACGTAATATTTTTTTACGAGATCTGGAAGTATGTCGAGGAGGCTTTCATTAATTCTTTTAGAGCCTTGAGACCCTCCGAGGATAGTGATTGTTGGAACTGGATCATTTAACTTAAGATACTCTTGAGCGCCTTGGTGTATCGGCTCCATGAGGTCTTTTCTTACTGGATTTCCCGTAAAGGCGACTTTGTCAGCTGGAAAATACCTAGCGGCTTCTTTGTATGAAACGGCAACTCGCTTTGCAAACTTTCCTGCCCAAAGACTTACTCGTCCAGGGTGCGAATCGGATTCGTGTATAACAACAGGAATACTTAAAATTCGCGCCGCAAAAAGGATTGGAAAGCTCACGTATCCACCCTTACTGAAAATGACATCAGGATAAATGCGCCAGACGTCAATTAGAGCTTTTACAGTGCCCGCGAGCGTCTTGAAAGCGTCAGTAAAATTTAATAAGGAAAAGTACCGACGTAATTTTCCTGCGTACGAAGGCATATAAAGAATGCCATTTTCAAAAAGCGCTCTTTCATCATATTTTGCCGGAGCCATGTAATAAAGAGTCGGCTCCACGAGCTTTTCTTCTTTAACAATCTTTCGCAGCGCTTCTGCGACTGCAATAAGAGGATAAAAGTGTCCGCCGGTACCTCCGCCGGTAAGTAGGATTTTCATGTGAGTTATTTTAACATGCCAAATGACCTAAATTGAGCAGTTCGAGAGATTCCTAAAAGGATTCCTGATTGCGCTAGAACAAAAAGAAGCGCCGTTCCTCCCTGTGACACAAAAAGAAGAGGGATACCAGAGAGCGGCAAAACCCCCACCATCGCGCCTATATTTACAAACGATTGAACCATAATAAAGGTGATGATTCCTACCGCCAGAAAGCCCCCAAAGGCCGTGCTCGCAGCCTGCGCAACCTTTAAGCCTCTCATTGCGAAGAAGACATAGATGCTAAGAAGCATAATGCTTCCTAATAGACCGAACTCTTCTGCGGCAACTGCAAAAATAGAGTCCCCCACAGGTTCTGGAAGGTAGTTAAATTTTTGAATACTTTGACCAAATCCACGACCAGTAATTCCACCCGAGCCGATAGCAATGAGTGATTGTTGAATCTGATAACCCGAAGTAAGACTTTTTTCGGCTGGATTTAAAAATGTTTGTATACGTGCCATTATGTATGGCCTTGTGAATGCAAGAATTGTTAGCCCAATCACACCGACGAGGACTAAATATCCGATATGTCTCCATCTGCCCCCTGCAGCCAAATACATAGCAACCATGGCAGAAGAAATGACGATAAACGTATCTGTATCAGGCTGACTAAGGCAGAGCATTCCGATAATGGAAAGAAGAATAACAAGCGGCACAAGTCCTTTTCTAAAATCGGTAATCTTTTCTTTAATCATTGAAAGCCACGCAGCGAAATATATAATCGCTGCGATCTTCAAGACTTCAGATACTTGAAACGAAAATGACCCGATAAGAAGCCATCGTGTCGCCCCTCCGTGTGTGAGGCCGAGTCCTGGTATAAATATGATTAGGTTAAGAAATATCGCAAAAGCAAAGAGCCAAAAGGAGATTTTTCTCCAATAAGCAACATCTACTTTTGAAAACGCATACAAGGCCACAAGCCCCGGCAGAAGGCCGAAAAATATCTGTTTGAACGCAATCGAACTAAAGTGTGCCGAATCTCGAGCAAGAAGACCAAGTGAGGCTGAAAGGAATATAAGAAAACCCGCGGTTACGAGAAGCAGAATTGAAACGAGGAGCTGAGTGTCCATCCGACTTTTTTTCATAGAGACATCATATCAGTGATACATATAAAAAAAAGCTCCAGGAATAAATTCCGGAGCTTGTTTTAGGGAGTCCATAGGACTTCTTATACTCTCGTCAAGCGCCTTAGCGCTCGGTCGTAGAGATCCAGGCTTAAACCCGATATCAAGTTCTCAACCATAAGGGGAGAACCAATCGGAGAAACCTTCATTCATTAGTTTTCTTACTTTCTAGTGCAACTTACTGCAGCTGCACATTATATATCTTATATGACACATAATGCGCACACTAGGTTTCAGAACCACAGGTTTTCAACAGAGATCCATCGCCATGAAGCAAGCGAGACCGTCGTGTTTCTGTGTTTGAGAGTCTGCCTGGCGGATACCGCCGGGGCACTCGATCAAAGAACTAATGAACTGTGATTAGTATAGCATATATGTTAAATATGTCAAGCATCCCCTGCCTAAACATAGTAGATATGACTGATAATGGCCTTATTGGGCCATTAAATTGAATTAGTTGATGTAGAAGTACTAGGGGTTAGATACGTGAGAGTTGCGGTAACAAGATTGGATAAGTCTTCAAACCTACCGTCGTATGATGAACCTAGTACGGATATAATTATTGGCCTATTAAGCCCTGCGTTCCAGGCTATAACCACATTCCCTCCTGAAAGATCAGTAAACCCAGTCTTTGAGGCTATTACATTCGGTATTCCTTCAAGCACTCTGTTCGTATTTGTTGCTGTATGTGCCGCATCGTCAGAGTAAATTGTTGTTCTTGAAAGCGAAGTTGCCTCTACCAGATGCGAGTCATTTTTTAAAATATAATCGACGAGTATCGCCATATCTTTTGCCGATCCATAACCACCAGAAAGAGTGCTCGACACGTCGAGTCCGGATTGATTAAGGAAATAAGTTTTAGTAAGTCCAATATCTTGAGCAAGCTCGTTCATCGCCTGAACAAACCTTGTTTCGGCGGTTGTGCTCGCCGGCAAAACTTGTGAACCGGCGACAGAGGCAATTGCACGCATACCATCATTTGATGAAACTATGAGGCTAAAATCAACGAGATCCCTTACGTTCCAATCTTCGTCGTTGAGAAGCCCTGTATCCCCTTCCTCTCGGAGATCGTCTGAAGTAATGGTCACTTTTACGTAGTCAGGAATGAGTTTTGACGCAGTGAGTGCTGACATGAGTTTTGTAAGTGAAGCTAATGGCAGCTGAGTGTCAGCCTCCTTTTCATAGAGAACTTTTTTATTAACTACGTCATAAACATACGCGGCCTTCGCTTCTATTTCGACCGGAGGAAATGGTTTAACTGATACATCCATAGCGGCAGTTTTTGCATCTGGAAGATTTTCAGGATATATCCACGACATAAAGAGCGCCATGAACAGCACAAGTAAAGACAGTTGAAGATATGCAGAAAATTTCGGACTCATGAGTTTGTAGATTTTAAGCCGTAGGTTTATCTACCTCAGCCTCAGCGGAAGCTTCGAAGGCAGCTAGCTCAGCCTTAACAGCTGCATACTCAGGCAAATCTTCAAGCTTTGCAATCCCTATGTGTGCCAAAAGATCGATAGTTGGTTTGTATGAGAATCCCCTGCCTGCCCCCTCCTTATCAATTATTCTTTCAATAAGACCTCGAATGAGAAGATTTCTAATAATAAAAGATGAGTTAACACCACGAATGTAGTCAATTTCGGAGCGCTTTATTGGGGATTTGTAGAGGATTATAGATAGTGTCTCGAGGCCTGCTTTTCCGAGATCTCGATAGAGCTCTTCTTTTGTAAGCTTTTCAATAAGCGCACTTGCTTCAGGCGATGTTCTCATTTCAATATCGTCCCCATTGCGAATGACCTTGATGCCTCGTTCCAAAAGAGTAGATTCAAGTGATACAAGTGCCGCTTCGAGTTCTATTTTAGTCACACCCAAAGCAGCTTCGATTTTTTTGAAGGCTATCGGCTCACCTTTCCAGAACAGGAGTGCTTCGAGCTGTGTTTCTAATTTCATACTATTCATTTACTTTGGATTATACGTTATTTTCTAATACCGAGGAACGCCTAAATCACCGCCGGTTTCCATGTTTATATCCTCGAAATGTTTATCCTGAGTCACGTTAATAACTCCCTGTTTTACGAGTTCAAGCATAGCCAAAAAAGACACAATAACATTTACCTTTTCGACTTTCCCTGCGCCAGAAAAATCTTTAAAGCTCATTTTGAGACTCGAAGTGATTCTTTCTGTTAGATTACCAATCATTTCTTCCAGACTAATCACCTTGTCGACAATAACTTTCGGAAGAAATTCCTTTTTCGGGAGACTTTGAAGGACTCGTCTTGCTGCGTCCAAAAAATTGGGCACGGTCATGTCTGCGTCTGGAGTAAATACTGGGTCGAGTTTTCTTTCACCTCGAGAAAACATTACATTTTGCCCAAAAAGGGGCTTAATTTTTTGAGAAATATCTCGCATTTTCTCATAAATTTTAAGACGGCGCTCCAAATCGTCTATTGATGCCTGTTCTTCTGTTGTCAGATCGAGTGTAGGAAGAAGTGATTTGGATTTGATAAGGAGGAGCGTGGATGCAACAAGTATGAATTGTGCACTATCTGCAACAGGAAAATCAGAAAGATTCCTTACGTATGCAATATAATCGTCAGCTACCTTTGCCAAAGAAACATCGTTAACAAAAAGTTTTCTCTTTTCAATGAGATCGAGCAAAAGATCGAGAGGTCCCTCGAAATGTTCTTGTTTGACGGTGAAGGTCATGGCTTTATGCACTTAATTATAGCCAAAATCGTTTATAATGTCTTTATGAGAGATTTTATCCGTTACCACAAGATTTCACTTGGAGCTCTTGCCTTGCTTATTGTTGCAGTCAGCGCTTATACGCTCGTGCCTGTTGATAAAACTACGCAAAGTGATCCTCACGCCATTCATCGCAAGATGATTGCGGAAAGATTGGCGGGTAGAGGTGTTCCAGAAATGGATCTTAGTATTGAGTTTGATTACCCTGAGAATGTGCTTTCTGGCCAAGAAACGAAGCTTTCTTGGAAAATGTTTAACAACAAGACCGGAGAGCCCGTCATTGCCTTTGAACGCAACATGGAAAAACTGTTGCATCTTATAATCGTTAACGACGCTCTCGAATATTTCGATCATGTACACCCCGTTTTTGACGGCTCAAAATTTACTCTTGATTATACGTTTCCAAAAGACGACAACTACCGTCTTTATCTAGATTTCCAACCTGTAGGATCGGCCGAGATTCAAAAAGACATGTCGCTTAGAGTTGGGAAAGGTAACCCAACACCTATACCATCGGTTGATCTGTCCACAAGTAAGATTTTTGAAAATTACAAAGTTTCTTTGGACAGTACATTTAAAGCAAGTGACATAATTACTGCAAAATCTCACTTCACATTTACGGTAACCGACGCGGCTACTGACTCACCGATCAGAGATTTAAGACCGTATCTAGGAGCTTTTGGTCATCTCGTCATGATAAACATGGCAGATTACTCATATATCCATGTTCATCCATTGGTAACTGACCTAACTGATGACCGATCTGGACCAACGGTAGAGTTTTTACCATTTGATCTTAGGACTGGAACCATTGAACCGGGACGCTATCGACTTTTTGCACAGTTTAACCCAACAGTCGGACTCTTTACTGCTGATTTTGTTGTAGATATCAAATGATTCGTAAGTTTCTTTACATAGCCTCGCTCTGCGCAATCATCTTTGGATCTTTAGCAGGATCTGTTTCGGCGCACGTGTATCTCACTGTGGGTCCAATGGAAATATTTTCCCATATCGACCCCGATGATGATCCAATAATTGGTGAAGAAGCAAAACTATTTTTTATTTTTGCGCACGCAAATAGTAAATTTGATTCAAAGCTATGTGATTGCGTAGTTAATATAAAAACAAATAACGGAAAAAAACTTTTCTCTACCAAACTTTTTACCATACCAGACCCGAGTGTTTCAGAATTCGATTACACATTCGATTCGAGAGGTGTCTATGATATAGAGGTAATCGGAAAACCTCTTCCAGGTGCAGCATTTGAGGCCTTCGAAGCACACAGGATCATTCGGGTTGAAAGGATTTCCCTTGAAAAACCCGAACCTGAAGAGTCTGTTAATCTAGGCTTTATACTTCTTTTTTCAATTGCATTTGCAGTAATAGTTCTATTATTTGTTTTGGAAAGTGCGAGGTCGAAGAAGTCTAAGATTAAAGGTAATTCTACAACTGGTTTTCTTGTCATCGTGGCCACAGCTTCCCTACTAGGACTTTCTTTCCATGAAGTTAAAGCCATGGAACTCGTCGGGCAGATGAATTGTCATGAAGTGCATGAGTGCTGCAAAATTCAGGCGATTCAAGATTCCTCTTTTGTACGTGTTGCCGATAATTCTCCTTTTACAGGTGCATTTGATGGATTTCTACCTACACATCAACGATTGATTTCATTTTCAGCTGACATTCAAGATAGATCTCCTCCTTTCATATTCTAGATTTTATTAACGATAATCTTAGATATGAAAAAAATAGCTTTAGTTTCGATTGGAGTTTTCTCCATTATTTTTAGCCCGTTACTCGCGAGTGCTCATGTAACTGTAAAGCCAGCCGTTGTCGGCGCCGCTGCATTTCAAACATTTACAGTCGGCGTACCGAATGAGAAAGACATTCCAACAACAGCAGTACGTCTAGTTATTCCTGAAGGACTTCATCACGTGATGCCGAACGTTAAATCTGGCTGGAAGATTGAGGTGAAAAAAGAAAAAACTGGCGCACAAGTTACTGATGAAGAAGGAAATACAATAGACGAAGAGAGAGTTTCTGAAATAGTGTGGTCGGGGGGATCTGTTCCTGTTGGTCAGCGTGAGGAATTTGCCTTCAGTGCACAAGTTCCAGCAGAGGAGTCTGTTATCGCCTGGAGAGCATACCAAACTTATGCAGGCGGAACCGTGGTCTCTTGGGATCAAGAAGGAGTGCATGATCACGACTTCAAGTATCCAGATAATACTGGCCCGTATTCAAAGACAACCGTCACAGATGATATTGGTGCAGAAATGCACGATGAACATCACGAAAGCAGTATAAGCATTGAGCTTATAATCTCCTTACTCGCACTTGTTGTCTCAGTATCAGCATACCTTCGAGCAAATCGAGCCTCTTAAGCACAAAAGCCGCATGTGATGCGGCTTTTGCTTGAATATAGATTCGTATATAAAAAACCACTTCGTAAAACGAAGTGGTGAGAATGAGAGGGTTCCAGAAAGATAAGGAACCCGAGATAAAGTGAGAAAAGAACAAAAAGTGAAAGAACTGGTGCCTGGACGAAAGTCGCGAGGCACTTGCAAGAGCGAAAGCTCGAGCAAGAATTAAGGTTTCCGATGGCGTCGACGAGTGTCGAGTGATTGTATTATGGAAACGCCAGTTTGAGGGCTTACAGTGCCGTGTGAAGACTTGAACTAAATCTAGCTTCCCTTGGTTGTTTGCCCTGTCGAAGAGCTTTGGGAGGGAGAGAAACTATCCCCTTCCCGACATAAAGATAGCATATGTGCTATACAAAAAGCAAGCCCCTCGGCTTGCTTTAATGTTCGGTATATTAAGGATTGATTCTCTTAACGTCCCTTGGAAGATAGGTTGCTTCCCGAACGTTTGGTAGGTCGAGAAGCTTCATGATAAAGCGTCCTGGACCAATTCCTGCCCCTCCATGCGGAGGACAACCGTAGCGGAAGAAGTTAATGTAGTCCTTGAGAGACTCAAGATTCATTCCCTTTTCCAGGGCCTGCTTCTCAAGAATTTCTACTCGATGTTCTCGTTGTGCGAGAGTTGTAACCTCGATGCCGCGGAAGATAAGGTCTGCTCTTCGTGATCGATCAGGATTGTTTTCAAGCCTCATGTGATAGAAGGCGCTCTTTGACTTGTGGTACTCGGTAATAAAGACAAATTCATGATTGAACTTCTCTTTTACGTATTCATAAATTCCTCGCTCTTCTTCTGGTGATAAGTCATGATCCTCACCTGAAGCTATGCCTCGTTCCTTGAGAATATTCTTTGCGTCTAAAATAGTAATTCTTGGAAAAGGTCGTGATGGAATTTGAATATTTAACTGAGGAAATTGCTTCTTTACCTCTTCGAATCCCGCAACAATCATTCCTTCTTCAGCATCCATAACATCGTGATGCGACTCGATGTATGACATCTCAAAGTCCCAGCCAGTGAACTCGGTGAGGTGACGAGTAGTAAATGACTCTTCTGCACGAAATACAGGAGCTACCATGAACACCTTTTCGAATCCTGCGGCCTGAGCCATTTGCTTGTAAAACTGAGGCGACTGCGCAAGATATGCTTTTCGGTCAAAGTATTTAACTTCGAAAACCTCGGCACCAGTTTCCGAAGGTACATTCATGAATGCTGGAGGATAGAGTTGTATAAATTTATTCTCATCCCAATACTTTCTAAAACCCTTCTCGAGAGCAGTCCACACCTTGAAAATCTGAGCCTTTTCCGGCTTTCGGAGATCAATCCAGCGGTAATCAAATCTTATCGGGGCTTCGGTCTCCTCTCCACCCTTCAACGTAACAACAGGGATAGCCAATTCAGGCGCTGCAACCGAAAGAACCTTGATATCTTTAACCTCGATTTCAACTCCGCCAGGAGCTTGGTCTGCTTTCTTTGCTAGACCCGACATAACAATAACTGACTCGGTCGAGAGCTTTTTCGCCGTCTCGAACGCAGGACTGTCTTTCATGACGACACCCTGGATCGTTCCTTCGATGTCTCGAAGCACAATAAAGGCGATCTTTGACTGACCTCTTAGAGCTTGAACAAAGCCTCGAACTGAGACCTCCTCGCCCGCTTTCGCCAATACTTCGTTTGTGTGTATTCCTTTTATCATTTTATTAATGGAGATGCTTTTTAAGAAAATTCCTCAAGGAGGATAATGGAAATTACTCAAGGAGTATAAGGAAAATATAGAGTACTTATTTTCCTAAATATTCGCTTCGTTTATTATTTCCATAAAAAAGCGCCCCTCCAAATTTAACGCTGTTAAATTCGCAGGGGCGATTTCATCGCGGTGCCACCCTGGTTTATCTCTTTTTTTACCGCCATCAGGGCGATTCCGAAGGATTCTACGGCTGTTTTCACAGCTTTCTTTCCTTAACCTCACCGGTGTCGAGCCGGGTCACTGGTACCTAAACTCTACTTGAAATGAATTAAAATCGCAACACTACTACTTTCTAATAACAATCCAGATCCCCTTTAGCCAAGGAAGCGAAAATGTTGAAATTAGATATCCGACAACAGGGACAACAGCCTTGAGACCCACTTCAGTCTCTTTGATTAGAACAAGCCAGGTCAGCGCCACCAAATATGTAATGGCTGCGATAAACCCCCGACGCAGGGCACTCACCTCCCAGGCCTTATCGAGTTCAACTCGAGCGTTTCTTTCTTTAATTTCAAAAATTTCTTTTTCTACTTCCATAATAGTGGTCTGCAATATATCTAGATTTAGCGCTCGAAAATTATAGCGTCACTCCAATGTTCTTTCGAACACGCTTCATTGTATCCTCTGCCTTCTTCCGTGCTTGTTTAGCACCCTTTTCGAGCACTTTAAGTACCTTCTTGCGATCTTTAGCAAGCTTTTCTCGCCTCTCACGCATTGGCCTAATGAAATCCTGAAGATCTTTAGCAAGAGCATCTTTAAGCACCTTGTACTTACCCGCATTATCAGCATAGAGCTTGTCGAGATACTCCTTATCCCGAATGAGTTCATGAATGGCCCGCACGTTTACCGGCACACCTCCAGACGAATCGGTGACAATAGACATTACCTTTTTCTGAATCTCTTCGTCTGATGCAAAAAGTCCGATGTCGTTACCGTAGCTTTTCGACATCTTGCGACCATCGAGCCCTGGAACGGTTTTTACACTTTCAATAATAAGGTCCTGCGGAAGTTTGAGTGTTTCTCCAAACGTCCTATTAAACTTCTCGGCAGTATCGCGGGTATATTCGATGTGCTGTTTTTGATCGAGTCCAACCGGAACAACATCTGCATCGTAAAGGAGAATATCTGCAGCCATGAGCATCGGGTAGTTGAAAGTTCCAACTGAGATCTCTTTGTCCTTTGCCTCGGCATCTTTAAATGCATGTGCCCTCATGAGGTAAGGCATGGTTGTGATGGTGTCGAATATCCATGCTAGTTCGGTGTGAGCCTGTACATCAGACTGCTTGAACAAGACAGACTTCTTTGGATCGAGACCGATAGCAAGATAGTCGAGAGCGAGATCAATGATGTTGTCCTGCATCGTCTTGCCGTTTTGAATGAAGTTCAGCGCATGATAGTCAGCAATCATAAAGTAACACTCATACTCTTTTGTATTGAGAAGATCGACAAACTGCTTCATCGCGCCGAAATAATTGCCGATATGCGGCCTGCCGGTAGGTTTAACCCCCGAAAGTAGAATCTTTTTAGACATAGGAAAATTGTACCAGAAAGGCTCTAAACCTCCAATTTAAGGCTTAAGAGTTCGTTTGAGGAACGAAAGCGTCTTTTCCCATGCATCTGCAGTCTCCGCCGACGCATAGTTCGGGTTTGATGGGTTTGCAAAAGCATGCCCAACACCCGGATACATGTAAATTTCATTATCAATATCAAGAGAATCAAGCGCAGTGTCAAATGCAGCTACAGATGAAGTGGATATGACTGCGTCTTTATCTCCAAAAATTCCCAAAACTGGCCACGTTATATTTGAGAGCGTTTTCGTATCAGATGTGAGTTGACCGTAGTAAATAATCGTAGCGTCTAGATCTACATCCGAAACTGCAAGCTCAAGAGACTTTCCGCCTCCAAAGCACCAGCCAAATGATGCCACCTTGTCCGCACCTTGCTCCTTGAGATGAGCGAGTGCCGATTGAAGATTTTCTACACCCTCTGCATGATTAATCGAATTACGATATTTTTGCGCATCGGTCGATGTTGTTGCAACCTTTCCATTATAGAGATCGACAGCGAGCACACTATATCCTTCGGATGCGAGCTCTCGTGCAGCGTTCTTTATATGATCGTTTAGACCCCACCACTCATGAATGAGAATCACTCCAGGGTAGTCCCCCGCCTCCATCGGTTCGGCAAAATAGCCTTTAATATCCTTATAATAAGTTACTTCCGATGTAATAAGTGGAATCTCAGCGTCTTCAGGAATTGATTGCAAAGCTTCATCCTTACTTCCATAAAAGAAAAGTCCGCCCGCAATTACAACTGCTAAAAGTCCTATGATAATGTTTCTATTCATAATAAAAATTCTTATATCTAATAAGCAGTACGAAAACAAAACAAGCTTTGTATCTATGCTTTTACAGACTGTACATTCGAGGGTACGTATGGTTCGGTCTTCCTGAGCTTGTTAAAGCCTAATAATCCGTATGTAAGACCAAACACAGCGAGTGTGAAGAGGAGGTCTCCGAGGTCTCCACTGTAAGCAGTTTCAAGTGTAGATGTGTATGAAAGATATGAATCTGCTGTAAACATAAGAGCAAGACCTCCTAGTATCGCCATTACGTCATATTTATAAACACCGCCGGAATATCTGAACGAAAATCCTGCGACAACTATCGCTACAGCAAGACTCATCGCGTCACCGAGCGGGTACGCAATATCAAGAATAGATTTTATAAGTGAAGTCTTATCGCTTATAAGCTCTCCTCCATTTCCAACAAGTACGATGAGGTAGTATGTGACAACTAAAGCCGCAATAGGTGTAAGTATGAGAAATAATTTGCTCCAAAGACTTTTAAGAGAATATCTGTTTCCTGTAACACGTGAAAGATATATGGTTCCAATCGTGTAGAGAAATACGCTCGGCGCAAAAAACAAATCAGCAAGCGATGGATACGGCAGATCCACATCGAGAAAGAAAATATAATATGCCCACACGCTCTCTCCGATTCCCCACAAGAAAAGACCGAGTCCGAGGAGTAGTATGGCTTTTCCAAGAGTTGTAGATAGTCCTCCCCATTTCTGATAGCCCACTATGGCGGCCGCACCCCCAAACAGAGGTATAAGTCCGTACAGAAATATATAGAAATCATTATAGAAACCAGCAGTGGACCCTGTTAGATGGATCACGGCCCAATATATTACGAGCAAACCAAAAAACGATAGACAAAATTTTTGATAGATGTTGGGAGACATATCATAAGAGTACGACGTATAAAATGTAGCGTCAAAGGATAAGTGACAAAAAAACCACCATAGTAACGTATGGTGGTTTTTTGTTATACCTGCCAAAACACGTATAAATCCGTTTTTCTCCTAATTCTTAATCATTTTCGCCACGTCCGTCCTCTTTCCAATCTCCTGAACCCCCGTCTCAAGATTTTTTATAGTCACCTTTCCCTCCTTTGCCTCATTTGAGCCATATATAACAGCATACTTAATCCCCTTATCACTTGCATATGAGAACTGCTTTTTCATATCAGCTGTATCGAAGTATAGAACAGTATTGATCCCTGCATCCCTTAGTTCGGTAGCAAGAGAAAGATACTCGTCAGAAAGTTTTTCATCGATGTTAAGTACGATAGCTTTTGCGGTTGTCTTCTCAATCTTTACCAACTGCAATTCCTCGAGCGCAGCAAAGAGTCTATCGAGGCCGATCGAAATACCGACTGCGGGCATTTGAGTGTTTGAGAACACGCCAACAAGATTATCGTACCTTCCGCCCGACAAGACGGATCCGAATTGTGGCGCTTTAGTGAGGTTTGTCTCGAATATGAGACCTGTGTAGTAATCTAATCCTCGTGCAATAGAAAGATCTACAACAAATCGAGTTCCTGGCGAAAGTTTAAGTGCGCTTTCAAGAATTCCCACAAGTTTCTCAATTGGAGTTTTGATAGACGGAAACAACTCACCAAGTTTCATAATATCTGCCCGATTTTCCATCGCATCGATAGAAGTTTCAGCAAATGCGATGATATCAAGTGCTTTATCAGCCAAGTTTGCCTTTTCAAGTTCTGCTTTCACTCCGTCCTTACCGATTTTGCCTATTTTATCCACTGCTCGAATAGCAGAGACCTTCTCTGATTCAGAAAGTTTGAGTGATTCATAGAATGCAGAAATAATCTCTCGAGAGTTCACTCGAATGACGAAATCTGTTACACCGAGCTTCTTAAGTGTATTTGCGCTCAGCGCCAAAGCTTCAGCATCAGCAAGCGGGCTTTTTGATCCGACGATATCTGCGTCACACTGATAGAACTCTCGATAGCGACCTTTTTGCGTGTTCTCTGCTCGCCAGACAGGGCTTATCTGATATCTCTTGAAAGGCTTCTTTAGTTCGCCGTTCATAGCAACCACTCGAGCAAGCGGAATGGTGAGGTCGTAGCGCATGGCCACATCTCGATCTCCGTTATCTTTAAAGCGATACATGAGCTTGTCGCCTTCGTCGCCATATTTGCCTGTGAGCACTTCAGCGTATTCGAGAACAGGAGTTTCGAGAGGCTCAAAACCAAACGTCTCGTATGACGCTTTAATAATATTGATCATCTTTTGTCGAGCAATCTGCTGCTCGGGGAGAAAATCTCGGAATCCTTTAAGTATCTTTGGTTCAATCTTTGACATATGTTTGTTGAGTTAAATAGTATCACAATATAAAACCGGCCCCGAAAGAGGGCCGGTTTTTACTTGAGGTTCGATTATGAACGCCTCAAAGCAACTACAAGCTCCTCTTTCGGGCTTGTATGTGAGTGAGTCATATTTATTGCTTTAATTACTACCTTTACCATACATATATAATGTCACACCTTTACTTTTTTGGCAATTTCCTTAGTATAAAATTCAGATAGTCATCCAAACAAAGGACCTAATAATGAGTAAACACAGTATGGCAACCAAGCTTCGCCGCTTGAGCCCCGGCCTTCGCGCCAAGATCAAAACCGGAGAGTCTCCCCGCACACATGCGCTAGGACACTCTCCTATTTCTCAGTGGCTTGTGAATAACAAGCTCCACTGCAACGGTGGCAAAACGGTCGAAGCAGGCCTCTGGCTTCGAGACCACTGCGATAACGGAGGAAAAATCTTCCTGACGATGTCGGGCGCAGGCTCTTCGTTCCAACAAGGAAAAATCATCAGCCGACTTATCCGTGCAGGAAAAGTCGCTGGAATCTCGGTTACCGGTGCAAATCTCGAAGAAAGCCTCTACCGGCTCCTCGCGCATTCACACTATGCTGTCATTCCCGACTACCAGGAACTCACTCGAGATGAAGAAAAGGAACTCGATGATGCTGGCCTCCGCCGCATCACCGACACTTTCTTGCCCGAAGAAGAATCTGTCCGACTCATCTTGCCTCACATGGAACGTTTGTGGGCGCAGGCTGAAAAGACAGGCAAACACCGCCTGTGGCACGAATACTTCTGGCAACTATTTGAAGAAAACGTCATCGATAAGGATCCGATGGCATCCTGGGAAGATTGCTGGCTCTATCAAGCATGGAAATTCAACATCACCATCTTTGTTGGTGGCGTCGAGGATTCGACCATGGGCAACATCTTCGCTCATGCGTGCTACAACGGAAAACATCCGTTTCTAGGCAAATACAAACTGAAGAAGCCAGTCTCACCTGAAGTCGTCCAACATTCATTCCGCTATATGCACGCATTGGCCGAGTGGTATATGGACAACACGGTGAAGCAAAGCCTCGCCTTCCTCCAACTCGGAGGCGGTATCGCGGCCGACTTCCCCATCTGTGTTGTGCCGCATCTCAAGAAGGATTTCCTTCACGGGCTGTCCTTGCGCCAACAAGAGAAACTTGTCCGCGCCTGGGCAGGCTTCATCGAAATTCACACGTCGCCTATGAGCGTCGGATCATACTCTGGCGCCGGTTTCAAAGAAAAGATAACGTGGTCGAAATTTGATGTGAACGCCTACGGCGCCATGATCTTCGGCGATTACACGTCGATCTTTCCGGATATCGCCGCTCTGGTGCTGCGGGAGTAAGCTCAAGAAATTACTGTCACAAGCCCGACTTACGAGTCGGGCTTTTTATTGACATATAAGCCCCCAGCATCTACTGCGGGCTTATCCTTACGGAGGATTTGGTTGCAGACACTTATTTTTGCGACAGCAGAGGTATATGTGTCTTGGTATTCATCAAAAAACTACTATTTTGCTCTGTTGGCAATACTAGGTATTTTGTAGGGAGTGCAAAAAAAGGGGGCACATGAGGGTGTGTTGACAAATTACACAATAGGTATAGTATCTAAAAAAGAAACATCACATTAAAAAAACCTTTGAACTTGTTCCTCGTTAACACGGGGATTGGGACAAGTTCGCCGCAAGGCAAGGTGATTCCTGCGTTAGTGGGAATACGAATCGTCTTTCGTTAAGAGACGGAAAAGCTTGCCTTCCAAGGCAAGAAAGTAAGGTGGTACCACGAGATTTACAATCCCGTCCTTGCAGCACGATACCTGTCGTGATGCATTGACGGTTTTTTTATTGACAGCTCTTTACATTAATCATGCACTTCTTAAATCGTTTCAAATTCAATCCTGAAAAGCATCTCTACATCGGCATCGAACGTGAGTGCTTTCTAACAAATCGGGACATCATCGTCCCGATTGCGGATCGTGTTCTTGATAAAATTGGTATTAATGGAGAATATGGCTACGAGCTCTCTGCTTGTCAGCTTGAAATTCGGACCAAACCAATTCAGATCAGTGATGTGCTTACCACTTTGTCTGAGGCAGATGATCGTTTAAAAAATCTTCAAATCAGACACGATTTCGGAACACTACACACAGAAGTCGCGCCGGAAAATATTCCGTTAAATGTATATCCTGACCCAAGTGGCAGATATCAGCGAATCACTGCCCAAATGCCAGAGCACATATTGCGAGCAGCATGTATGGTGGCAGGAACACACATTCACGTAGGGATGAAAGACGCTCACACTGCCCTTAGAGTTTATAACGAGGTAATTCGTCATCTGCGTTTGTTGTGCAGAATTGGCGATAAATCTAAAGGCAAGCGTCTTCAGATTTACTCCGTTATGGCACCCAATTACTTACCGCAGGCCTATAAGAATTGGGCAGAGTATGAGGCTTACGCATTGGAACAAGGGTTCCATACTGACCCGAGAAGTTGCTGGCATTTAATTAGAATGTCAGTTCACGGGACGCTTGAGTTTCGAATGTTTGGGGCTACATCAGACATTCAAGAAATCGCAGATTGGGCTTTACTGTGCCACGATCTATGTAAAAGTGCCCTTTGATTAATTCAAGCGAGATTTCATCTCGCTTTTTAATACCATGTTCGAAAAAATTCAAATTATAGGCAATATACCAGGTCCAACCATCCATATTATTGGGTGTGTTCATGGCGACGAACCTATTGGACTAAGAGTTATTAGAAAGCTAGAAAAAGTAAGAATCTTAAGAGGAAAACTGATCCTGATAGTGGCCAACCCAAATGCAGTTAAGAAGAATAAAAGATATATTGAGTCTGATCTGAATCGTTCATTTAACGACAAAGCTCACACCTATGAAGAAAAGCTTGCGAAGAAACTTAGCCTTGAGATCAAAAGCTCAGATTTGGTTTTAGATATACATGCAACAAATTCAAATTTTAAGGAACTTGCCATAATCACGAATCTATCTCAAGGTGTCTTAACAAATGTAAGATACATGAAATCAAAGAGAATAATGTATGCGCCTAGACGCATATTTGGGGGTAACGAATTGATTTCACAGGTAAAAAAAGGTATCGCTCTTGAGTATGGTCCAAATAAAAGCGGCAGAAACTACACTGCGGCACTTAGGGACATAAAAAACATACTCCGGGCCAATAAGCTTTTAGGCGGCAAGCCGCTAGCATTTCCTAAAAAAGACCTATTTACACTTTTTGAGGCATATAAAGTCCCTGAACCATTTACTCCGGCGAGTTCTTTGAAAGACTTTAGTTACGTAAGAAAAGGGGCCACTATTGGTAAATTTAGGAATAAAAGTTTAAAAGCACGGTATTCTTTTTATCCATTTTTTTTAGGCAAAGGACGATACAGGAACACTTTAGCTCTTGTTGCAAAAAGCAGAAAAAATATTTGACTTTTATAAACCCGCATGCCAGTATGTTTATGTTCGCTTGGGGACACGTCTGCTAACGGTAAGCTCGCGGTCTCCAAAACCGTTAATGAGAGTTCGATTCTCTCCGTGTCCGCCAGCGAACATAAAAACCATCTCCTACGAGATGGTTTCTTTTTTCTACACTTTTTCTCCGAAAACCACGATATAAGCTCCGAGCTGATGAACTCCTTGAGCAATACTCTTATCGAGGTCGATGATTACATCCCGCATCTTTTCTGTACCTGAAAGCTCTGGAGGTAGAATAGATGAGATGGCTGGATACGTATATGATTCTCGAATAGACAGATTTCGTGATTCGAACATTTTTTCAACCTCAGCAACGGTGTAGGCCTTCGCATGGATAGGAATCTGTTTATTGTCATGTGTGACTTCAAGACAATTCCGGTGCAAGTCAACACCTGCAACGAGCCCAAGCGGCCAAGGAAAAAATGTCCTTTGAATCCAAGCATCCTTGTTATAAAAGGAGATTACAAAGGTCCCCTTCGGCTTGAGAATGCGACGAATCTCAGTGAGAACAAATTCAAAATCGAACATGTCACTCCCCGTTCCGCCATTCATGATAACCATCGAAACCGAATCACTTGATACAGGTATGCCGGTCTCGATATCGCAAATATCAATAAAGACATTGCTTATTACGTCGAGCTCAAGAGCTTTACGGCCATGAGAGACCATGTCCTCACTGATATCATACCCTTGAAGTCTGCGGAACCGTTTTTTAAGCCTTCGGGCCTCCATACCAGTAGCACATCCAAGGTCAACAAGGAGATCTTTGCTTGGTGATTTTTTAACAGCCTTATCGATAAGCTCATGCTCAAAATCTCGAAGAGCTTTTGTGGCAGGATGCACCTCACCATACAAACGATCGTAAACAGGAGCCCAAAAAGCCGTCAGTTTAATCAAATTTTTGCGCAAATCTTCTTGACTCGGACAGAATCTTTCAAGTTCAGCTCCATACTTGACTTCATCACGAAGTCTCATTTGGACTTTACAGGACTCGCCAATGATTTGATGGAGAGTTGCCCGAGCAAACTCAGGGTCAATACCCTCAGCTTGAGCCCAGGAACTTACATCATTTAAGCGCTCGACCTCTTTATCTCTTCGATAGATCGGCATTCCCTCTTCTTCCTTGACCATAAACACTTCCTGAGAAAGCCTCAAACGACACGCAAGCAAGTGAACCAATGCACGGTCCACTGAACCCAACTTTTCCCCAATTTTTTTAAGTCTTTGGGTGGCGACAGTATCTACGGCTTGAGTATTCATGTAAAAAACTTCTGACTCCAACCCTATAATAAAAAAGGCGCCACCACAAGGTAGCGCCCGGCTTTCAATAAACAACAATACCCATCTTATCCCGAAGGATTGAGGTCGTTTCGGCAATAGCAACACGTGCTTTCTTGCCGCCTTCGTGAAGAATTTCAGTGACATACGCATCTTTATCCGCAAGCTCACGACGCCTCTCTTGAAACGGTGCGAGAATCCTGATTACTGAGTCAGCAACAAGATTCTTGCACTCGACACACGATATCTCCGCAGCGATACACTTCCTTGCAATCGAGAGTGATTTAAATTCACCCTCGGTAACAAGTGAATGAATCGGGTAAATCCCACGACAGCGATTGTGCGGATCACCCGGGTCAGTCCGCTTAATACGAAGCGGGTCCGTCTGACCTTTGCTGAGATACAACCGCCGAATTTGTTCGGGAGGCGTATCCATGCCAATAGCGTTTGCCGCATCCGACTTACCCATCTTCTCACCATCAAGACCCGGCACACGGTCCATACGCTCCATCATGCGTGGAATCACGAACGTAGAGTCACCGAAGCGGTCGTTAAAGCGTCGAGCAAGATCACGAGCCAGTTCGACATTAGGAACCTGATCACTTCCAACAGGAACAAGTGTTGTTCGCGGCCCCAGAATATCTGCCGCCATGAGAACTGGGTACGTGATGAGTCCAAGACTCACTTGATCCGGATTTCTTCGAACAAGTTCCTTGAAGGTCGGGATGTTTTGCAGCTCTCCGAGCGGTTGGAGCATACTCAGAAGCAGCGAAAGCTCCGAAAGTTCAGGTATGCTTGATTGAGCATAAATGGTGCAGTTCTCAGGATTGAGACCTGCTGCAAGGTAATCTTTAACGATTTCTCGAAGATTCTTGCGCAACTCATTCGGATCCTTGAGGGTCGTAAGAGTGTGCAAGTCTGCGATAAAATAGAAGCATTGGTTGCCCGGCTTCTGAAAATCGACAAAGTGTCTTACCGCGCCGATGAAATTTCCAAAATGGAGCCGTCCAGTGGCTCGAATTCCGGAAAGGATTACTTCTGACATGTTTTTATTCCTCCAACTTTAAGGTTTGAACGTGCTGACAATTATCACAACGATGGGTCCTCTCAGACTCTCTCGTGAAAGAGATGCTTTGAAGACACTCATTGCAATGAGACAAAATAGAACTACACAGTGGACACGTCACATGCAAGTCCCCTTTCCGATAAATTCCGGAGGTTTGATGACTGCACTTAATACACCGATATGTATCGTTTAGTATTTCGCTTGGATGCGGTCGGCATTCAAGAGTGGTTGAACTGCAAATAGGACAACTCCTATGATCTTGACCTTCTCGGTATACGCCGGAAGTCCTCACATTGCATGGTTGGCAATAAAGGATATTCATTGTTTTAAAGGTTCAATAACTGCTCTGACTCTACATCTTACATATTAAAAGTAAAGGAAATATAAAAATCGCACTCAAGAAGAGTGCGATTCTATTATTCACTAGGAATAATACATGTATAAGCTGAAAGTCTAATATCCACATCATGATGTATCCAATCCAGAAAGCGGTAGTCAGGATAGTCATAGATTCCCAGAAGCACCGTCAACCCTCCATTATTTACAGGCAGAATGCATGGCTCATTAGAGTTCCTGCATTCAAGCCTCCTTGCAATAGAGAGAGCATCAGTTAGCGAAAATAGCCTCACCACTCCCTCATTTAGAGCTTTAATCAATTCAGAGAGGCATTTGGGGTAGATAATTCTTGTTTTTACATCAGAGGCACTCTGAGAAGTTGCTTCAAGAATCATGCGAATATCGTCCGGAACTGACTTAATAGGATTCCCAGTGAAGGGTTCACGCGGAGAAAAAGCTGCTTGAGGTATTGTGTTCAATGTAACTATGGGTTCCTAGACAAAGGCTACGCCTCTTTAAGATCCCGTCAAGGCTACTTAGCCTCCGGCAACTCCACATAAAACTGACTACCCTTCCCCTCACCCTCAGATTCTGCCCAAATCCTACCCTGATGTGCATTCATAATTTCCTTTGCGATGAAAAGACCAAGGCCCGTACCATGAATGTTTGCTTCGCTTGCCTTTGGAGCACGCACAAATTTCTGGAAAAGCTTAGGAAGGACGTCCGAGCGAATTCCCACACCTGTATCTGAGATCTTGAGTCGAATTACTTTCCTTGCGGCATCCTTTGAAAGCTCAAAAGAAAGTGAGCCTTGCGGAGTGTATTTAATAGAATTATCAATCGTGTTCATCACCACCTGCTTGAATTTGTCTGGATCGGCCTTAACTTTATATGACTGGTTTTCGTCAATAAGAACTGAATAAGCTAAACCCTTGGCCTCGATATTTGATTTCTGCTCGCCCACAACCTCCTTGAGCATGTCTTTCAAGTCCATATCAACAAGATTGTATTTCATAGTACCAAGCTCGATTCGAGAGACGTTGAGGTAATCTTCGACGATGTTAAGCTGGGTTTTGATTGAGGTATAAATCATCTCAGCAGCCTGTTTAACTGGCTCGGTTATTGCTCCCATGTCACCCTCCAAGATCATGCTAGCCGTACCTTTTATAGCGGTAAGAGGGCTTCGTAGTTGGTGGGTTGCAAAAGAGATGAATTCTGTTTTTTGTGTGTCGAGTTGCTTGAGGCGAGCGTTCGCTTTTTCGAGCTGGTCTTTCTGAGTTTGGATGAGTTCTCTAGACTCAATTTCTCTTCTTACGCTGCGAATGAGAATTGTACCGAGTGTAATTGTAAGTAAAAGTGTGAAAATGGTAACTATTCGAACGTTCTCTATTTTCCGAATAAAAAGTATAGCGAAAATAAGAAAGACGAGAGTGGAGACTAGAATTTGCGCACCAAAAAGCTTTACATTAAAAGCTTTGAAACGGATAATCAGATATGAAAGAAAAGCGATAAACAACGCCATTCCAAGCGGACCAATAAGATTGAATTCATAAATCGACGTTGCATCTCCTGCCATGTTTGTAGTCAAAAAGAGACCAAGAAGTAGAGTTGTTGCTGTCCCTAGATATAGTGCCATTTTCTTATCCTGAGAACTTATTGCCTTTTTATATTTATCGAAGCATATAAATACTGAAAATACAGCAAAGACAACTTGCAGGATATATACGTATGACCAAAAATTTGTTCCGAACGAACTTTGACACTCTATCAAGTCGAAAGAAGTAACATTGTAATGAGTTGGGAGAAAAACCAGTACAGGCAAAATCGAGCAGAACACGACAAGAAGGTGCACAAAAGATGGGATTCGATTACGAAGAAAGGCGTGCACAAAGTAAGCCACAGCAAGGACTAGTCCCGTCTGCAATAAAGCGGACATCTGCCATCCGAAATGAACTAGCCACGCATCTACTGCTACCCACTGGAGTATTTCGTTAATGATCCATAGGGAAAAAACAATAGATATACCTAACAAAGCTCGAGTTTGCAGAATACGATTTTTGGCATAAAGAAATATTGAAAAGAAAAGCGATAGGAATAATATCGGAAGATAGGAATAATAAAGAAGTGTCGGTGCAATACTCGTATCAAGCACACCAAATAGATTAGGTGATGCATCTAGGCACAAAAATGGATCCATGAAAATATAATATCACAGCTAAATGAATTGTTATTATGAATGTTAATAAGTATAATAAAATTATGTTTTCATGGATGAATCCTAAATTAGTAATCGGCACGACCCCCAAATATGGTAAGGGAATTTATGCTCGGTCAAATATTTCCAAAAACGAAACTCTAATAGTGATGGGGGGTTATATATTTGATATTGAGGCGGAGAACAATCTAAATGACTTCAATAAGGATAAACCTATCGAAATATCAGAAGACTTTTCATTCTGCCCAAGAACAGAGTCAGATATGGATCTTATGCCACAGCATTATATTAACCATAGCTGCAACCCAAATTCAGGGTTTCATGGATCTAATTTTATAGTGGCAATGAGAGATATTGCCTCTGGTGAAGAGATCTTATACGACTATGCTATGATAATATCCTCAAATTCAAACAGCACAGACTATTTCCGAATGAATTGTTTGTGTGGGGAGGCGAATTGCAGAAAGATTATTGATGAAGAGGGGTGGAAAGACCCAGCGCTTCAAGAAAAATACAAAGGTTATTTCCAATGGTATTTGGAAGAAAAAATTAGAAAGACAAAATCATAAAAAACCGCATCCCATGATGCGGTTTTGGTTGATTGTTAAGCAGTAGAAGCTGCGAGTATCGCACCTCCAACTACCATAAGAAGCACCCCGGCTACTTTCATCCATTGACTTCCTTGCAGTTCTTCCGAGAACTTAGGAGAAAATTTTGCAATGATTGTAGCCCCGATAAGAACAAACAACGGCTGAGTTGCGCAGGCGGCCTGCACAAGCGCGATGGGCATGTAGAGCTTCGCCAAATCCAGAAACATATCCGCACCAATATTCACTAGCTCTGATACAGATTGAATTCCGAATTTCGTACGAAGACCCATAACAAACCCTTTTCTGCTCGGACCGCGACAGAGGAACATTAGTCCAAAGATCGCCTTCCCAAGCATATCTGCGAAAATTGCAGGAGCGGCATCAGCTTGACGGCCGAACTCTGCAAAAATCACATCATTCCCAGCCACTAGGCCGGAAGTGAGGATCATTAGTATCGCCACCTTTTTCTTCGCCACTCCGTTTTTGACAGAGAGGACGAAGCCACCAATAGCGAGCAATCCGATAGCTCCGATTTCATACCACTTGGGTAGTTCCTGTAGAACAATAAAAGCCCCAATAATTCCAAAAACTGGAATTGTCTGAAACCACGGAACAACGCGCGAAGCATC
>JACCDR012264200.1_pt1 | contig 27567 bp, 23 predicted proteins | sample 7446431 | NCBI WGS metagenome assembly JACCDR01 (sample SAMN15323443, study PRJNA562643) | freshwater metagenome | isolation source: river surface water | place: USA:Blue River Watershed | collected 2017-08-17 | reverse complement strand
CGAGTTCGCAGGGAGCTGTGTTTTTGATAAACAGTTGCCAGAGAAACTTTAGCTGCGGCCCACATAAAGTGGGCAAGCCTTATTCCGAAGTTACGGCTGCTTTTTTGCCGAGTTCCTTGGGGATCTCTCACTCGTTCGCCTTGGTCTACTCCACCTCACCACCTGTGTCGGTTTCCTGTATGTATCTTGCGTGATTATGCTTAGAAAATTTTCTTGGAAGCGTGCTTTGTACTATCCCCTTTGACGTATCGCCAGGTTTAAATACTGCTTGGTATCCATATTTAAATGAGCTCGCGGATTTACCTACGAGACTACCTTACAGCACATACTCAAATCCAATAATGAGCTGTACATACTACACTCCGTCCTTCCATCGCATCACACAAAAGTTAGGGAATATTAACCCTATGTCCATCGGCTGCGACTCTCGTCATTGCCTTAGGCCCGACTAACCCTGCTCTGATTGACATTGAACAGGAACCCTTAGTCTTTCGGCGCTGGGGGTTCTCGCCCCAGTTGTGGTTACTTGTGCCAACATTCTTACTTCGCAACGCTCCAGCATGGGTCACCCCTTTGCCTTCACAGCAGATGCGAATACTCTCCTACCGCTTATCTTTTCCGAAGAAAAAATAAACCCTCAGTTTCGGTACTATGTTTAGCCCCGATTATTTGCGGCGCGGAATCTCTTACTGAGTGAGCTGTTACGCTATCTTTTAAGGATGGCTGCTTCTAAGCCTACCTCCTCAGTGTCTACGAAATTCCACCACCTTAAGCGCACTTAACATAGATTTAGGGACCTTAAATAGAGATCTAGGCTGTTTCCTTTTTGACGTACGGAGCTTAGCCCCCGCCGTCTAACTGCCGTATAGTTAATCTTCCGTATTCGGAGTTTGATAGGTCTCACGAGATTGCTCCCTGTTGAGACCTTCCAGTGCTCTACCCCGGAAGGGTAAATACGACGCTAGCCCAAAAGCTATTTCGGAGAGAACCAGCTATTACCAGGCTCGATTAGCTTTTCACTTCTTATCACAAGTCATCCGAAGATGTTGAACGGTCTACCGGTTCGGGCCTCCCCCCACCTTTCGGTGGGGTTCACCCTGCTCATGACAAGCTCGCTCTGGCTTCGGGTCTGTACCGCACGATATATTCGCGCTATTCACACTCGGTTTCCCTGGGCCTCCATCCGTTTAAGGACTTAGGCAAACCGCGCAGTACAACTCGTTGGCTCATTCTTCAATAGGCACGCCGTGACGGATATAAATACCCGCTCCGACTCCTTGTAAGCATATGGTTTCAGATCTATTTCACTCCCCTTATAGGGGTTCTTTTCACCTTTCCCTCACGGTACTAGTTCACTATCGATCTCAAAATGTATTTAGCCTTAGCGGTTAGTACCGCCAGATTCCTCCGAGCTATTCATGTCTCGAAGTACTCAAGAACAGAAACAAGAAAGATATTATTTTTTCGCTCACGGGACCATTACCCTCTAGGGTCGTGCTTTCCAGCACATTAAACTAAAATAATATTTTGTAACTTTCCTCACAATAAATTGTGACGTTCCTGCCTTACTACCCCACCTCACTATCCTCGTTTATGTCTTGCGACACAAACAAAGATAGGAAGGTGGTTTGGGCTTCTGCGTTTTCGCTCGCCGCTACTTACGCAATGACAATTGTTTTATTTTCCTCCGGTTACTGAAATGTTTTACTTCTCCGGGTTTGCAACTTGGATAAACTCCAAGCTAACGACATGTAGTCGTTGGGTTTCCCCATTCAGAAATTTACGGATTAACGGTTGCTAGGCACCTCCCCGTAACTTATCGCAGCCATGCTACGTCTTTCATCGCCATTTTGAGTCAAGGCATCCACCATACGCTCTTAAATTTCCCATTAGGAAATTTAAAAACCACATGTTATAAAAACGACCACTCGTTTCTATAACAATTACTTTGTTCTGTTACATATTATGTAACAGATTTTGTTTTGCACTCCTACAATCAGAATGCAAAACTATTTTACTTTTCTCCATCTACACTTTCCGAAAAGACCCCGGACCAAAGTCCGAAATTTTTAAATGTGTGATGGCATGAACCCTTGGATCAACTTGCGGTCAGTCCTTGGGAATATTTTCAAGTTACTCATTCAGATATCCTTGTTAAGAAAAATCGCTCTATATTCAGAGCGATTTTTCTGACAACAACCTAGTAGGCGTTTATCGTTTTAATCGCTTTGAATTTGGTTGAATTTTTAACATATCTGAGATAGGGCTCAGTATATAGGAGACCTAATATAATGTCAAATACCAATATAGCCTTATAAATGGGGACAAACTGTGTACAAAAAAAGCCCATAAAAGGGCTTTTTTTGTACACCTAAAATAGGGCTATTTTAGTGGTTATGAGAAGACATCTTCTCTGAAACTTTTGCGATAGCTCGTGAAGCCGCCTCTTGTCCTCCAAGTCCAAATGAAAGACCTAGTGCTAATGAGAATGCAACTACTACTCCAGTAAACAATGTTTGGATGATTGGTCCAGATACTCCAACTTTATCAAGAGTGATAAGTAGTGCAAATACCCATACTACCCATTTTGAAACAACTCCTAGGAAATTTGCTGAAGTAAGTCCAGCTGTTCTTGCTGATGCTACAACAACTCTAGACAAAACATCTCCAACAACACCTCCAACAAGTAGTACCAAAACTCCAACTATTACATTTGGAAGATAGTTAACAACTAGAAGTTTCAAAACTTCTGTTACTTGTTCTAGACCCAATACATCAAAACTTGCAATTAGGAAAACTACAATAACAAAGTACTTCACCAAACTACCCAAGAATTTTCCTGAGTTTAGGTTTAGTCCAGATCTTTTTACAACATCACCTACCCCTGCTTTTTCTAGTGCCTCATCGAACTTGATCATTTTCATAAAATGAGCAATTCCTTTTGATATAAGTGAGCCGATAGCCCAACCGATAAGCAAAATAACGATAGCAACTATTAAGTAAGGTACAAATGCTGCAACACCGAACCAAAGTCCTTTAAATGTTGTACTTAGAACATCACCCCATGTATTAAGAATCATAATAAACAATATTAAATAATAATATACATATTATATCACGCCCCCCTTGCAATACCACATTTGGACCACACCCCTGTGAATAAGATATTGACCTATTCTATACCTAGTTTATTGAGTATTTTCTTGTGTGGAAAGTCTAAAATATCCCTAGTTAGCTTATCAAACATGCTTAACCTATACTTAAAGTCCTCCGTAGTGAAATATGCATATCTAAGTTCTTTACCAATTTCAGCCTCCAGGTCACTTACTACATTTTCAAGTGCAGACTTTTTAATACCATCCCCAATAACAAGTATATCTGCTCTACTTTCTGGGTCTTGTATAAAGACTCCTGCAATTATTATAACCTTTATCGAACCGAGTTTTGTAATTCTTCTTACTAACTCCTTTGACTGTAAAGGTTCAATATTTATTAAGAAATTTTGCAATGGTTGCAAGTAAGGAAACTGAGTATTCATAGCAAAAGCATAGCCCCCTCTACTTTTCTGACTAACTCTTCTTTTAACAAAATCAATTTTCTCTAAAATGTTTATCTCTCTTCTAACTTTGGAATGGTTAGACTTCACCCTATCCACAATCTCATTTACATCAAAGACCTTCTCCGAATTAAAAAGAAAAAGACGCATTATCTTAACTTTTGTTTCCGATCCGAATAGTTTCGCCAGTGTTTCCATTGGGCTTATTATAAGGATTTTTATGATTAGGGAAAGAGTTGACTGAGAGGGGGAAAATATGCCGATTAGATACAGAAAAACTCCCTAACGGGAGTTTTTCTAAGGTTTATGGAGTGAGACCTTATCAGGAATAAATTCCGACTCAAAGGTGTCACTTTAGGTCACAGGTTTTGTGTTCGCCGTCGCTTACACAAACCCGCGACCCCGCCTCAGCTATTTTTTCTGGTGAAAAAATTATGCTTCCGGCTCGCGAAAGCCATTAAAATAACTATTTTAATGTGACTTTCGCGCCAGCTTCCTCTAGAGATTTCTTTAGTTTCTCTGCGTCTTCTTTCTTCATTCCCTCCTTAAGCATTGAAGGAGCTGCATCTACTAGATCCTTAGCCTCTTTTAGACCAAGACCTAGAGCTTCCTTAACAACTTTGATAACTGCAATCTTTGTTGCACCTCCATCTGTTAGTTCAACATTCTTTGTTCCACTGTCATCTCCTGCACCTGCTGCAGCTCCACCTGCTGGTGCGGCTACTGCAACTGCCGCTGCAGAAACTCCGAATTTCTCTTCTAAGTGCTTCACTAGTTCATGTAGATCTAGTACTGACATTTTTTCAATTGCCTCAACTACAGCTTTGAATTTTGCTGGAGTCTCAACTGTCTTGTTTTCTGTTTCCATAATAATATTAATTAATTGTTAAATTTAATTTGAGCCTTCTTTTTTCTTTGCTATCTGATCTAACGCCATCACAAAACCTTGTATTGGTGAGTTAATAAGATTAACAAATTGTGCTTGTAGAGTTTTAAGACCTGGAATTTGAGCTAGACTAACCATCTCATCCATAGTCATGAATTTGTTTTCAAATACTCCACCAACTATTTGTATTTTCTTTTCAAGTTTCTTTTGGAACTCATATACTCCTCTTGCGCCTTCAATAGGATCAGTACCATAAACGATACCCAACTCTCCTGGAAGCTCTGGAAGTGTTCCCTCTATCCCCCCCTCACTCAAAGCTTTTCGAGTCAAAGATTTCTTAGCCACTGTATAGCCAACTCCTTTTTCTCTTAGAGCTTTTCTGATTTGAGAAGACTCTGTTACAGGAAGAGCGTGAAAGTTTATAAAAACCATTGACGCTGAATCCTTAACAATCTTCTGTAGTTTAGATAGGATTTCTCCCTTTTTCTCTCGTGTTAAAGCCATATGTTATAACTCCAAATTTAGCGAACTTCTCGTTCCGACTTTTAAAATACTCATCACCTTACTAGTTGTAAGGCTCTTCATATTTTAAAAGTCTCACATCGAATTTCATCTAAATTATGAAGTTCTAATTTAGTTGATAATGTGCGACCTTTTTCTAAGGTGAGATTGGGATGGGACCCAATCGCAAGACTTTCTTCTAATCTTTTACGAATTCAATGAAGTAAAAGATTGAAAAAGTGTACTGATCCTGTAAGGATAAGTAAGATTTTTGAAATCTCGGGCGGACTTATGTTTGCCACCTGTCTTTGACCTTATGAATAGATATAATATAGAAAACCCCAAGTTTGTCAATCTAAACAAAAAGAGGCTTTCGCCTCTTTTTGTTACTTATAGTGTCTCTCGATGATCATCATCTCGTAGTTCTATTTCTGGAATCTTAGTATCCAAGGCATCTTGTACAGACTTAAGTTCTGCCTCTGTAGGGACAGGCTCTTCATCCCCCAGCACCTCTATATCTGGAATTTCAGTTCTCATTATTTTGTCCATGAAATCATTTTCTCCTTCCATATTTTTATAGTTAATTTTTAATTATCTTCTACCGACATTATAACATTACCTTCCTGACTTTGGGTACCAAACAAGGCACCATCTTGATACAATCTAGATACAAACAAAAGAATAAGACTTGTGCAAATAATAGCTACAAACCCCATAAAAAACCTCCAAAAATCTTTATCAAAATATTTTGTCATAATTACTTAAGATTTTGTTTATACTGTAACAATGTTTGATCCCCAGGAACTACCCTTAACCCCTCATCAAGTATAGCATTTGCTTTGGAAATATCTTTAAAAACATCTTTATATAATCCCGAAAGCTGTGTATATAAATATACTTGAGTAGGTGCATTTTTTATTGCCTTTTTGTAATAGTCTTCAGATAGTTTTTTATCTTTAATATAGTAACCATACAAATCACCAAGATTACCTAGAGATATAAAGTCGGATGTAGACATACTAGATACGTATTTCCAAGAAATAACAGCACCTTCATAGTCCCCTGCCATTTTTTGATATATTCCCAAGTCCAACCAAGATGCAAGGTCCTTTGAATCTTTTTTTAAATTACTCTGCAGACTAAGTACCTTATCAGATATTATTTTTTTTGTAGCATCATCTAGATTTACCGCACTGCTAAAAATAACTTTTCTATTTAAATCTGGAACAACTACATTTGATTCACCAGAAATTTGCTCAATGGTAAAGTTGCCATCGTTAGTAGTAGTTACCCCACTTGTTTCATTTGTTGTAGTAGATATATTACTTACAGTATTTGAAGAATTATTTTTTACTCTAAAAAAAGCAAAATACCCTGCAACTACTGCCAATACTAGCAAAACTGGAAACCATTTTTTATTAAATTGCATATATGCGATTCTACCACAACTACAGAAAATCTAAAATATATTTTTTTGGACAAGAAAAAACCACCCTTTCGGGCGGTTTTTTCTTAAGTAAGACTTAATCGTCTACCAAATCAAAGGATTAGTTTGATCGAGTTTGGATAAGACCACTTGATGGAAGTCCAACAACTCCATATCCGTTTGTCCAATCGTTTGAAGCAGCAACTGATGTTGAAGTAGCATTTGGTGACCATACTAGGTTACCAGAAGCTGAAACAACTTGTGCAGATGTGCCCATAAGATTAGCCAATGAAGGGTATGCAGAATCACCTAGAAGTGTAGTTGAAACTGATGAGCCAGTTTGTACACCAGCTACAGTTCCTCTAAGTTCGAAGTAATATGTTGTACCCGCTGGAACGTTAACTACTGTAGCAGGTGTGATTGTTACCGCACCAGCTGAAGCAGGAGCAACGTTAGCTGTTGAAATCTGTCCAGATGTGAATCCTGAGATACCTGTTGAGTATCCAGAATCTACATAACCGAATAGGTTAACAGCTGTAACTCCAGTGATTGTTGAAGAAGCGATAGTAAACTTGAATTGATTGATACCAATGTTACCAGCTGCATTAGCAGTAACCTTGAATCTCATTAGTCTACCATCTCCCACTCCTGCACTTGCTAGAGTATCTAGAGCAAATGTAGGTAGAGATTTGAACACTCTAACACCAGCAACTGCAGTAGATCCTGATGATCCTGATGTTGCTAGGTTAACTGTGTTTCCTGAAAGTGTACCAGTACCTTCTGTACCAGTAGTATCAGCATTGTTTAGATCGATCGCAACCAATGCACCTTGTGTACCTGGTTGTGATGTTCCAACAGCTGCTAGATCAACCTTGATTGTCAAAGTCTTATCAGCATCCTTAGGAAGAGCTACAGGAGAAGCAAATGTTGAAGTTGCAACTCTGTTAGAACCTGTAAATACTGCTGTACCAACTTGTGTAGCACCATCCCAGATAGAAACCTGTACTAGGTCTGCTGGAGATGAAGATGCTGCTGGGTTAGTAAGTTTAAGACCAAGTCTAGCTAGGTTAACACCTTCATTGTTTGCTCGGAATTTGTAAACTCCAGCAACATTTCCAGTTGTTCCAGCTGCAGCAAGTGCGTATGAAGGACTTGATGTATCTGTAGAAACTGTTAGTGAACCAGCAGCAACTGTCATAACTTGTCCAACTGAAGCTGTTACAGTTTCTGTAACATCGTTAGATGAAGTAACTCCAGTAACTGTGATTGAAGGTGAAGCCTGAATACCCCAGTTGAATGTATTTCCGTTAGCAGCAGATGAAGAAACATTACATTTTAGAGTCAATGTCTTAACTGTTCCCTTAGAAACTGTTAGAGATTGGTCAAATGTAAATGTAACATCAGAACCTGTTGTTACAGAAGAAGCTGGGTTAACAACATTTGAACCTGTGTTCAAAGCTGTTGCACCATCCCACAACTGACATGAGTTTAGAGAGTTAGCTACTGCTGAACCTCCAAATGTTAGTTGAAGTGGCATTGATGAGAATCTTACATCCTCACCAGCTTGTGAAGCATCTAGTTGGTAGTTAGTAAATGTAACTTGACCACCAGATACGATTGATTGAGCAGAAGGTGTTGCTGAAACTGAAATAGCTAGAGCAGCAGCCTTAACTGTCATTGTGTTCATTGTGAATACTCCGTTTCCAGATAGACTGATTGTGTTACCAGTTGTTTGACCAGTAATGTTTGTCCAATCTGAAGAAGGTGTAGTTGAAGCAACAACAGTTGTTCCATTTACAGCAGTTGAAGGGATTTTACCTTTCAATGTGTAAGTCTTAGCTCCGATAGGAAGAGTAAGTGTGTCTGTGAATGTTACTTTTTGTGCAACACCACCTACGTTTACTGCATCTACTGGACCTGCAACTACAGCACCGTTTGAATCAACAAGTGAAACACTTGTCAAAAGATTTGATGCAGCTGAAACACCAGCATTGTAGTTAAACCAGAATACAGTACTTTGTACTGAAATTGGTTCACCCTTGATGTCTGTTGTAAATCCTCCAAGTACTTGGTTAGGAACGTTAACTGCGATGTTTTGTGCAGCTACAGAAGTTGCCTTCTGGATAGTTGTCACTGAACCTGCAGAAACTGTAACTAGAGAACCATCGAAGAATGGTGTTCCAGTTGTAAACTCAGAAGTTGAGTTTGATGCAGCACCAGTTGATACTGGAGATGGTGTTATACCATAACCGTATGTAACTCCTGATACGTATACATCTGTGTTTCTGTAGATATCGAATTTAACTGTTCTTCCTGCAGCACCTGTTCCAACAATGTCTCCTTGAACGTAAACGTCCTTAGATAGACCTTTGTCTAGAAGAATTCCTCCAGGGAAGTTAGCTGAGAAGTACTTACCGTCTGCAGATACTGTTGTATCGTACGCAGTACCATCAACATAAACCTTTACATTAGCTAGGTCGTTTGCTGAAGCAGAACCTGTTTGGTTCCATCTTACTGACCAAAGTTTAACTTGCTCTGCTGAGCCAGCTGTAACTCTGATACCTGCAAACTTGTATCCTGTTGTTCCAATTTCTTTTGTTTGTGAAGAGTTTGGATCAAATGAAGATACTGCTAGTTGTGATGTTCCTAGTGTAAGTGAAGCATTTACTGTGTGCATTGCACCCATAACTGGAAGTGATCCTGAAACTGATGCTGAAGTGTTAACTGCAACAACGTTTAGACCAGCAACTTGTCCAGCGTATGAACTAAGTGATGAGTTCATGTTTCCAGCAACAGTAACTGTCATTGAAGTACCTGCTTTAACAACGAAAGGCTCACCTACCATTGCTTGGTGGTTAGAGTTAAGTGTTTTAGCGATACCAATTTGTGTACCATCACTCTTTAGAAGCACTACTCCAGAAAATACAGCGTCTTGTGCAAGACCTGATCTTTCAACTGTAATTGAGTTAACAGTTACATCCGCTGCACCAGCTGTAAGAACAACTGTAGTGAATGGAACTCTCGCTGCACTTTGTGGTGCTAGAGAATTAGCAGGTTGTGATCCAGCTGAAACTGAAAGAGCACCAGCAACTCCTGGAACTGTAGGAGTAGTTGTTACTCCTCCACCCATTGAGTTAAGTTTTGCTCTTGTGATTGCTCCTACGTAACCAGCAGCTGGAGTAATTCCATATTTATTTTGGAATTTGATCACAGCAGCCTTTGTAGCAGGACCAAATGTTGAAGTTTCCATACCTGGTGAACCAGCTCCTGAAACTGCAACTCTTGTATCAGCACTCATGTTAAGAACCTTTTGTAGATTCATAACATCTGTACCCTTACTACCAACTGTTAAATTTGTGTTGAATGTATAGCCAGTTGAAACTGTACTACCACCCGTTGTGCCAGCTAGTTGTGCTTGCAATGATGCGATCGTCGCAAGCAAACTGTTGATCTGAGCTTGTAGATCTGCTGATTGAGCAGATGCTAGTGCTGGAACGAAAGCGCTCGCAGCCATAGCAAGACCTACAAATCCAGCAGCAACTCTTGCTGTCTTTGATTTTGTTAAAGTCATATATATGTTTTTAATAAAACGACTATTTCCCTTTATTAATAATAATTTTTAGAGATTTAGTCTGAAAACTTAATACTTAATAATACTAACTAATAATTCGGATGTGACTGTGTTTATGTTTGCGAATTTTGTTTTGCAACAAATATTCACAAACATTTTCCACAGTCACATCTTCATACTATCCCCACATCTTAATTGTTTTATTTCAAGTAAACTTTGCTTTCAGTCAAAACTGAAAACGTGATGACCTGAAATAGATCGACACAAAGATTGTGGAGTAGATGGAAATTTTGGTCTGAATTTCTGTAAAACCATCATGAAAGAAAATGTCCGTTGTTTCTGTAGTACTTATAACACCTTGAGGCACGACTAAAGCCGTACCTTGTTTTCAATCCATATTTAATTGTCAAAAAACTAACAGTCCTGAAATAATAGGAGCATCTGCGATGTATATGAAGGATAAACCTCATATACATTACACATTATATATACTCCGATTACACATTACAAAACAGTCTGTGTGGATAACTTGTATTTTAAGCCATTTTTTTAACAAAACTTGTCAAGTAAAATGCCTAAAACACAAAATATTCACTGCGACATTATTGCAAAAAATACCCCAAAAGTCAATCCGGTAGTAGAAGATCGGCATAGTGCCAAAGGCACAGGAAAAAATGCCGACTTCACTACAGGATTGAACCCCGTAGTGAGCTTAGCTCTACTACTGGGGTCAACAAATTAAATACGGCTCTACTTAAGAGTATTTAGAGAATACTTACTCCACCGTCTTTCCCCCGTTTTAGTTATTACACCTGCTTCAATCAGAGAAACAAGCTCTCTTTGAATAGTTTTTTCACTTACATCTTTAATTATTTCAGCAATATCCTTAATGCTCAGTTCCTTCTTCTTTTTTAGCAAACCCAATATAATGCCTTGTCGGTTGTTACTCTTAAACACACCAATGTCCTTTAAAGAACCTGTGTCTTTTATAGTATTTTTTTGATAATTATAGATAACTGGACTCTGATTAACTACTTCAAAAAATGTTGCAGGAATAAGTGAATTACTTGAATCAGTTTTGTGTTTAGAATTAGAAATTAAACTAAGTAGAACAGCAAATTCCTTATCAAGAATCGAGAAGTTCATTTTTGAAACAAGTCCACCCAAAACTCCCACTTCCATAAGTGATACAATCTCTCCTATTTTAGATTCAACATTCAAAATAAAACTAGGGACTTCAGACTGTCTTATACTTTTAAAGGTAAGAATAAAAGACAATAACTCTGATACTTTTTTTCTCAAAGTCCATTTCATGGGCTCACTGTCCGAGAAAAGGCCAGTTATCAAGTACACGGCAGATGCTAGTTTCTCTGTCTTTTTTGATATTATTAAAAAATCCGAATCTTGTTCAGAAATATTAATAGAAATAGGCATATTATTGCCTGAACTTTCTGATTCTATTTTTTTAATTTCTGTATTTTCCATAGTCATATGACCTATATAATTGCCCTTTATTTGTCTTATTATGGCTTATATACCTGTCTTTATTGTCTTATATTGTACCATACTGTCCTTTATAAAGTCAAGTGTCCCTAATACTATATCAGTAAGGGACAGATGTCCGCAAGTTGGCCTTTTCAACACTTAAACTAACCTGACACAATTTGTAAAAAATAGTAATGCTCTTTTGAAAATTTCGAAGACAGAAAAAATATTATTTGTTAAAATACTTAAGCAATGGCAAGACCAAGCAAGAAAGACAAAAAAAATAAATCAAAAGCAGATTTTGATGATAGCGATATCTCTACTAGATATTTAAAAGAAGAAACTGTTAGAGCAATTGTGGCTGTTTTGTTTTTTGTAATATCCATTTTCTTATTATTATCAGCGTTTCAAAAAGGAGGATGGGTTGGAGTTAAGTCTTATTCCGGATTGTCCTACTTGTTCGGAGTCGGATACTATATTCTGCCGATTCTATTTATGATACTTTCAGTATCTTTTTTCAGAACCTTACACAAAAAGCTCGCCCTAACTCATAGCATTGGTGGAGTGCTTTTCTTTGTATGTTCCCTATCTTTGGTAAATATTAGCCTTCCAGATCGTGGTGGTATTGTGGGTAATTTTATTTCAAAACCACTGGTTAACATGTTTGATACATATGCCACTGTAGTAATTCTTTTCGCATTTACGATCATCTCACTTATAGTAATTTTTGATGCACCACTCAATTTTAATTTTCTAACTAACTTGTTTAAGAAGAAAGAAATTGATGAGGAGGAAGATAAAACTCCAGAACTAATGATTGCAAATGCAAACGAGTTAGGAATATCCCAAAAAGAACTAAAAGAAATGCAGGTTGAACCGAAAGTAGCTCCAGTTATTGCTAAAAAAGAAGAAGAACCTAAAAAAGACGAGTTTGGTATTAGCCCTCTACTCTGGAATGGTAAGGAGTTTACTCCCCCACCACTTTCACTACTTTCACAGGACAAAGGTAAACCAGGAGTTGGAGACATAAAATCAAACTCAAATATTATTAAAAGAACCCTGCAGAACTTTGGTATTAATGTTGAGATGGATGAAATATCTATCGGACCTTCTATTACCAGATACGCACTCAAACCAGCAGAAGGTGTAAAACTTTCAAGAATTTTAGGTCTACAAAATGACCTGTCTCTAGCTCTTGCAGCACACCCTATACGTATAGAAGCGCCTATTCCAGGTAAGTCATTAGTGGGCATCGAGATACCGAACAGCACAAAAACAACTGTAGGACTTGGGCCTCTTTTAGCTTCAAATGAATTCCAAAATTCTGACAAGCCACTACTTATGAGTCTAGGAAAAGGAACTTCGGGTCTTTCATTTTATGCAAACTTAGCAAAGTCTCCTCACCTACTTATCGCAGGAACTACAGGTTCAGGAAAATCTATAACCATCCACGCCCTTATTACTTCTCTTTTATACAGAAACTCTCCAGACAATCTGAAGTTTATTATGGTTGATCCAAAAAGAGTCGAACTTACTTTGTATAACAAAATCCCTCACCTACTTACACCAGTAATTACTGATGCCAAGAAAACTATTCTTGCACTTAAATGGGCAGCAAAAGAAATGGAAAGAAGATATGAAATCTTACAATCACACAGCCTGCAAAATATTTCTTCTTACCATAAAAATGTATTGGAACCAGCTATTAAAAAAATGGAGAAAGATAGAAGTTCATCTAACGACAACGGGAGCAAGACTACTACAGAAACTATGCCATATATAGTCATCGTAGTAGATGAGCTTGCAGATATAATGCAAGCGTACCCAAGAGAACTAGAAGCAGGAATTGTTCGTCTGGCCCAAATGTCACGCGCTGTAGGTATTCACCTTATTCTTTCAACACAGCGCCCTTCAGTTAATGTTATTACTGGTCTTATTAAAGCAAACATACCTTCTAGAATTGCTCTTCAAGTTGCTTCTCAAATAGACTCTAGAACAATTCTTGACATGCCTGGAGCTGAAAAACTTTTGGGTGCCGGAGATATGCTTTACCTATCTGCTGAAATGAACCAACCACAAAGAATACAATCTGCATTTATATCAGAAAATGAAGTAAAAGATGTTGTTAAGTTCCTTGCACAAGGTTATGAAGATGAGGTTCCAAGCGAAATAAACCTTGATCCAAATGGTAACAATGTAAAAAATAGTATTTTTGAAGCGACACTAGACGACGAGAAAATGGAAGAAGAAGATGATTTGTATGAAGAAGCTAAACAAACTGTTCTCGAAGCTGGTAAAGCGTCTACATCTTACCTACAAAGAAAGTTAGGGGTTGGTTATGCTAGAGCAGCACGACTAATCGATATACTTGAAGAAAGAGGGGTCGTTGGTCCTGGTTCTGGAGCAAAACCTAGAGAGGTATACGGTTCTACATCAAATGGAGAAGTATCAGCTGGAGAAACTACAGACACAGTATGAGAAAAGCGAATTTGATTAGAAAAGTACTTATTTTTTCGATTTTTTTCATTATTGCATTTTATTCCCTATTTCAGGCACAAAAACTCATAAGTGGGCCTAGTATAGAAATATTTAGTCCAAAAGATGGCTCGACGTACAGTCAAACATTAATTGAAGTTGAGGGTAGAGCCACAAACGCAGCATATTTAAATATGAATGATCGAGCAATTTTTACAGACAAAAATGGTTATTTTAAAGAGAAGTTTCTCCTATCCCCTGGCTACAATATCATTAAGCTAGATGCAAAAGATAAGTTTAAGAAATATACCGAGAAAAAGATTCAATTGATTTTAAAGGAATACTAAAATCAATCAAAAGTCTAGTCTTGTATAATTCCCCTTTTGTTTTCTACTTGTTTATTATCTTGACGCAGTTTTTATAGCCTTTAATATTAGGTCATTACAATAAACTTAATAAAAACTACAATGAAGAAAAAACCAGCAAAAGAAGCGAAAGCTGAGATGGGCACAGTCAATGTTGAAAACACTTTGCGAGAAATACGAACAAAGTTTGGTGATGATTCTATTATGATGCTCGGCGACAAGCCTCACGTGGATGTAAATGCAATTTCTACTGGATCTATTGGACTAGATGCGGCTCTCGGCGTAGGTGGACTCCCTCGCGGAAGAATAATTGAAGTTTTTGGACCAGAATCTTCTGGAAAAACGACTTTGTCTCTTCATGTAGTAGCAGAAGCACAGAAAACTGGTGGTATATGTGCATTCATTGATGCAGAGCACGCTATGGACCCAGAGTATGCTCAAAGACTTGGGGTAAACATAAACCAACTACTCATCTCACAACCAGACAACGGTGAACAGGCACTTGAAATCGTAGAGTCTCTTGTTCGATCTGGAAAGATAGACGTTATCGTAGTGGACTCAGTTGCAGCTCTTACTCCCCGCGATGAGATCGAGGGAGATATGGGGGCTCACCATGTTGGAAAACAAGCTCGTCTAATGTCACAGGCCTTGCGAAAACTTACTGCAATAGTTGCTAAATCAAAAACAATAGTAATTTTCCTAAACCAAATCCGAATGCAGATAGGTGTTATGTTTGGTAACCCAGAAACAACTCCAGGAGGAAAGGCACTTAAGTTTTACACTTCAGTTCGTATTGATATCCGTCGAATTGCCCAAATAAAAAAAGGTGAAGAAATAATGGGAGGAAGAATCCGAGTTAAAGTTGTTAAAAACAAAGTTGCCGCTCCTTTCAAACAAACAGAGTTTGACCTAATGTACAACGAAGGCATCTCTCGTGAAGGTGAACTTATTGCACTCGGCGAGAAAATGGGAATCATTTCTAAATCTGGAACAAGTTACAGTTATGGAGAAGAAAAACTTGGACGAGGTTACGATGCTACTCGCCAATTCTTGAAAGACAAAGCAAATAAGAAAATCGCGGAAAGTATCCTAAAAGAAATACGAGCAGGCCTAGCAAAAAACGGTGGATCTGTAGTTGCTGACTCAGGAAGCGAATCAGAAAGTTCAGAGTAAAAGCCATTCGATTATTATTTTTTGAGACATGCATAAAGCCCTGGTGGGCTTTTGCTTTGCTCGGAAATCAAGAAAACAATCTTCCTCGTTCCAGAGCCTTCCCGCAAACTCGGCTTCGCCTCAAACAGTGCTTCAGTCTTCTTCCCACTCGTCGTTGTTTTCTAATTTCCTGTGCAGGTCTCAAAAAATAATAATCTAACTTTTGTGTAAATTTAAGCAGCAGAAAACCGGCTCGTGGGAACGAGACGGTTTCCCCGTCTCGGCACACACGGCCGGTCTTTCACTTCATCAGGAAGACGCTGAGCATATAAAGCCCGAGCGTGACTAGCCCGGCTATCCAGAAGAATAGACTCTGGAACGCCACCCCGATACACAACAGCAATAATGCTACTGGCATCGCATAACGTCCAAACTTGCTTAAGTGCGAATTCATGCTATCCCCCGTTCGCACAAAACTCTAAACTTTTACAGATAATTGTCAACTTGTTTTGAAAAAAGATAAGTATAGTATTCGGGCTATATTTATGAAAAGATTTAAGAAAAAAAGTGGTTATATTGCTTTAATGACAACCATTATTATTTCTTTTATTCTACTTACGGCAAGCATAGAAGCTGGCTCTAGCGGTTGGTATGCACGTTTTAATATTCTCGGCACTGAAGCGAAAGAGCAGTCAAACAGCCTGGCAGAAGGCTGTGCAGAACAAGCAATTGCAAAACTATTAACTGACCCAATGTTTTCAGGAAATTCCACGACTACTTACCCTCTTGGAACTTGTTACACTTCTCCATTGGAAATAAATACACCAGAGCAAGGTTTACTTACAATAAAAACTCGAGCAATAGTTAAAAATGCATATACAAACTTAAATATTGTGGTGAATATGAATAACGTCACCTATGAGAATACAGGTTTTGTTTCCCCTACTTTAAACTCCGCAGATGTGGGTGGAGATGGCAACGGTTTCGAAATTAACCCCAGTAACGCATATGTTGATGATATAAACGGAATAGTAGGATCTGCCCAGAATGTAGACGGTGTTGGCGATATTCACAAATATTACGGCTACAACTTCAACATACCCGCAAATGCTACTTTAATTGGAATTCAATTGAGACTGGACTGGTGGATCAACTCAGTAAGTGGAACAAACAACATTGAAGTAGATTTATCTTGGGATGGCGGTAATACATGGACGCCCATAAAAAACACAATAAATGAAACAACATTAATTTCCAATATCAGCATACTAGGTAGTCCAACAGACACTTGGAATCATAACTGGTCTACAAATGAACTGAGTCCGCAAAATTTTATTGTTAGAATTAAAACTAACTCAAGTGTAGCAAGTCGTGACTTCTATCTAGACTGGATTCCGGTAAAAATAAGTTATTTAAGTAATATAAACAATGTAACTAATGGAAATTTTTTCATAACACCAATTTATTCCTGGAGAGAAGTTCCTTAAATAAAATAAAGTAAAAATATATGACACGTCATTTACAACAGTCAACTTGCCTAATATAGAAACAGGTATAGAGTTACGATCATGAAGACTTTATAAATTAATAAACTTTATGAAAAAGTTACTTAAAAACTCAGTTAAAAAAGAAGGGTTTACCTTAATAGAAATACTGGTTGTAATCGGAATTATTGCTATTCTTGCTTCTATAGTTATCATAGCGATAAACCCAGCAAAGCAATTTGCCCAAGCTAGAAACACCCAAAGACAAGCTGGCGTAAATGCTATTTTGAACGCAGTAGGACAAAGGATTGCTGATAACAAAGGAGTTTTTGCAGGAACTTATAATGTTGATGGAATAGACTACCACTGCGGATCACTACCAACAACATCAACTACCACAATAAAAACAGATAACAGTTCAACCACACTAGGTGCACTTGGGTGCCTTGTGCCGACATATATTTCAGCCCTACCACTCGACCCTGCATACACAAATGGAAATGACACCTTATACGATATAATCGTAAACTCAACTGGTAGAATAACTATATGTGCCAGTCTAGCGGCCAACGAAACATCAATACCTGGGGCATCACCTGTCTGTGTCACTAGATAATTCATCAAAAAAGACCCTATGGGTCTTTTTTGATATAATGCACCTATGAAAATAGCGATAGTTGATGTGGAGACAACAGGTCTAGATATTGGCACACACGAAATCATTGAAATTGGTGCTATTGTTTTTGACGACAAAGATTTCAAAATAATAGACACTGTGGACCTAAAAGTTAAACCAGAACACCCAGAAAACTCTGATCCCAAAGCTCTAGTGGTAAATGGCTACACTGAAACAGACTGGCAAGATGCAATTCCTCTATCTGACGCAATGAAAATATTTGTAGAGAAAACAAATGGTGCAATGTTCTGTGCGCACAACATGGCTTTTGACTATCACTTTATAAACATTGCTTTGAAAAAATGTGGTATAGAAAATAAAATGGACTATCACAATATAGATATCTTCACCTTAGCTTGGGCAAAGATTCCTCACAACAAAATACCCAGATGGGGTCTTAAGGCAATATGCGAGTACCTAGAAATTCCTCCAGAGCCAGCTGTGCATCGTGGTATAAACGGTGCAATGGCGGAATACGAAGTTTACAAAAAACTTATGCAATAATATGCAACTAAATACTCCGCTCGAAAAAGAATTCAGACTAACCCTTCAACACAAAACTGCTTTAAAAAAGATGGGTATAGTTACAGTAGAAGATTTACTATATCACTTCCCCGTTCGTTACGGAGACACAGGTCAAGTAAACTATATTGAAAATGTTTCTAAGGGCGACACTTCAGTGGTGTTTGGTAGAATCTCTGGATTAAAAACTTCCAAAGCTTTTATTAAGAAAATCCCTATGTCAGAAGCCACAGTAACTGACGAAACTGGCAAAATAAAACTTGTATGGTTCAACCAACCTTATATTGCCAAAATGATGCGCGAAGGAGCAATAGTACGAGTAGAAGGAAAAATATCCGAACGAAAAGCTGAACTGTATATAACAAACCCAAAAATAGAAATGGTACGGGAGCTACCTAGTGCCACCAGAGACTCGTTGTTTGGAGAAGGTCAAAACGAAGAACACTCTCTGCACCCTGTTTACCCGGAAAGCAAGGGTGTCACTTCCTACTGGATATATCACACAATACAAAAAATATTTGCATCTGGAATACTGGATACGATAGTGGATCCAATACCAGAAAGTATTTTGAAAAAATATAATCTTCCAAACATTCGCACTGCTTTTATTTGGATACACGCACCCAAAAAAGAAGATGATGGACTTTCTGCTAGAAAACGTTTTGCTTTCCAAGAAATATTTTTCATCCAACTTGAAAAACAAAAAGAAAAGCTTCTATGGAAACACTTAAACAGTTTCAAAATAGAAACAAGTGAGAAAGATATACGAGACTTCACTTCACGATTCCCTTTCGAAACAACAGAGTCTCAAGAATCTGCAATAAGGTCTATCACTGATGACTTCAAACGTGGCTATCCCATGTCCCGCCTTCTAGAGGGAGATGTAGGGGCAGGAAAAACTGCAGTAGCAGCCACGACAATATATACAGTAACTAAAGCAAGACCTAATGGTAAAGATTATGGCAATCTTCAGACAGCGTATATGGTGCCTACTGAAATACTTGCCAAACAACACTATGATAATTTTATAAGTTATTTTAACCACTTACCTATCAAAATCGGACTTATTACCGGAAGTGAATGCAAGATTTTCCCATCCAAAACAGACCCAACAAAACCAACTAAAATTTCCAAAGCCCAGTTGCTAAAATGGGTAGCTAATGGCGAAGTGCCAATAGTTATAGGTACACATGCACTTATTTCTAAAACAGTGACTTTTAAGCACCTGGCTTTTGTGATAATTGATGAACAACATAGATTTGGAACACTCCAAAGACAAAAACTAACAACCAAAAGTGAACAATTACCTCACCTGCTTTCAATGACCGCAACCCCCATACCCAGAACTCTAGCATTAACCATATATGGAGACTTAGATATCACTGTTTTAGAAGGCATGCCTCATGGAAGAAAACCAATAATCACAAAAGTAATTTTGCCAAATGAAAGAGAAAATACTTACGAAGAAATTCGTAAAGAATTAAATGCTGGCAGACAACTGTATGTGATATGTCCTCGAATTGACGAACCAGACCCAACCAAAGAAATGGCAGTCATAGCAAAATCAGTTACTCTTGAAGCCGAAAGACTTAAAAAAGAAGTTTTCAAGGAATTCAGTATCGGCATACTGCACTCAAAAATGACTCCCGCAGAAAAAGAAAAAGTTATGAACGAGTTTTCGAATGGAAAAACAAATATCCTAGTTGCAACTTCTGTTGTTGAGGTCGGTGTGAATGTTCCTAATGCAACGATGATTATCATAGAAGGTGCAGAAAGATTTGGACTATCACAGCTACATCAACTTCGCGGAAGAGTTATAAGAAGTAATCATCAGGCATACTGTTATATATTCCCCGAGAGTAAAGGGCAGAAAACAAAAGAAAGAATGAAAGCACTAACAACAGCCAAGAATGGCTTTGAACTGGCTGAAGCAGATCTGGCGCAACGTGGAGCGGGTGAACTATATGGAAGAAAACAATGGGGCATCTCAGACCTCGCCATGGAAGGAATTAAGAATATAAAAATGGTAGAAGCAAGTAGAACAGAAGCGACTAAAATCGTTTTGGAAGATCCAGAATTTAGAAAGTATCCAAAAATACGAGATTATTTTGAAACAAGGACAGATAAAATACATTTTGAGTAATGAGGTGTGGTCACGCATAGAATTCTGGTGAATTTTTGCTCGACCCCGGCTCGGCCCGTCCGCCTGTGCCTCGCACAAGTACAAAAAAATCTGCTACCCAGCAGTTTTTTCGTCTTGTGCGCCTGCCTGGACTCGAACCAGGGACCCCAGAGGTATAAGCTCTGTGCTCTAACCAACTGAGCTACAGGCGCATTGTTTTATATATTACCATATCAAATTAGCATACTTTATAAAAAATAAAAACAAAGAAATACTATATAAGACGAAGGCCGGCAACTGTTGCCGGCCTCTAGACTCCAAATCTCTGACTGCATGTAATCTAGTGGAGGACTCTATCATCTCCACCGAGATCTTCATCATCTTCTGAAAGTGCTGAAGCCAGAGGGGCCTTTCGCTCTCGGAGAAGACGCATGGTGAGTTCCCCAGACTCCATCACTTTGTTCGCGTTCCCACCTCTCAACAGGTTCAGGACCTGCTGAAGGCTCTGTGCGAACTGAAGTGCAAGGTCTTCCGCAGTCCACCTCGTGAGACACCTTTCGCACACGAAATCCGTATGCAGTTCCCTGCTGCCCTCACGGGTGTGCTGGGCAAGCCTGAGCTCTCCTCCACACAGGTTCTGAGGACCACTTCCACCCTTGACCCTAGACTTTGTGCAAATCATCGATCGGACTCCTTCCGAAGAAACTTTACAAGTAAACGTTAACCCAGTCAATACCTAATCTTGATGCTCGATATCTAGTTTCTTTTTTGGTGTTATACCATTTGCAACCAACATTGTTTCAAATTCTCCCCGTTCAATAGTTTCTGTTTCCATTAATCTTTTTGCAATCGCATCTAGAAGTGTTTTATTTTCAGAAATTACTTTTTCTGCCTTGTCATGCGCCTCTTTCATTATTCTTGAAACTTCACTATCGATATCTGCTGCAACTTTTTGTGAAAATTCTTTTTCTTCAACTCCTCTTCCAAACAAAACCTTTCCTCCTTGACCTTCTAATGCAACAGGCCCAACCATATCTGACATTCCGTATTTTGTTACCATATCTCGAGCCAGTGCTGTCGAAACTTGCAAATCGTTGGATGGACCAGTCGTTAAATCTCCAAACATCATTTTCTCTGTTACGTATCCACCTAGAGAAACAGCAATATCATCTAGGAACTCTTTTCTTGATTGCAGTTTTCTATCTTCAAGTGGAAGATGTAAAACATATCCTGCCGCTCTACCCCTAGAAATAATAGATATTTTATGAACAGGATCAGCGTATGGAAGTATAGACGCAAGTACTGCGTGACCAGCCTCGTGATATGCAGTAAGTTCCTTTTCTTTCTTAGATAACACATGACTCTTTCTCTCAGGACCAAGCATAACTTTTTCAATAGAACGTATAAGGTCGTACTGAGAAACTTTTGTTCTGTTTTCACGTGCCGCTAAAATAGCCCCTTCGTTCATAAGAGAATATAGATCAGCTCCACTGAAACCTGGAGTTCTCTCTGCAATAACTTTTAGGTTAACATCTTCGGCAAAAGGTTTTTTAGTACTGTGCACTTTTAATATTTCTTCTCGATCTTTTCTATCTGGCAAATCTAATGTAACTCTTCTATCAAATCTTCCTGGTCTAAGTAGTGCAGGGTCTAGCACATCTGGTCTGTTTGTCGCTGCCATTACTATAACTTTTTCGTTTGGTTCAAAACCGTCCATCTCAACTAGGATTTGGTTTAGCGTTTGTTCTCTTTCATCATTTCCCCCACCAGCACCAACACCTCTCACTCTACCTACAGCATCTATTTCATCTACGAAAATAATTGCAGGAGCATTTCTCTTTGCCATTAAAAACAAATCTCGAACTCTAGAAGCACCTACGCCCACAAACATCTCCACGAACTCAGAACCAGAAATAGAGAAAAATGCTACACCTGCTTCACCCGCCACCGCCCTAGCTAGCAATGTCTTTCCTGTTCCGGGCGCACCCATAAGCAGAATTCCTTTTGGAATTCTCGCACCAATGTCCAAAAACTTCTTTGGATTTCGGAGAAAATCCACAATTTCTGCGAGCTCTTCTTTTGCTTCTTTTGCACCAGCAACATCTTTGAAGGTCACTCTCTGACTTTTATCATTAGGGTCAATCATTCTTGCTTTTGATTGCCCAAAAGTCATTGCTTGCATGCCAGCCCCTTTCATCTGACGAGTTATAAACCAAATAAATACCGCAATAAAAAGTATTGGGAAAAGAATTGGAGAAAGATTTAGTAACCAGTATCCAAAACCAGTTTGGTTCTTAATATCTATTTTAATTGGAGTTAGTTCTTGTTTTGAAACTCCATAGTTTACCAATGTTTGGAGAAGCGCTTCACCTTCTTCTTTTTTGGAAACTTTTTTGTCACCATTTTTATATTCCAAATCAAGCTGGTCCCCTTTCACAATTATAGATTTAACTAACCCTGACTTAATATCTGTAGAAAGCTCTGATATAGGTATCTCTACCGGCTTTGTTCCAACCATACTAGAAATAATAGAGTATGCTGAAGAAAGAATTATAAAAATTATTAAAACAGATGCAACATAATTAAAAAATGAACCGCCGTCATCGTTTCGAATTTTGTTTGGTTTTTTCATATTCATTTTTGGTTTTTCGTGGTTTTTTGGTAGTTCCATAGTAGTCCAATTATACATAAAATTCACCCAATTAAAAGCGTAAAATTTTGTGTTATAATCCTCGCATATGAGTTTGATAACCAACAAAAAAGCCAATTTTGACTACGACATTTCTGAAACATACAGCGCAGGCATGGAGCTTTTTGGTTATGAGGTAAAGTCACTTCGAAAAAGCCAGGGTTCCCTAGAAGGATCGTATGTAACTGTGCGTGGCAATGAGGCCTTTCTGGTAAACTCCTTCATACCACCCTACCAGGAAAAAAATACTGACAAAGATTACGATCCTCGTAGAAACCGCAAGCTTCTTTTAACCGCTCCAGAGATAAGAGAACTAGCTAAAGTTGAGAAAACAAAGGGATTGACAATAGTGCCTATTTCAGTGTATAATAAGGGTCGTGTTTTGAAGATAGATCTAGGTATTGGAAAAGGAAAGAAGAAACACGACAAAAGAGAAACTTTGAAAAAACAGGCTGTGGAAAGAGATACTCGCAGAGAGTATACTGACAGATAGTCTGAAATTCCCTCAAAGCAAACCTCGTTGACCCATAATTTTTTTTGGAACATCGCGGAACCTGTGAAAGAGTGAGCGCGAAGAAAAATTTCACCAGAAATTTATTCTGTTTTCAAAAAAGTTATAGGAAGAAAGAGGTTTTCTCCGAGGGGATGACAGGTATAGACAGATAAGTTCATTGAAAATTGTGCATGGTAGAGCTGTGATAACTCTCAAAACTTTCACAACGCATAGATGCTAAAAACACCTTTGCTAAGGCAGTTCGATCACCATTTATGGCGAACGAATTCGCTCTCGCTTTCGCTTAATCCTTTTTAATAAGAGATTAACCCAAAGTGGCGGTCTCTCCCCCAAGTCTGTTCCGGGAGTTGATTGATATATCTTCGGACTAGGGTTTGTTTTAGTTTCGAGATAAACCTGAAAAAAAGAAAACTGGAATCTAATCTATTTTGTTTATTTAGAGGATTAGATTTGAGAAAATAAAATAGACTAAACCATGTAGATCGATTTTCAAAACTTATTTGCACGTGGCTTCAATGCCACCTTCTCCACAGAAAACAAAAACCACCGAAAGGTGGTTTTTGTTAACTTAAAAATATTTTTAAATTTAATTTAGTTGAAACTTACATAAGTAGGTTTTTCTAATAGTGAAGCTTTTTTACTCCATGGGTAACAGTTCCAACTCACATTATTAGCACTCGTACCCAAAATCCTTCCTGAACTAACATCTTCTGGGATTATGCCTGGAAGATCCTTGATAGTTTTAGGTTGTGTAACTGTTCCTGTAGACTTACCTTCTGTCCAAACATATAGATATGATCCGTCATATACAACCATAGTTGCAGTACTACCCTGTGCTGTAGATGTTCTAAACTCACCTCTCATTTTTCCATTAGATATATATACAACATTTGTTGCTCTTGTTTGCTGACTTACTTGCTCATAGTCACACTGGTAGTTACCTGGCTCCGCAAAAATTCCTCCTAAAGAAACTTTCATTCCCTCTATTGGTTTTACAGGTGTATTTTTTGGGGATGGTACAGGAGAAGCAACTATTACCTCCTTTGGAGTTGTTGTAGCATTCACCTCTCCTGGGTTTTGAGCATCATTTCCACCAAATATTACTACTAATAAAAGTATAGCCACGACTGCCCCCACTACCCACTTTGTATTTTTCATACAGTTAAAATTTAATTTGAATAATATTAATACCTATAATGATACACTTCTATTTGACAGTAGCAACAATAGTTGTCCCCGTTTCATTGTAATATAGAGGAAAGCATGCTATATTTTCCCTATAATTTTACAATATTATTAGTTAATTTTACTTTTCTTGTCACAACATATAAGAATAAATAACCAGATTACCGCACCCGAACTCCGTGTAATCATGGAGGACGGCTCAAACCTTGGAGTTATTACTTTTAAAGAAGCGATAGACAAGGCCAGAGAGGCCGGAATGGACCTTATTGAAATATCTCCAAAAGCCGTCCCCCCAGTTGCAAAAATCATGGATTATGGTAAATTTCAGTATGCCGAAAACAAGAAGCTAAAGGTGGCTAAAACCAAGGCTCACACTGTAGAAGTCAAGAATATACAGGTAAAAGTAGGTACTGGAGACCACGACTTGGAGCTGAAGGCTAAAAAGGCCTCAACCTGGCTAAAGGAAGGAAACCGCATAAAAATAGACCTATTTCTGCCAGGCAGAACAAAGTATATGGATATGAAGTTTTTGGAGGAAAGAATGGCTAGAGTTCTAAAGCTAATAACTGAGGAATACAAGATAGCCGACCCTGCCAAAAAGTCACCGAAGGGACTTTCAATAATAATAGAAAAAGCATAATTATATGAGCATAAAAACAAACAAATCATTTACTAAGCGACTTAAAGTTAGTAAAAATGGCAAGATAAAGGCAAGAAAAACTGGCCAGAATCATTTTAATGCTAAAGAGTCTCGAAGATCACAACTAGCTAAAAAGAAGTCTGTTCCCTTCCAAATAAGTAATAAGGATAAGGCATTTTATATCAAATAATTGATATAAAATAATTAAGCAGCATATCAAATAATTCATAATTAAATAACATGACAAGAGTAAAAGGAGGAGTAAATGCACTGAAATCTAGAAAGAATGTTCTAAAAAGAACAAAAGGTTTTAGACATGGACGATCTACAAAGGAAAGACAAGCATGGGATGCTCTATACCACGCTGGTGCATACGCTTTTGCTCATAGAAGAGACAAAAAGGGTGATGCTAGAAATATGTGGAATGTGAAGATTTCATACGCTGCAAAAGAACTAGGAACTTCATACTCTAAACTAATGGGAGGACTTAAGAAGAAAGGCATCCTACTAGATAGAAAGATCCTTGCTACTCTAGCTACTGAGAATCCAGAGGTATTCAAGAAAGTAGTCGCTCAAGCGAAATAACTAAAAACCGGCAGATGCCGGTTTTTAGTTATACTTATGTTCGGTATTCCAAGTGGAAACAGTATTCTCTTTGATATCATAAATATCAATATAAAACTCAGAATATGACTTCATATTATTTTCATACTCATAGTCATTCAAAGTCCATAATAAAACAAATCGACTATTATCCAACCAAAAACCATCGTCATACAAACAAGGTGTACCACAAGCAGTTAAAAGTTTTAGTTTACTCTCCCCCTCTACTGCCAAGTACAGTCCCGAATCTGGCTCGATACCAGAAGACAGACAAACCCGAGCATTACTTAATTCGTTTGTATAAACTTTTTCTCCATTTTGAATATCACAATCCCTATCCAAGCTATATGATGCTTCAATTTTTTTAAGTAAAAAAGAATCTTTCTTGAAATCTTCTACTACTATCCCTTTTTGTAATTGCCAGTTAAGATATGCCTGACTTTGTATTACAGAAACAAAATCATTATCAGCAACCATAACTGGTTCTGCCACAGCAGAAGGCTTTTGTAGCTTTGTGTACACCCCAGCCCAACTTGCTACACCAAAAATAATTAATATAAATAATAAATAAACTAAAATTTTACTAGGTTTATTAGATGAATCTTCAATAATATCGGACTGTGCAATAGGAGTAGAATTTATTTGTTGTGGTTCCATTTAGGTTAATTATAGCAGTATAAACAAAAACCACCATTAGGTGGTTTTTGTTTAACTAATTCCCTTGCTGTGCCTTCAGTTGCAACATCAATTGCTGCACCAGTAATAACAAGTCATTGATCTGTTTTTGTATTAAAACTCTTTGTTCTGTGGTTAATGTTGTGTTTACAGTTGCTTGTGTAACTGTTCCTGTATTTATGACTGCTCTAGTCTTTACTCCTACCATTCCATAACCGTTATTGGTTCCGCTACATAGTTTTAATGTGGCGCATTGATACTTCCCAACTGCGATTTTAGTAGCATTACCATAGTATCCTGTATTCAGGTTTGGTGACAGATATCCTGTAGAAATTAGGTAGTTTTGTAGTTGTACCACATCTGTTCCTTTTATGCCTAGGTAGAGGTTACGAGTCAGTGTTGGTTTATTTACTGTAGGTTGTGTTGGTGTAATTGTTGACGTTCCACTTCCAGTGTTTGTTACGGGACTAGATGATGGTACTGCACTTCCTCCACCACCAGAACTACTTCCGCCTGCATTAGTTGGTGTAGTAGGTTGTGTTGGTGTCGAAGATCCACCCCCTCCACTATTTACAGGAGGATTTGTTGATGTTGTTGTAGTTGACGTTTCTACAGGGGGTGTAACTGGTGCAGTATAGTTCTGCAAGAATTGTTCTGATGACCAACCATCTACACTGTTATCATAGTTAACATTCCACCAGTGTATTCCATCTGCATATACAGAAGCTCCAGTGATTGTTCCTAAAGATCCCAATGGTTGTACCCCAAGAAGTGTTCCTGTTGAACTTGGTGTGTTTCTTACATTTAGATTAGCTGTTGTTTGAATTCTTTGACCACTAGTAAATACAGTTGATGGTGGAGTAGTTACTTGATTAACACTAACTGTTATTGAGTCAGATGTAGATCCTCCACTACCTGAACAACTGAGTGTATATGTTGTGCTTGTTGTTGGTATAAGTGATTGTGTTCCACTTGTTCCTGAATAGTTACCAGGTGTTACTGAACAACTTGTTGCATTTGTTGATGTCCATGAAAGTGTT